>Ga0169931_10001991_pt1 | contig 33589 bp, 23 predicted proteins | sample Kivu_15m_20L_FD_129675 | JGI IMG/M metagenome (GOLD analysis project Ga0169931, IMG submission 129675) | Freshwater microbial communities from Lake Kivu, Western Province, Rwanda to study Microbial Dark Matter (Phase II) - Kivu_15m_20L... | ecosystem: Environmental > Aquatic > Freshwater > Lake...
AGCGTAGTGTTCGGCTGGACGGTCGCCGCACTCCACTCCGCCGGAAAGCACGGCGCCACGGGCAGCACGGCGCAGCGCGCTGTCCCGTTGCCGACGCACCGGACGCCGCCCACCGTGCGCGACGTCATCGGAACCGAAAGGCCGACCTGGACGTGGGCCGCCGGGAAGGCGCGGCGTCGGTGACCGTTCGCGCGTCGTGGGGTACCTTGGTCGGCTCGCCGCCTTTCGCGCCTCCCGCGGCAATCCCGTCCGTCCCCATCCACGTTGTTCGTCCCGACGCCGCGCAACTCCGGCGGACCCTTCCTGGTCCCGCGAGCTGCGCCCGCGCCGACCGCCTCCTCATGTCGATCGTCCGCTCCCTCGGTGTGTTGCTGCTGGTCCTCGCCGCCGGTGCGTGCAGTCAGGAACGCGACAATCTGGCGCTGGCCCGCGCCTCGCTCGCCAAGGGCGATCTCGACCACGCGGCGCGCCTGCTCAACGAGCTCGAGACCCCCGAGGCGCGCGATCTGGAGAAGCAGATCGCCGAGCTTCGCGAGCGGCACACCCGCCTCGTCGCGCAGATCGACGAGCTCTACACACGCGTCGGCGAGCTCTCGGAAGGCGAAGCGCGCGACCAGCTCAAGCGCTGGCGCGAACGCGAGAAGGACGCACACTCGCGCGAGCTGCTGGACGTCGCACTCAGCGGGCACATCGAGCGCTACCGCGCCGTCGAAGCGCAGCTGCGCAAGAACGCTCCGCGCCCCGCGACCACCGAACAGTCCGAGCGCGCGCGCGAGGACGATGCGCTGGCGCTGGGACTGCGCAGCGAAGTCCGCGAGGCGCTCGCCGCGCAGAACTGGCAGCGCGCGAACTCGGCGCTCGTGTTGCTGAACGAGATTCCGTCCAAGCGCGTGAGCGACGTGGACGAGCTGCGTCGCCAGCTGCGCGAGGGCGCGCGCGCGGAGGCGGAGCGTCTGATGGCGCAGGCGCGCAGTCTCGAGCGCGATCTGTCGGTCGGCGAGGCGCACACTTGGTTGAGCCGCCAAGCCGAGCGTTTCCCGCCGACGCGCGACTTCCAGCCGCTCACGCAGTTGGTTCAAGAGCTTGGACAGCGCGCGCAGAGCGTGGCCGCAGCGAGCGAAGGCGAGTTCAAGCTGTTCGAGCTGCCCGACGAAGCGCTGGAGGAGAGCGCCGCGACGGCGACTGCGCTCGTCGGCGCCCAACCGCCGGCGGATCTCGATGCCGCCGCGCTCGTCGATCTGGCACGTGAACATGCAGGCCGCGGCGAACTCGCCTACGCGCGCCGTTGCGCCCTGGCGGCGAGCGCCAAGTTGTTCGCCGGCGACTTGCGTGACGACTGCGTCGGCCTGTCGCAGGACCTGCGCGCGCGTCTGGCGCTGCGGGAAGAGCTCGCGCGTGCTTGGAAGTCGCGCGCGGAGGACCTGGGTAAGCTCGGAGTCGAGCGCATCGACGTTGACGCCTGGCGTTTGGGCGGCGCGGTCCGCGCCTGGCCCGAGGTCGGCTTCGAACTGCTGCAGCGCGCCGCCGATGTCGCGCGCGTCTCGCCGCTCGCTTGGCGCGGCGTGATCGCCGAGGCGCTCGCCGGCCCGCACACCCAGCGCGAGGCCGCGTCGCAGGAACTCGCGCGCATGGTCGAACGCGGCGCGATCGAGTCCGCGACCGCTTCGGGGATGATCGCGCGCGCCCGTGGTGGGCTCGGCGCGAGCCAGCGCTACCTGCTCGCCAAGGGCCAGTGGGCGACGCTCGAAACCGCGGCCGCGAGCGACAGCGCCGCCGCCAGCGCGAACCTCGAACGCGCCTTCCTGCGCGCCTCGGGCGAGGCGCGCGATCAAGCCTTCGAAGCGCTGCTCGCGGGTGCGCCGCCGGAGGTCGCGCGCGCGGCCCTCGCGACCCGCGCGACGGCCGTCGTGACCAAGCTCGCGCGTTCGAAGACCACCGAACAGCTCAAGGGCCTCGCGAACCTGCGCACGGCGCTCGACGCGGCGCGCAAGGACGCGCTGGCCTTGATCTTCGACGAAGAGACGTACTTCTATCCGTACAACCCGCCGCCCGCGCCGAAGACGGCCGCGGACTACGCGCGCGCGCAGCGCGACGTGGATGAGTCGGTCGGCAAGCTGCGCGCGGCCTGGGAGAAGTCCAAGCCCGTCAAGCTGCCCAAGGACTTCACGTTGGCCCTGGAGGAGTTGGAGTGGTGCGCCGGCGCCTGCGCCAAGCTCGAGTTGCCCTTCGCGTTGCCCGAGACGCTGCCGAGCTGGCTGCTCGCCACTCCGCGCGACGTCGAGAGCGTGGACCTGCAACAGTTCGCCTGGACGGCGGCGGAAGCTTCGGACCTGGCGCTCTCGCGCGCCGTCGAAGCGCGCAACGAGCGGATGTGGGCGGCGCTCGACAAGAACAAGGAGCGCGAAGGCGTGGCGAAGGAGCAGTGGGCCGATCCGCCGGCGCGCGAGCAAGTGCGCGTGACCAACCGTTACCGCGCGATGTTCGGCCGTCGCTCGCTCGCTTGGAATCCGCGCATCCAGGCCGCCGCGTGGGGCCACAGCAAGTACATGTCGGACACCGGTGATTTCGGGCACTTCGAAACCGACCCGACGCGGCGCACGCCCAGTGATCGCGCCAAGCTCGCCGGGTACAACAACGGCGTGAGCGAGAACTGCTCGATGGGGCGCACCGATCCGGCTTCGGCCCACGACGGCTGGGCGCACTCGAGCGGCCACCACCGAAACCTGCTGATGGCGGGCCACCGCGAGATGGCGAGCTCGCTCGTATCGCTCTACTGGACCCAGAATTTCGGCGCGGACCGCGCCTTCGAGAAAGAACTCGAGAACGAGTCGGGAAACACGCGATGACGCGATTGATCCTCGAAGAGGGCGGCAAGCGCCGCGCGTTCAAGGTTGGCGACGGCGTGATCACCGTCGGCAGCGGCCCCAACGCGGCGCTCAAGCTCGCCAGCGGCGGCGTCGCGGAGTTGCACGCCGAACTGGTGATCCAGGGCGGCGTGGTGACGCTCAAACCCAAGCCGGGTGTGTTGCCGCCCAAGCTCGGTCCCAAGGCGCTGACGGGCGACACGGCGCTCGCGGCGGGTTCGGTCGTGACGATCGGCGAAGCCAAGCTCAGCATCGATCCGCCCGAGGGCGGCGCCGCGCCGGCCGCCGCGCCGGCCGCCGCGCCGGCCGTGACCGGTGGGCGCGCGGCGCCGCGCGAGAAGACGGTCGAGAAGCAGGAGTGGCAACGCTCCGCGCGCGAGCTGCGCAGCTCCAAGGGCATCAAGCCCGCGCACATGCTGATCATCCTTGTGCCGCTGGGGATCGTGGGCTTCTTCGTGTTCAAGAAGATGGCCGAGCAGGACGCGCCGAACGTGTTCGATGCGGTGACCTACTACAACCGCGCGGCGGAGGCCCACAAGTCGGGCCTCGTCGAGCAGGCGCAGACGGACCTCGACAGGATCCCCGCCGACGCGCCGCGCACTCCGGAACTGCAGGCGAAGATCGAGCAACTCAAGCTCGAGATCGCGCAAGCTCGCCAGGGCGCGGAGCTCGAGAAGGTCAACAAGAGCGGCACGCAGTTCCTCGAGACGCAGCTCAAGAACTTCGAAGCGCAGCGCATGCAGGGCAAGGTGCAGTCGCCGACGGTGCGCGTGTTCTTGAAGCGCCTCGCCGAGTTCGAGCGCCGCTGGCCGCAACACCCCGAACTCGATTGGGTGCAGCGCCAAAAGCAGATCTATTCGAAGATGGTCGACCTCAAGGCGCCGCCGACCTACGAGGATGTCGCTTTCGAAGTGGAGACGCTGACCTGGGCGAATCCGCGCGACTACAAGCAGGCCTTCGCGATCCTGCAGCGCTTCCTCGAAGGCGCGACGCCGGAGGACACCGTCAAGACGCAGGCGCTGATCAACAAGCTCACGGTCGCTCGCAAGGAGTGGTACGACGACCGCACGCTGCAGGCGCAGCACGAGTACAAGAACAACCAGGTCGGCAAGGCGGTGAGCTGGCTGTTGATTCTCGCCACCTACAGCGGCGACGACGAGATGGAGCAGACCGCCGCCAAGCGTTTGCTCGACTTCCCGCGCGTCGACGAGCACCTGCGCGGCTACCGCGACACGCGCGATGATTGGTGGCCGGCGATCTCCGCCAACCGCACGATCGCGGAGTGGCTCAAGGCCAATCCGCTGTAGTTGCCCGCGTGTTGCGCGGCGCTCCGGCCGGGCGCGCGCGCAGCGAGCAGACTCAGCCGCCTTCGCTCTCGCTGGCCCGTTCGACGTGCTCGTCGGCGGGCCAGCGGCGTTGGTGCCAAGCCCACTGCTCGGGCGCTGCGCGGATCCAGCGCTCGAACACGGCGTTCATGCGCGTGAGCAGATCCAGCGCCGCCGCGCGTTTGTCCGCGCTGGCCGCGAGCTCGAGCGGCTCGTCGACACGGATGCGGTAGCGCGCGCCTTCGCGCACGCAGCGCACCGGTGTGAGCGGCAAGCCGCTCGCCCGGGCCAGCGCGGCCGGCGCGCTCATCGTGGGCGCCAACCGGCCGAAGAACGGGGCGTCGACGTTGTCGAGTCGGCGCGCGTGCAGGTCGCAGACGAGTCCCAGCGTCGCGCCCTCGCGCAGCACGTTCAGCACCTCGCGCGGCGAGCTGTCCTGCGGCAGGCTGCGCACGCCCAGCCCAGAGCGCAAACCGACGAGCCAATCCGCGCTCGAGTCGTTGCGCTTGCGCAGGCCGACCACGGCGCCGTCGAGCCCCGCGCGCCGCAGCGCCGCCGCGAGCAGCTCCCAGTTGCCCAGATGCGCCGTGACGATCAGCACGCCGCGGCCGCGCACGGCCGAGCGGCGCAGTTCGTCGCAGCTCGCGTCGAACTCCACGCTCGCGTCGATCCAGCGCCCGACGCGCTCGCGTTCGCGCTCGCTGCGTGCGGCGCGCGCCATCCACAGCCACTCGCGCACTAGGCGAGCGGTGTGCGTGAGCACGCCGCGCGTCAACGCCTCGCGCGCCGGCGCGTCGAGTTCGGCGCCGTACGCGAGCTCGAGGTTGCGCGCGATGCGCCGCGCCGCGCTCGTTCGCTGCGCAGCGCGTGCGCCGGCGGCCAGCGCGACGCCGAGCAGTGGATCGAGCGGCGAACCCGCCACACGCGTGAGTGCGTTGAGCGCTTGCGCGCGGAGGCGGCGGCGCAGCGGCTCAGCCATGGCGCAGTCGCGCGCGCAAACTCGCACGGCCCTGCGGACTGCTGTGGCTCGCGGCGAGGATGCCCGCGGCGTAGGCCGCGCGTTCGCGCGCGCTGAGCTGTTCGAGGTTGCGCCCGGCCAGGGCCAGGACGCGCACGAGATCGAGCCCGTCGCCGCCGCGCGGATCGGCCTCCAGCGCGCTGGTGGCGGCGAGCGCCAACCCGTCGCGCGCGCCGCGCCACAGCACCGGCCAGCGACCGCTTGCGATGCGCAGGCGCCGGTCGGCGAGCTCCGCGCACAGTTTCCCGAGCGAGTGCAGGGCGCGTGTTCCTTCAAGCGCGAGGCCGGGCGCGACGGGCGCGCCGTCGAACGGCGCCTCCAACGCGACCCAGCGCTGCGGGCGCAAGCTGAGCGCGAGCGGTCGCAGACAGGCGAGCCCGTGTTCACTCAGGCGCGCTGCGTTGCTCCACACCGCCAGGGCTTCCCGTTCGCTCAACTCGCGCAGCAGCAGCACCCGCCCGCGCGGCAGCCGCTCGGGCGCGGCGAAGTCCACCTGGGCGAGCGCTTCGCGCCGCACGAAGCCGTGGCGCTCGCCGTCGAGCGGCGCGCATGCGGAACTGTCCCGCAGCCAGCGCGCGCGCCGTTTGTCGACGGCCGAGCAGCGCCGCGCGCGCGCCTGTTGCTCGAGGGTCGCCGCAAGAGCGCTGCGTGAGTCGCTGGCGCGCTCGAGCACGTCCTGGGCCAGCGTCCGCGGCGCGGAGCGCAGCCACTCGAGCAGAAAGCGCGCGCGGAACTGGGGCGTCGTGCACTCGCGCGTGCCCGCGGCGAGGCTGACCAGATCGCGCCAGGCGCACGCCGGTTTCAGCCGCCGCGCGCGGCGTGCTTTGTGGAAGTCGATCGCCCAGGCGCGCCCGCTCGCGTCGAGCAACACGTTGCCCGGGTGCAGGTCGGGGTGGTCCACCTGCGCGTCGTGCAGCTTGGCGAGCAGGCGGGCGAGCTCGCGCGCGAGGCGCTCGGGCGGCGCGGGCCAGGCGCGCGCGCCGCTCAGGTGCTCGGCGAGCGCGTGCGCGTCCTCGATCCACTGCATGCGGACTTCCCAGCCGCCGTCGACGCGCTCGAGCGCCAGCGGCGCCGGTGCGCGCACTCCGCGCGCGACCAGTTCGCCGAGCAGGCGGTGCTCGCGTGCGGCGCGCGCGCGGTCGAGCGTGGCGCCGGCGAGCGAGCGGTTGGCGAAGCGTTTGACGACGGTGCGCACTCCGTCGGCGCCGCACTCCAGCCGCACGCTGCGGTGCAGGCTGTCCTTGAGGATGGAGCGCGTTTCGCTGGTCACGGCGCGCATCCTAAGCGCGCGCGGCGCGGCGCCGTGAGTGGACGCGCCGTCGACGTGACGACGCAGAGACGTCGACGTGCCGTCGAAGCGCAGGCGCCGCGCCGCTACGATCGGCCGCGTGACGCTCGAGCGCTACCTGCTGCGCCAACTGCTGGTCGGGATGACGTTCGCCGTCGCCGGCATGGCGTTCGTCGCGGTGCCGGGCATTTTGGTGCAGGCCTTCCACAAGCTCTCGGGCGTCGGCATGGGCGCGATCCTGGGCTTCCTGCCGCTGGTGCTGGTCGACCTCGTCCCGTACCTGCTGCCGATCGGCTTCCTGCTCTCGCTCGTCGCCACCTACGGCCGCATGGCGGCGGACAACGAGTGGACCGCGATCCTGATGGCCGGGATCCATCCGCTGCGCATGTTCGTGCCGGCGGGAGTGCTCGCGCTAGCCCTGTCGGGGCTGCTGTACTTCCTCGCCACGGAAGTCTCCCCCCAGACCAAGTTCCGCCAGCGCGACTACACGAAGAACTCGGTCGTGCAGCTCATCCGCTCGCTCAGCCCTGGGCGCACCAAGCTGAAGTTCGGCGCGTTCTTCTTGAAGGCGCGGGCCCGCGACCCGCAGAACCGCAATCGCTTCGAGCAGGTCATCATCCACGTGCCGCCGCGCGGCAACGAGCCCGCCCAGTCGTTGTACGCCGCGACGGCGGAGTTCGGCATCGAGGGGTCTTCGATGACGATCGATCTGACCTGGCCGCGTTGGGTGCGCGTCGGCGTCGACGTGCGACTCGCCAACACGCGCATCTCGCTGGATCTCGACCAGTTGTTCGAGGTCGATCCGACGCGCAGCCACGAGTGGAAGTACCAGTCGAGCCGCGAACTCGAGCGACGCCTGCAGCGCACCTCCGAACTCGTCGCGACGGAAGGCGAGGCGGCGCTGGCCGGCAAGACGCCTTCGGACGGTTTCGCGATGCTCCACGAGGTCCCCAAGATCGCCTTCGAACTCCACGCGCGCCGCGCACTCGCCGCGATCTGCCCGATGTTTCTGCTCCTCGGCGTGTCGACCGGGCTGCTGTTGCGGCGCGGTTCGCAGCTCACCGCGTTCGCCGCGGCGGTGCTTTACGCGCTCGTGTACTACCTGCTCTCGATGCGACTGGGCAAAGGCCTCGTGGCGTCCGACGCCGTGCCGCAGTGGCTCGCGGCCTGGGGAGCGACGATCGCCGGCACGTTGCTCGGCGTGGTGATGACCGTCTTCGCGCTCAGGCGCTAGTCCAGGGCCCGAACCGTGCGCATCGCAGGACTCGAGTTGTTCGGACGCATCGACCGCTACATCGCGGGTCTGTTCGTCGGCGCGTACTTCACGAGCCTGCTGCTTGTCGTCGGTTTGGCGGTGATCATCGACGTCGCCTCCAACCTGGACTACTTCGCTCCGTGGGAGAACGGCCAGCCCGCGCCGAGCGCGTTGATCTTGCGCTACTACGCGCTGAATGCGCCGTTCCTGTACTTGCAGGTCGCGCCGTTCGTGACCGTCAGCGCCGCGCTATTCACGGTGGTGAAGCTCTCGCGCCACAACGAACTGGTCGCGTGCCTGAACGCTGGAGTGAGCGCCCGGCGGGCGGTCGTCCCGTTGTTTCTGGGCGGCGCGCTCGCGGCTCTGGGGATGGTGGTCGTGCGTGAATTCGCCACCCAGCGACTGGGCCCCGAACGCGATCGTCTGCGGCACTTGCTCGACAAGCACACCGCGGGCTGGCGGCTCGACGACGTGTGGATGAGCGATGTCGCCGGAAACGTGATCGGCGCGCGCGAGTTCCACCCCGATGAGGGGCGGATCGAGGGGTTGGAGGTGTTCGGCGCACGCGGTCCGACGTTGATCGCGATCTCGGCCCAGCGCGCCCACTTCGAGGCCCGGGACGGGGTTTCGGGCTGGGCGCTCGAGGCGGGCGTCCTGCGCGAAGAGACGGGCGACACCTCGTCTCAGCGCGCGCTCGAGTGGCTGGACGCGGTCGCGTTCACGCCTGGAGATCTGCTGCTCGCCGACAAGGGCGACCGTCGCGCGCTCGAACTGTCCTTGAGCGAACTCGACGTGCTGGCCGCTGCGGATCCCTACGATCTCCAGTACCAGACGCTGTACCACTACCACGTCACCTTTCCGCTCGCGAACGTGGTGCTGCTGCTCATCACGTTGCCCTTCCTGTTCGGCCGCGAGCGCGGCAAGGGCGTCGAGGGCCTGGGCGTGGCAGCCCTGATGTGCGTGATGTACTTCTGCCTGGACTTCATCGGACGCGCCCTGGGGATGGACGGTTCGCTCGCACCGCTGTTCGCCAGTTGGCTGGTCGTGCTGGTGTTCGGCTCGCTGGGCGTGGTCCTGTTCGAGGGGCTGCGCACCTGAGTCTGGGGCCGCGGGAAGAACCGGCCGCGCCGCGCGTCGGAGCCCGGGGCGGCGCTGCATCCAGCGCCGTTGCTTCGTACAGTGGACTGCCGTACCTCGCTGGGACCTCCCTGGCCTGGGACCTCCCCGGGCGTCGACCCCGCCGCAAGCGCATGAACCTGCACCGCTCTCCGCACCGCCCTGCCTCCCGCCCCGTGTTCCTCGCGGGCCTGGCCGCCGCCCTGGTCGCCGGCTGCGCGTCCAGCGGCTCGCGAGCGAACGAACAGGACGTCGCCTGGCTGGTCCGGCACGCGCGCTACGAGCAGGCGGTGCGCGTCGCCGCGGAGCAGGTCGACAAAGCGCCCGACGACGCCCAGGCCAAGGAGCAGTGGCGCCTCGCGAGCACCGCCTGGCGCCTGGAGGCAGGTCGTCGCCTGACCTTCGAGAACAAGGACATCGAGGCGCTCGAGCAGTTCCGCGCCGCGGAGAAGCTCGCGCCCGAACAACCGCAGGTGCGGTCCTGGATCGCGGCCACGCTCGACAAGCTCGCCAAGCGCTGGGTGAACCGCGCGATCGAAGCCCACGCCGCCGACGATCTCGACGCGGCCGTGCGCTCGTACGAGACGGCGCTCACGTACAGCCCCAGCGAGCGCATGGCGCTGGACGGTCTCGCGCGCGCCCTACTGCAGCTCAACTACCGGCGCGGCATGGGCGAGGCGTACTACGAGCGCGGCACGCGCGCGCTGAACGAGTTCTGGCTCGAGCAGGCCGCGCACCATTTCTCGTCCACGCTGAAGTACGACGACAACGAGCGCGCGGAGTTGCGGCGCGCGCAGGCCGACACGCTGCGCGCCGAGAACCGCGCGCTGATCGCGCAAGAACTCGAGGAGCAGGACCAGTACGCGGCCGCGCGCAACGAGTACCGCATCGCGACGCTGTTCGATCCGGCGCACGCCGAGTCCCTGGCGGGACTGGAGCGCATGAAGCTCGAAGAGCGCGCGGCGGAGCATTTGCGCGAGGCGGACCGGCGCATCATGAAGCGCGACTTCGAAACCGCCGAGCGCGAACTGGCGGCCGGCGAAGCGCTCTCGCAGCGCCAAGTCGCGGGCTTCGCCGCGGAGCGCGAGCGCCTGCTCGAGGCGCGGCTCAGCGCGCGCTACGAGGCCGTGCTCTCGGTCGAGGCCGACCACCGCTTCGAGGAGGCGATCGAGGGCTACACCAAGCTCATCGAAGCCGCGCCGCAGGGCTACTTCCGCGACGCGCTCGCGCGCCGCGACGCGTTGACCGACTCGGTCGCTCGCGCCAAGGGCTACTACGATCAGGCTCTCGCCGAAACCGACCTCGCGCGCCGCGCGCAGTTGCTGCGCCAGGTCCTGCTGGTCTACCCCGAGTACAAGGACTCGCGCCAGCTGCTCGCGCAAGCCGAGAGCGCGCTCGCCGCGCAGCCTCCGGCGGGCGGCGGCTGAACGAGTTGCAGGTTGCGACCGCCGGTCGCGGGCGCGACTTGGCGCCGCGGCGACGCCCGCGCGGAGGCGAGGCGTGAAGCGCGCTGACGGCGGGTCAGCGACGCGCATCGGCGCACACGCTTGCGCTGCGCGTCAGTCGCGCCAAGCGCGCAGCACGCGCCCGTCGCGGAACTCGACGTAGGCGCGGCGTTCGGCGCGCGCCTTGGGATCGGATTCGACGCGGTAGACGACCGCGCCGCCCGAGGACTTGCGCTCGCGCAGCGCCCAGGTCCACAGCTCCAGCCCATCGTCGAGTTGCACCTTCTCGCGCGGCTCGCCCAGCAGGTAGAGCACGAACTTGCGCCCCGAGCCCGGCTCGATGCGGTCGAGGGTCTGCGCCCCGATGTCGATGTTGCGGGTGGCGAGGGGCGTGGAGCCGCAGCTGCCTAGCGCGGCCGCTGCGGCGACGAGACAAACCAGCACGAGGCGCGACATGCTCGGCAGCATAGCTGGCGCCCAGGCGTGCGGGTCAACTCGCCGCGACCGGCGGTGAGGCTCGTCGAGCCGCGCGCCTGCAGCGCTACACTCAGTCGCGCGTGTCGCCGTACGCCTCGGATCCGCGCCCGTTCGTGGCGTTGCTGCTCGCGCTGCTGGCGGCTGCCTGCTCGCGGCCCGACGTGTCCAGCGAGGACTGCGGTCGGCTGGCGCTCGAAGGCGCGACGCGGCTCGCCGTGCGCGTGCCGTCCGAAGGCGCGCAGCGAGTGCTCGCCCCGCTCGCGGAGCAGCTCGAGCGCAGCGCTCGCTGGCGCGTCGAATGGGTGCTCGATGGCGAGCTCGATCCGCGGGCCGCGCAGCTGTGGTTCGCCGACGCGCTCACGCCCGGCATCGGCGCGCTGGCCCAGCGCCACGGAGTCGTGTTCGAGCACAGCGGCGCGTTCTGGTTCGCCGGAGAGCGCTTCGCCGCGCCGGGCGACGGCGTGCAGCTCACCGTCCCCGATCCGGCGCGCCCCGGCTGGCCGCTCGAGGTCGTGCTCGCGCCAAAAGCGCAGTACGCCGTGGCCCTGGCGCGCTCGCTCGCGCCGAGTTGGCGTCCGGGCGCGCTCGTGTGGCGCGGCGGAGTGATCTCCAGGGCCATGCGCGGCATGCCCGGCGGCGCGCTCGCGAGCGTGTCCGGCGGACCGCTGTTCGAACTCGTTCGGACCGCGCCGGTGCGCGTGCAACGCGACGGCGTGCTCGAGTACCACGTGCACGGCGAAGTCGCGGCCGCCGCGCTCGAGCACTACGCCAAGCTCGCCAAGCGTTGTGCGAAGGACGTGGAGCAGTGGCTCGGGCCGCAGCCGCCCGACGCTGGCCCGCTGCGCGTCCACGTGTGGCCGCGGCTCGACCAACTCGCGAGCGCGACGGGCGTGTGGGAGCTCGCCGCGCCCGGCGCGCGCGCGGGCGAACTCCACGTGCTCGTCGCCAGCGCCGCGCTGCACGACGGCGGCGCGCAGATCGCGCGGGAACTCGCCGTGCGAGCTGCGGGAGCGCCGCCCGAGAGCTGGGCGCTCGCGGCGCTCGGGGTCGAAGCCAGCCAAGGCTGGTTCGGAGCTCCGCTCGAAGTTGCGCTGCAGCTCGCGTGCGCGGCGGCGAACTCTGCCGACTCCTGGCGCGCTCCGCCTCCGCGCTCCTCCCCGCACGTCTTCGAGCCGCTCCGTGCGCTGGCGCTGCGCACGGCGATGCGCGGGCTCGAGCTCCCGGCGCGGCGCGAGGCGTGGAGTTCGGGCCGCCTCGCCGAACACGTCGACCCGCAGCGTTTCGCCGAGCGTTTCGAGAAGCTCGCCGGGCTCGGCCGCGCGCTGCTCCAGACGCGCGCTGCGGCGCGCGAAACGCTCGGCGTGCGCGACGGCGTGCATGTGGTGCAGGCGCGGGACGACTACGGCTGGCGCGCCCAGGGCTACGGCTCGTCCGCCTGCGACGACGCGCTGAAGAGCTTGGCGGACCTCGGCGCGGACGCGGTGGTTTTCCAGCCGACGTACATCGAACGAATGGCCCCGCGCGAGTGGTGGGGCGCCCGGCTCGGAGGGCCGTTCGCCAGCGATGCGAGCGACGCCGCGCTGTGGTCCGCGTTCCGCAGCGCGCGTGCGCTCGGGATGCGCGTGGTGCTCGCGCCGGAACTGCTTTCGACGCCGACCGGCGGCGCGAGCGTGCGACGCGTGGGCCCCGACGAAGCGTCGCGTGCGGAACGCCTCGCGGTCTGGCGCGCGCTGGTCGAACACGCGTCTTTGCTCGCGGAACTCACGGGCGTCGACGTGCTGGTCCTCGGCGAGCGGGCCTCGAAACTTTCGTTCGAGTGGGGGCGTGCGTGGGACGCGCCCGAAGTGGTGCGAGAGCCGGGCGCTCCCGGCCCGTTCGGGGAGATCTTCGCCAGCGCGCGGCGGCGCTTTTCGGGAGCGGTGACCTACACGTTGTTCCTCGACGGCGAGCAGAAGAACTTTGCGCACGCGGTCGACTGCGAGCCGCTGCTCGTGCGGACCAAGCTCAACCTCAGCGTTCCGCAACGGCCCGATCAGCCTCCGACGGACAGCGAGTTGCGCAACCTGTTCGAGGTGCAACTGGGCCGCGCGAAGGATGTGGCGGGCGACGCTGCGCGTCCGCTGTGGTGGATGGACGTCGGCTTCCCTCCGACTTCGGAGGGCTGGCGCGACAGCGAGCTGGCTCGCGGCAGCTACGACACGCCGGAGCAGGCGCGGCTGGCGGCTGCGTTCGCGGCGGCTCTGCAGCGCGCGCGCGCCGCGGGTCGCGCGCCCGACGCTGTGTTCTTCGGGCCGTGGAGCACCGATCCCGAGCACGGCAACGGCGTCGATCGCAGCTTCACGCTCCAGAACCGTTCGGCGGCGGAGAGCTTGCCGGCGTTGCTCGAACGGCGCTGAGGGCGCGATGGAGGAAAGCGAGCGCACGCCGTCGCAGCCGACACTCGCGGACCTGCGCAGCGTTCCGCTCACCGCGCTCGAGGGCGTCGGCCCCGTGCGCGCCGCGCGGCTGGCGCAGTTGGGGCTCTCCAGCGTGCACGATCTGGTGTGCACCGCTCCACGCAAGTTCGAACCCTGGCCCCAGGCGCGCACGATCGCGGCGGTGCGAGCTGGGACCGACTGTTCGACCTGCGTGCTCCAGGGCCGCGTCACGCGCTGGAGCTTCTCGCGCTTCGGCGGCCGCTCGTCCGTGCGCTGCCACGTGCTCGACGAGAGCGGCGAGATCGTGCTGGTGTTCTTCAACCAGCCCTGGATGCGGCAGCGGCTGGCCAAGGACATGCTGCTGCGCGTCGCGGGCCGTGCGAACAGCTCGAACCCGGGTTTGTTCGTCGTTTCGCGGCTCGAGAGCGAGGGCGCGCCCTTCCCGAGCGCGGGGGAACTGGTTCCGACCTATCCGAGCGCCGAGGGCGTTTCGCAGGTGTTCCTGCGCGAGTTGATCGAGCAGGCGCTCGAGCGCTTCGGCGCCTTGCTCGACGAACCGCTCTCGCCGCAGCAGTTGGCGCAGCACGGCCTGCGGCCGCTGCCCGAGGCCGTGCGCGAGGTCCACCGACCGAAGTCCCTCGCGGAGTTCGAGCGCGCGCTGCGCCGCGTGCAACTCGAGCCGCTGGTCGCGACGCAGCGGCGGCTGCTCGCGAGCGCACTCGCGCGGCGCCAACTCGGCGCGCCCGTGCTCGCGGTCGACGACACGCGCTTCGCCGAGCTCGTGGCGAGCTTTCCGTTTGCGTTCACCGCCGGGCAACACGCCATTGCCGCCGAGCTGCGCGCCGATCTCGCCCAGCCCACGCCGATGCGCCGGCTGCTGCAGGGCGACGTCGGCGCGGGCAAGACCGCGCTCGGCGCGCTGGCGTGCTTGATCGCCGCCTCGAGCGGCGCGCAGGCCGCTTTCATGGCGCCGACCGAGTTGCTCGCCGAGCAGCACTTCGCCAGCCTCGCTCCGCGCTTTTCCGCCGCCGGCGTGAGTTGCGCCTTGCTCACCGGCTCGACGCCCGCGCGCGAGAGGCGCGCCGTGTGCGAACGACTGGAGCGCGGCGAACTCGCCGTACTCATCGGCACGCACGCGCTGTTCTCGGGCGACATCGTGTTCGCGCGTCTGGCGCTCGCGGTCGTCGACGAGCAGCACCGTTTCGGCGTCGCGCAGCGCGAGCGGCTGTTCGAGAAAGGCGGGGCGCTGCACGGCCTGCTCATGACGGCGACGCCGATCCCGCGCAGCCTCGCGCTCACGCTGTACGGCGACCTCGAGGTGTCCGTGTTGCGCGAGCGGCCGCCGGGGCGCGGCGAACTCGTGACCCGCTGGGCGCGCGAGGGGGCGCGCGAGTTCGAACGCGATTTGGAAGCGCGGCTCGAGCGCGGCGAGCAGCTTTACTGGGTCGCGCCGCGCATCGACTCGGATGCGGTCGAGGGCGAGGTCGATGACGCGGCGCTCGCCGCGGACGAGGCCCAGGCCGCGCTCGGCGCCGAACAGCGCTTCGCGCGCATCGCCTCGCGGCGCTGGTCGCGCTGGGGCGTCGAGCTCGCCCACGGTCGCATGAAGTCCGCCGAACGCGCCGCGCGGCTCGAGCGCTTCCGGCGCGGCGAGGCGCGCATTCTGGTCGCGACGACGGTCATCGAGGTCGGCGTCGACGTGCCCGCCGCGAGCGCGATCGTGATCGAGTCGTGCGAACGGCTCGGGCTCGCACAACTGCACCAACTGCGCGGCCGCGTCGGGCGCGGCGCCGCCGCAAGCGTGTGCTACTTGCTGGGCAAGCCCTCGGCGCGGCGCCGGCTGGAGTTGCTCGAGCGCACGCGCGACGGCTTCGAGATCGCCGAGGAGGACCTGCGCGAGCGCGGCATGGGAGACCTCGCCGGGGTGCGCCAGGCGGGGGAGAATCGCGAGGGTTTTGAGCCCGAAACCAGCGATGTCGAGCTGATCGCCCTGGCCCGGCGCATCGCCCGAGCCGCCGGGCAGGCGCCGGGCGCGGCGCGTCCGCTCTCCTGATCGGCGCTGCGCGCGGTTTCGTATTCTGACGGCGCTCGCCCGGGTATTCCGCTTTCCCGTCGACGCCCCCGGATCCGCCATGACCCGCACCCGCCTTCGTTTCGACTCGCCCGAGTGTTTTCTGCGGCTCCGTGGTCTGGTGCTCGGGTGCGAGCGCAGTTCACGCGTCGCGCTGGCCGCGCTCGGCCTGGTGTTCTGCGCCACAGCGGCGCAGGCGCAGGTGGAGCTCCCCGAACGCCGGCCCGCGCCCAAGCCGCTGAGCCCGTCGGTGGATCTGGGCACGGCGCGGCGCGGCAACATCGCCGAGCGAGTGACGGGCAAACGTGTGTACGCCGGTCGGCAGTCGCCATCCGCGGGGACCTTGGAGTTGCCGGCGACGCGTCCGACTCCGGCCGCGCCGGCGCCCGCCCGAAGCGCTGCGCCGTCGGACGTCGCTCCGCCCGCTACTCCCGCCGCCACTCCGGCTTCTACTCCGGCTTCTACTCCGGCCGCGCCGCTTCCGAGCGCGCCGGTTGTCGCACCCGCGGCGCCCGTCGCCAGCTCGAATCCGTCGTCGGCCGCGCTGATGGTGCTCGAGGAGGTCGCCAAGCTCAGCGACATCCACAGCCCGATGCTCGACTTCGGCGCGCAGAGCTTGGCGGAGCAGGGCGCAGCCGGCCGCACGGCCGCGTTCGACGCGCTGGCGCGCGATCACGCGCCGAGCGTGTTGCTCGGGGCGCGCGCGCTGCTCGCGCTCGGAGACGACGAGGCGTTCGGCGCGGTGCTCGCGCGGCTGCGTGCGAAGCTGCCCAGCGCCGCTGCGGGTGCGCTGGTTGATCTAGTCGTGGCGCGCGATCCGGTGCGCGCCAGCCCGAGCGTGCTCGCGGATTTGCTCGCGCACAAACAAGCCGGCGTGCGCAGCGCCGCACAGCGCCACCTCGCCGCGCTCGGTCGCGAGTTGCCCGCCGCGGCGCTGCTCGGCGCGCTGCGCTCGAAGGAAGTCGACGCGCGCGCGCGAGCCGTTGCGCTGCTCGTGCAGTGCGACGACGCGGGCGCGGTTCCGCTGCTGCTCGAGTCGCTCACCGACAGCTCCAGCCAGGTCGGGCGGCGTGCGCTCGAGTCGCTCGCGCGGCGCGCGGACGAGCGCATCAACGGCGAATTGCTCCGGCGCGCGTTCGACGCGCCGTACTTGCTGCGCGATCAGGCCCTGGCGCTCATTGCGCTCGTCGAACGGGAGGACGCACGCTTCGAGGCCTTGTTCACGGACGTGCACCGTCCCCGACTGCTCGACGGATTGACCTCCTCGGAGCCGTTCGTGTCCGGCGCCTGCGCCGCGGCGCTCGTCGGGCTGGGTTATCGCGGCGCGGCGGGCGAGGCGCGCTGGTACGACCGCGACGCTCCGCACCGCCTCGTGCGGGTGGTGGCGGCGCAGGACTTCGCGAGCGACATCAGCACGCTGCTGCCGACGGCGACGCGGCGGCTGGCGCTCGCCACCGGCGTCGACTTCGGCAGCGACGGTCCGCGCTGGATGAGCTGGTGGTCGCAGAACGGCGAGAACTTCCGCTGTGCGCGCGCGCGGCTCGAGGTGGGTGAGCAGAGCGCACTCGAGCTGGAGTTGAGCGTGCGTTCGAGCCGCGCCGGCGAGGAGAGCTTCACGTTGCTCGGGCCGGCCTGGACGGATCCGCAGCGCCCGTCGCGCGCGGTGCTCGGCGAGCGTTTCTTCCTCACCGAAGCGCAGGCCCGCGGCGCCTTCGAAGAGCTGCGGCGTCTGGGTGTGCTCGGCGCCGAGCGCTTGCCCGGATTGCGCGGCAGTCCCTCGTCGCCCGCGCGCGCGCTCACCGTCGCGTTCGAAGCGGCGAGCAAGCAGTTCAGTTTCCCCGACGGCGCCCGCGAGCCGTGGTTCCTCGCCACGCTCGAACTGATGCGCGGCCTGCGCGAGCGCAACCTCTGGCAGCTGCTTCACGATCCGCGCAGCGGCGTGAGCGCCGAGGATTTCTGGCGCGATCAGGCGGCCTGGTGGGACAGCGAGTCCAACGCGGCCGCGCGAGCGCGGCGCCTGTGGGAGCTCACCGCCGCGCGCGCCAAGGGGCAGAGCGGCGCCCAGCGCGACTTGCTCGTCGAGCGTTTGGCGAGCGCGACCCGCGACGTGGGGCCGCTCTCGCGAGCGGACTCGGAGCTGCTGGTGGGATTGCTGAGCGAAGAAACGTTCTACGGCGCGCGCGCCGGGCGCCTGCTCGAACTCGTGGTGCAGTCTCTGACCGTCGACGGCGCGCTCGCGGACGCAGAAGTCGAGCGCCTCACGACGCTGCTGTTCACGCGTTTCGGCGCCCAGGGCGGTGAAGCGCTCGCGCGTGTGTTCTCCATGGCTTCTGCGGAGCAGTTGCTCGCGCGCAGCCGCGACGAACGTCACTACGTGCGGGCCGTGTCCGCGCTCGTGCTCGCCCAGCGCGGCGACGACGCGGCGCTGGCGCGCCTGCTCGAGTTGGTGCGGGACACGCACGTCGACGTGCGCGCCGCGGCGCTGCTCGCGCTGGGCGACAAACGCGTCGAAGCGGCGCGCGACGTGATCCTTGTCGAAGCGCGCGTCGGCGATGGCGAGTTGCGCCTTGCGGCGCTGCGGGCGGCCGGTCGGCTCGGCGGCGACGGCGCGCTGAGCGCGTTGCTCGACGGCCTTGCGGACGAATCGGACCCGCGCGTGCGGGTCGCCGCGGCCCAGGGGTTGTCGCTGCTGCGCGATCGCGGCGCCGCGCCGATCCTGATTTCGCTGCTCGCGCGAGGCCCCGAGGATCCCGCGTACGTTCACGCCCGCGAAGGCTTGAAGCTGCTGGGGGACGCCGGACACGAAGATCTGCTGCGCGTCGTGCGCACCAGCTCGCACAAGGCGCGCCGCGAGGCGACGCTGATACTGTCCGAGCAGCTCACGCCGCAGTGCGCGTCGGTGTTGATGACGCTGCTGAGCGAGGATCCGAGCGACGCGCGCGTGGCGGAGGAGCTGGCCGTGCTGACGGCGGTCGACTACCGCGGCGACGCGACCCCCTCGGCGTCGTGGTGGGCCTGGTGGGAGTACGTCGTGCACGACGACGCGCAGGCCTGGCTCTCCGGCGCGATCGCACGCCTGCAACTGGGCGCGCCGACGCCCGAAGAATTGCGCAGCGGTTCGCCCGCTGCGGTCGACTTGCTGCTGGAGCTGTGCGGGCGCGAAGAGACCCACTTGGTCGAGCGCGCGCGGCGCGAGCTCTCGCGCCTCGCCGGCCGCGATCTGGGGCGCATCCCCCCGCGCGGACGCGAACGCGACGCGTGGCGCGACGGGCTGCGCGACGCGCTCGCCAACCTGCGCCGCTGAGCGGCGTTCTCGCACGACGCGCACGACGCGCGCGAACACGCTCGACGCGGCGCGGCTGCTTTACTTCGCGGCGCGCGGCAGCAGACTGTGCGCCCCATGGCGAATCGAGGCGCCCGGCGAGGTTCCGCACGCCCGCGCCGCCCGGCGCGCGGCGGCGCCGAACGTTGGCTTTCGCGCCTGTTCTGGATCGGCGCGCTCGCCCTGTGCGTGGCGCTGTGGGGGCCGCGCTGGGTTGCGCCGATCATGGCCGCGAGCGGCTACCGGCGTGTTGAAACGCACACGGAGTTGTTGCGCGAGGTGGCGCACGAATTCGAGCTCGACCCCAACCTGCTCGCCGGCGTGATGCTCGCCGAGTCGAGCGGCCGCGTCGACGCACAGTCGCACGCCGGCGCGCTCGGGTTGTTCCAATTGATGTTGCCGACCGCGCGCGAACGCGCCGAATTGCTCGGGCTCGACCCTCCGACGCGCGAGGACTTGCTCTCCGACCCGCGGCTGAACGCCCGCCTTGCGGGCAGCTACCTGCGCTGGCTGCTGCGGCGCTACGGCGCGGAGGAGCCGGCGCTGGTCGCCTACAACGCCGGTCCGGGCCGACTCGACCGCTGGACGAAGGAGTTCGGCGGCTATGCTCAGTGGCGCGAGGCGCGCGAGAGCACGAGCGAAGTGCTCGGCTACGCGCGCAAGGTGCTCGCTTACCGCGAGCGTTTCGGCGAGCGCGGCGTGGTCACGCCGCCGTTCGACCAGCCTCCGCCGCCGCCCGAATGGCGCGCTGCGCCGCCGCTGATCGGACCGCCGCCAGCGCCGGCCGCGGCGCCGGACGCCGCCTCGCCCGACTTCACTCCCTCTGCTCCACCGTTTTCTTCCGATGTTTGATCGCCGTGTTCTGGCGCGCTTGAGCGCGCTCCTGTGCGTCCTCGCACTTGCTCTGTTCTCCGCTCCCGCTCGAGCCGGTGCTGCACCGCAGGAAAACGCGCAGCAGTCCGAGGCCCTCAGCTCGCCGTTCCAAAGCCCGCGCGCGGTGATGGAGAGCTTCGTCCAGGCCTTCCGCTACTTCGATTCGCGCGCCGAGAAGGACCTGCTTCCGGCCGCCAAAACGCTGTACGTCGAAGGGCCGCGCGAGCAGCGCGAGCGGGTCGCCAAGCGCCTGGTGCAGGAGCGTTTCCTGCGCATCTTCGATCGGGTCGTGCGGGTGGATCCGAACGACTTCGACGACGCCGCGACGGTGGCGGGCAAGGACGTGTCGATCACCACGCTGCGCCGCAGCGTGCCGCCGGAGGTGAGCATCGACATCGTGTTCGAGCGCGCTCCGGGCGGCGGTTGGTTGATCGCGCGCGAAACCGTGCAGCAGGCCGACGCGCTGTGGGCGAAGGTCTCCAGTCTCGACCCGCTGCCCGAGTTCGCCGCCTCGCACGCGGCCAGTCCCGCGGAGCTTCTGCGCTCCGTCGTACCGCCGACGCTGCAGGGCGGCGGCATCTGGCTCGAGCCGTACCAATGGCTCGGACTCGTCGCGCTGATCGTGCTCTCGGTGATCGTCGAGCGCCTGATGGTGCTCATCCTGCGCCCGCTGACGCGCAAGCTCTCGTCGTCGGAGGGGCTGCTGATCGACATCAAGCTGCTGCACGACTTCGAGCGCCCCGTCGGCGCGATCTTCCTGGGCCTGGTGTTCCTCGCGGGCCTGCCGGTGCTCGACCTCGCGCAGGCGCCGCGCGACGCGCTCGACATCGCCGCCAGTTTCGTGATCGCCGTCGCGAGCGTGTGGGCCGCCTACCGGCTCGTCGACGTCGTGTGCTGGAACCTCGAGCAGCGCGCGGCGCGCTCCGAGAACAAGTTCGACGACATGCTGGTGCCGCTGCTGCGCCGCACCTTGAAGGTGCTGGTCGTGGTGGTGGGCTTGGTGTTCATCGCCTCGCGCCTGACCGACCAGCTCTGGCATGTGCTCGCCGGCCTCTCGATCGGCTCGCTCGCCATCGGTTTCGCCGCCAAGGACTCGATCGAGAACCTGTTCGGCACCTTCACGGTGCTGCTCGACAATCCCTTCAAGCTCGGCGACCTGGTGAAGGTCAGCGACATCGAAGGCACGGTCGAGCAGGTCGGCTTCCGCTCGACGCGCATCCGCACGGCGGAGGACAGCTTGATCACCGTGCCCAACTCGCGCTTCATCGGCAGCCACGTCGAGAACTTCGGCGCGCGCCGGCGGCGCCGCGTGCGCACCTTGCTCTCGCTGACCTACGAGACGCCGCCGGAGAAGCTCCAGGCCTTCTGCGAGGGCGTGCGCGAGCTGATCCGCAAGCACCCTTACGCTGCGCAGGACGCGCACCACGTGTGGCTCGCCAACTGGGGCGCGTCGTCGCTCGACGTCGAGTTCGTGTGCTTCATCTCGACCACCGACTTGGCGACCTTCCTGCGCGAACGCCACCGCCTGTACCTAGACGTGCTGCGGCTGGCCGCGCAGCTGCGCGTCTCGTTCGCTTACCCGACCCAAACCGTCTGGCATGCGAGCGCCGAGGACACCCAGCATCCCGACAACCCGCGCACGGGCGTCGAGGCGGTCGCCCGCGGGCGCGCGTCGGCCCGGACGGTCACCGACGCGTCGCTGGCGCACCTGGGCGGAAAGCAGCCGCCGCTGGTGCGCTTCGACCCCGCGGATCCCGACGCCATCGGCGGTTGAGCGGCGGCCAAAGCGTCTACAATGCTGTGCTCGCGGCCCGGGCTGCGCGCCAACAGCGCGCGGAGCGGGCCGTAGCTCTACCGACGCGCGCGGTTGCGCCGCTTCGACAACGCCTTGGATGGTCGCTTCGCTCAGGTCCCGGTGCTGCGCCGGGGGTTGAGCGAGCGCGCTATCCGTGGCGTCGTCTTCGTGCCGCTGCGCGCCGCCCCGTTCCTCACCGCCACCCAACGCCCATGCCCGTCTCCTCCGCCGCGGCCAACCCGCTCGACCTCGACGCCACGCGCAGTTTCGTGCCCGAACTCAAGCGCGCGCTGCACGAGGTCATCATCGGCCAGGACGAGTTGATCCACGGGCTGCTCATCGGACTGCTCACGGGCGGCCACGTGTTGCTCGAGGGCGTTCCCGGGCTCGCCAAGTCGCTGGCTGTGTCGAGCCTGGCGCGCGCGGTCCACGGCAGCTTCAACCGCATTCAGTTCACGCCCGATCTGTTGCCCAGCGACCTGGTCGGCACCGAGATCTACAACGCGCGCGAAGGCGTGTTCTCCGTGCGCAAGGGCCCGGTGTTCGCGAACTTCGTGCTGGCCGACGAGATCAACCGCGCGCCGGCGAAGGTGCAGTCGGCGCTGCTCGAGGCGATGCAGGAGCGCCACGTCTCGATCGGCGGCGCGACCTATCCGCTGCCCGAGCCGTTCCTCGTGCTCGCCACGCAGAACCCGCTCGAACAAGAGGGCACGTATCCCTTGCCCGAAGCGCAGCTCGACCGCTTCTCGCAGAAGCTGATCGTGCGCTACCCGTCGCGCGCCGAAGAACTGCAGGTCCTCGAGCGCATGGCGCGCACGGAAAACGCGCCGGTGGTGAAGCCCGTGGCGACGCTCGAGCAGATCGGCGCCGCGCGCGCTTCGATCGACCACGTGGCGCTCGACCCGCGCCTCAAGGAGTACATCGTGGGGCTGGTGTTCGCGACGCGCGATCCGGCCGCGGCGGGACTCAAGGAACTGGTCGGCCGCATCCAATACGGCGCGAGCCCGCGCGCGACGATCTGGCTCGCGCTCGCCTCGCGCGCCAACGCGTACCTCGAAGGTCGCTCGTTCGTGACGCCCGCTGACATCAAGCGCGTCGCGCCGGATGTCCTGCGCCACCGCGTGCTTCCGACCTACGAGGCCGACGCCGAGGGCCTCTCGTCGGACAAGCTCGTCGCGCGCGTGCTCGAAACCGTCGCGACGCCCTGAGCCTCTCGACCCGCGTCCGCCGACCGACTTCGCGCCATGGATGCTGAGGATCGCAACCTGGAGCTGCTCCCGCCCGCGCTGATGGCGCGCGTGAGCCAGATCCAACTGCGCACGCACCGGCTGGTGAACGACGTGCTCGCGGGCGCGTACCGCAGTACGTTCCGCGGCTCCGGCGTCGAGTTCGAAGAGGTGCGCACGTACCAGCCCGGCGACGATGTGCGCACCATCGACTGGAACCGCACCGCCAAGTCGGGCGAGCCGTTCGTCAAGACCTACGTCGAGGAGCGCGAGCTCTCGATCGTGTTCCTGGTCGACACCAGCCGCTCGATGGACTTCGGCTCGCGGCAGTGGACCAAACGCGAAGCCGCGGCGGCGTTTTGTGCGCTGCTCGCGTTCGTCGCGCAGCGCAACCAGGACCGAGTTGGCCTGAGCCTGTTCGGTGCATCGCCCGGGGTGCACCTGCCGGCGCGCAAGGGTGCTGGCGCGGTGGCGCGCGTCGTGCGCGAGGTGATCGCTGCGCAGCCGACCGACGGGCCGGCGGGTTTCCACGAGTTGCTCGAACTGCAAGAGCGCACGCTGCGCCGCCGCTCGCTGGTGTTCTTGCTGAGCGACTTCGACTGCTTCGATGAAGCGGCTTCGCAGGCGCTCGCGCGGCTCGCGCGACGCCACGACGTGATCGCCGCGCGCATCAGCGATCCGCTCGAGCGCGAGTTGCCTCCCGCGGGGCGCATCTGGCTGCGCGAACTCGAGAGCGAACGCCTCGTGGAGCTCGACAGCCGTTCGAGCGCGGTGCGCCAGGCGTGGCGCGAGGACTTCGAGCGCCGCAGCGCCAGCTTGGCGGACCTGCTCGCGCGCGCCGGGGTCGACCTGCTCGAACTCGGCTCGGGCGAGAACCTCTCGAAATCGTTGGCCGAGCCGCTCGTGCGCTTTTTCGCCGCGCGGCGGCGCCGGAGGGGCGGGCGATGAACCGCTCGACCTTGTTCCGGCGTCGCGCCATGTGCGCCTTCATCGCCGCCGCTGTCCTGGTGCAGAGCATCGACGCGTCGTCGGGCGCCTCTGCGCAGGGCCCGTCGCAAGCTGCTCCGAAGGTTCCGAAGCCCTCCGCCGACGCGCAGTGGAACTTCGAGGTCCGCGAACGCGCAGTGGGGGAGGCGCTGACGGCCGTGTTGTTCGTCGCGCACGCTCCCCAGGAGCGCGTCGAGTGCGACTTCAGCGCGCTCGAGTCCGATCCCACGTGGCTGCTCGCGGCTCCGGCGCAGGTGCGGCGCGTGCTGCGCGACGAACGAGTGGTCGGCACGGGCATCACGCTCGAGTTGGTCTCGCTCGAGGCTGGTGAACGCGTTCTGCCTGCGCCGTCGCTCACGCTCGTCGGAGGCCCGGGCGGTCGCCGCACGCTCGCCGCGGACGAGCCCGTGGCGCGCTTTGCGAGCGTTCTCGCGCCTGGCGAGGACGAGCCGCGTCCGCCGCTCGGTTTCCGTCCGCTCGAAGCCGAGCCCGAACCTGCTTGGTCCGCTTGGCAGGTGGCCGCGGCCGTCGGCGGAGGACTCGCCCTTGCGATCGGCGCCTTCGCGCTGATCCGACGCAAGGGCGGCGCTGGCGCGACGCCGCCGCCGACCGCGCTCGAGCGCCTCGACGCCTTGGCGGCCCGCGATGCGGAGCAGCGCGAGAGCGTGCGGGAGACGTGCTACGAACTCACGTCGCTCGTCCGCAGCGCGTTCGATGCACGCGAGGGGGCCGCACGCACGGCTCTGACCGATGCGGAGTGGCTCGCTGCGCTTGCGCCGAGCGTCGAGAGCGGCGTGCGCGCCGAGCTCGAAGCGCTGCTGCGCGATGCGAGCGAAGTGAAGTACGCGGGGCGCCATCCGACGCACTGGGCGGTGCGCGAGATGCTCGAACGCGCTCGCAAGACCCTCGAGTGGAGCGCGCGCGCTTCGGAGCGTGCAGCGTGATCGCGTTGGCTGCCGTGCAAGAAGCCGCGCCGAGCGGCGTCGCGAGCGTCGCGCAGGCGCAGTGGCGCGTGATCGGCGACCTGTACCTCGCCGAGCCCGAGTTCCTCGCGCTCGCCCCGCTCGCCCTCGCGCTGCTCTTGTGGGGCCGACGCGCGCGCGCCCGCGCCGCAGGACGCGTACCACAGCTCCCCAGCGCCGCGCTGCCGCATTCCTGGTTGCAGCGGTTGGGCTGGATTCCGGCCGTGCTCCAGGGCCTGGCGCTCGTGCTCGTGTGCGTGGCGCTCGCCCGCCCGGTGCGCGGCAACGCGGTGCGCACGACGATCTCCGAGGGCATCGACATCGCGCTCGTGCTCGATCGCTCGGGCTCGATGAAGTACGACGACCTCGAGAAGGGCAAGACGCGCCTCGACGTGGCGAAGGAAGTGCTCGCCGCGTTCGCCGAGCGCCGCATGACCGATCGCGTGGGCGCGGCCGACAGTTGCGCCTTGCTCACCTTCGCGCAATACCCGGCGCTGCTGTGTCCCTTCACGCTCGACTTCGGCGCGTTCAAGGGCTTCCTCGACAGCGTTCAGTACGTGCGCAACGAGATCGAGGATGGCACCGCGATCGGACGCGGGCTCGCGAAGGCCGTGTCGGTGCTCGCGGAGACCGACGCGCGCAGCAAGGTCGTGGTGCTGCTCACCGACGGCGAGAACAACGTGCTCGACATCACGCCGCTCAAGGCGGCGGAGCTCGCGAAGGAGAAGGGCGTGCGCGTCTACACCGTGCTCGCCGGACGTTTTGCCTTCCAGGAGGACGTATTCGGCCGCATCTACGCGACCGAGCGCGAACTCGACAGCACCGAACTCCAGCAGATCGCCGAGCTGACCGGCGGGCGCTTCTTCCGCGCCAAGGACCGCGGCGCGCTCGACGAGGTGTACGCGACGATCGAGGCGCTCGAGCGCACCGAGCGACGCGAAGAGCGCTACACCGAAACCTTCGACCTGTACTTCGACGTGTTGCTCGCGGCGCTGGTCTGCTACGCGCTCGCTTGGTTCTCGTTCGCCACCTGGGCGAGGAGTTTGCCGTGAGCTTCGCGTTGCTCGGCTTCGATCTGCTGCGCGAAGAGCAGCTGTGGTGGCTGCTGGCAGCTCCGGCGTTGCTTGCGTTGGGCTTGTGGTCGCTGCGGCGGCGCCGCTCCGAACTCCAGCTGCTCGTCGAGGCGCGGCACACACGCCGTTTCCTCCCGGACTTCAGTCGGGCGAAGTCGCTGCTGCGCCTGGTGCTCGCCAGCGCGGCGCTGCTGCTCGCGGGTTTCGCCGTCGCCGGGCCGGTGCGCGGCTACACGGCGCGCTCCGTGCAGCGCCGCGGCCTCGACCTCGTCGTGTGCATCGACACCTCGCGCTCGATGCTGGTGCGCGACCTGCGCCCGGATCGACTGACGCGCGCCAAACGCGAGGTCTCCGGTTTGATCGAACGCCTCAAGGGCGACCGTATCGCGCTGGTGGCCTTCGCCGGCGATGCGCGCGACATCTCGCCGCTCACGCACGATCGCACGACGTTGCGTGCGCTGCTCGAACGTGTGAACACCGAGGAGAACGTCAAGGGCGGCACCGACTTGGGGGCCGCGCTCAACCACGCGCTGCAGCTCTTCGACGGCCGCAGCGGCGCCCACGAGGCGATCGTGATGCTGACCGACGGCGAGGACCTCGAGGGCGGCGGCCTCGAAGCCGCGCGTGTCGCCGCCGAGCGCGGCATCCGCATCTACGTCGTCGGAATGGGCGCCGAGGGCGGCGGCAAGATCCCGCAGGTCGGCGCCGATGGCCGCGAGTCGTTCGTGACCAACGAGAACGGCCAGGAAGTGATCTCCGAACTCGTGGGGGACACGCTCGAGCAGATCGCGAGCGCCAGCGGCGGTGAATACCTCGCTGCGACGCGCTCGGCGACGCCGCTCGAGGAGCTCTACATCGCGCGCATCAACCGGCTCGAAGGGCGTGATCTCGAGGGCGGGGTCGAGTACCTGCCCCACGATCGTTACCAGTGGTTCCTCGGCGCCGCGGCGCTGTGCATGCTCGTCGAGTCCGGCTTGCGCGAGCGGCGCAGGCGCCCCAGAGCGCGTGGCGTCGTTCAACCTGATCCCAAGTCATCCGAAGAGCGTGCGGCATGAACCTGCGGAGTTGGAGCTTGTTCGCGGCGGCGTGCGCCTTGGGCGCTCAGGCGCCTCAAGCGCCGGCGGACGGAGCGCCGGCGCCGACGGCCTATTCCGGCAGCCTGCGCGAAGCGCGGGTGCGGCTGCGCGAACTCGCCGAGGCGGCGCAGCACGAACAGGCTGCGGCCTTTGCCGAGAGCGCCTTCGCGGCGCCGGCGTGGGGCGCTGCTTCCGAACGCGAGCAGGCCGAGTTCTGGTTCGCGGTCGGTGTGGCGCGTGGCGCGGCGCAGGCCTATCCGCAGGCTGCCGACGCAGCGCACGCAGCGCGCGGCCTGTCGGGCTCGAACGAACTCGGCCTCGCGAGCGCGTTCAACGCCGGCGCGTTCCGGCTCGTGCACGCCGAGCGGCTGCGCCAGGACATTCCGCAGATCCGCGAACGACTCAAGCTTCCGCCGCTCGCCGCGTCCGCGAACCCGCAACTCGGCGGCGCGCCACAGGGACCGGTAGGGCAGGAGACGGCTTCCGATCCCATTCAAGTCGCACGCGGCGCGTACCTCGCCGCCCGCGCGGATCTGATCGAACGTTGGCGCGCTGGGCCCGACGCCGATACGTGCGCGAACTTGGAACTGATCGTGCGCCGACTGCGCGAACTCGACGAGCTCGAACGGCAGAACGAAGAGCAGCAGAACGAATCGAGCGAGCGCCAGAACAAGGACCAGAAGCAGGATCCGCAGCAGCAGGACAAGCAGGATCCGAACCAGCAGCAAGACCAGCAACAGAACGAGGAGCAGAAGGGCGAGCAGGATCCCAAGGAGCAGCAGGACAAGCCCGAGGACTCCAAGAAGGACGAGAAGGACGAGCAGAAGCAGGACTCGAAGCCGGAGTCCGAGCAGGACAAGCAGGAGCAACAGGAGCAGCAGGAGCAGCAGCCGCCGAAGGAGGGCGCGGATCCCGCGAAGGAACAAGAGCAGCGGGTGCTCACGCCCGAAGAGGTCCAGCGACTGCTGCAGCAGCTGGACAAGATCGAGGACCAGGCCGCGCAGGTGCAGGCCGCGCTGCGGCGCGCCAAGCGCGTGCCGGTGAAGAAGGATTGGTAGCGCGGCGCCAGGCGCATGCGCGACGTACACCCATGAACATCGAACGAAATCTCGGCGCTTGGACGCGCGTGTTGCTCGCGCCGCTGCTCGCGCTTGCGGTGCTGCTCGCATGGTCGGGCCCAGCGCTGGCGCAGCGGCGCGTCGAGCCGCAACTGCGCGCGTACCTCTCCAGCGGCGTCGTGCGCCAGGGCGAGCGGGCGTCGCTCATCGTCACGGTCGAAAACGCGAACTCGGCCGAGCTGCGCTCGCTTCCGAAGGTGGACGGACTCAGCCTGGGGCCAGCCCCCAGCCCCAACGAGGCGATGCAGCTGCTCAGCATCGGAGGCCGTCAAGAGCGCACGGTGAGCCGCACGTGGCCCATTCCCGTCACGGCGTCGAAAGCCGGTGACTTCACGATCCCTCCGTTCGAAGTGCTCGTGAACGGGGCGGTCGTCCGCACGCCGGAGCTGCGCCTGCGCGTGGTGGCGGACCTCAAGGGCGAGGAGCTGGGCTTCTTCGAGATCCGCGCGTCGTCGCCCAAGGTCGTGGTCGGCCAGCCGTTCTCCGTCGTGCTCGAGTTCGGCTTCGACGCCGCGATCCAGGAGCGCGTCAACTTCGGCAACCTCGCGCTCTCGTGGTGGGGGCGCCTGCCCGGTTTGCTCGAGAACGAAGCGCCGCTCGATCCGTCGGCGCGCTCGCTCGAGCTGTACCTCAACGATCGCGAGCGAGTGAACGTGGTCGCCGTCGAGCCGCTGCGCGAGATGCGCGGTCGGCGCTTCGTGACCCTGCGTGTGGTGCGTTCGTACACGCCTACGCGCACCGGCAAGGTCGAGTTTCCGGTCAGCTTCTTCGAGTTCGGCGAAGTCATCGAGCGGCGCGACTTCTTCCGCACCGAGCGCCAGAAGGGCGAGACGTTCTTCGCGCGCGCGCCCGAGTTCTCGATCGACGTCGTCCCGCTTCCGGAGGCTGGCAAACCCGTCGACTTCAGCGGCGCCATCGGAACCTTCGCGGTCAGCGCCTCGGCGCAGCCGCGCGACGTCGACGCCGGCGAGTCGATCAAGTTGCGCGTCGAGTGGACCGGCGCCGGCAACCTCGAGTTCTTCACCGCGCCCGATCCCTCGCGCCTCGAGAGCTTCCGCGACTTCCGCGTCTATGGAAAGACCGAGGAGAAGTCCTTCGATCGGCGCGTGGTGGTGTACGACCTCGCCCCGCTGTCGAGCGCGGTGAAAGCGATCCCTGCGCTGCCGCTCCCGGTGTTCGAGCCGCAGGGTGAGCGCTACACGACTTTGTCCACGGCGCCGATCGAGATCCGCGTGCGCGCGCTCGAGGGCGCGAGCGGTCTCGCCGGCGACGAAGCGCGCGAGACGTTCGACGAGGATCTGCTCGATATCGTCGCGCAGCCCGCTCCGGCGCAAGACCGCACTCCGCTCGGCGCGGGCTGGGTGCTCGCGCTCACCGCCGCTGTGCCGCTCGGTTGGTTCGGGCTGCGGACCGCGGTGCGGCGTCACGGCGCTCCCGATGCGCCGCGCGAGCGCGCGCGGCGCGGCGCCCGTCGCAAGCTGGCCAAGGAGTTGGCCAAGGCGCGCGAGCCGCGCGAGCAACTCAGCGCCGTGCAGCGCTTTCTCGCGGCGCGCACCGGCCGCACTCCGGAGGATTGGGAGGGGCGCCAGGCGCGCGAGGCGCTCGTGCCCAGCCAGGCGGAGCGGGCGCGTGAGTTGGAGGCCTGCGTCGCGGAGCTCGAGAGCGCGGTGTGGGGCGGTCGCGGGGGCGCGCTCAAGCGCGAACGCGTCGAAGCCGCCGCCGACGAGGCGCTGAAGGGAGGCCTGTGATGCGCTCGCTCGTTCGCCACTTGGCGCTCGTCGCCGCGCTCTTTGCGTTCGTGTCGTTCCTCGCGAGCGCCCGTCCAGCACGCCCGGGAGCGGAGGAACCGCAGGCGAGGGGCGTGGCTCCGGAGCAGTCGTTTGCCGCCGGCGTCCAGTCCTACCGCGAAGGCGCATGGGCCGACGCGCGCGCGAACTTCCTCGAAGCCTTGGCGTCCGGCGGCGTGGAGCGCGCCAGCGTGCTGCGAAACCTCGGCAACGTGGCCTACCGCGAAGGCAAACCGCTCGAGGCCGCTGGCTGGTTCACGGCGGCGGTCCGCGAAGCGCCGCGTGATGCGGAGGCCTGGCGCAACCTCGAATTCGCGCGCCGCGAAGCCGGACTCGATCCCGCCGATCGCGGAGATCTGCGCGACACCGCGGTGCGCCTGGCGACGATGCTCAGGCTCGATGAAGCACAGGGGGTCGTGCTCGCCCTGCTGGTGCTGCTCGCGCTCGTGCTCCTGTGGGAGGCGTTGCGCGGCGGCCTCGTCTCGAAGGTCGCCGCGTGCAGTGTGGCCGCGCTGCTCGCGCTGGCCTTCGTGCCCTACGTGGTGCAGTGGTCGGCGCAGGGCGCGCGTCCTCAGTTCGTGATCCAGCCCGAGGGCGCCGCGCTGAACAGCGAACCGCGCGACGCGGCGGCGCTCGTCGGACGCTTGGCGCCTGCCAGCACCGTCGAACAAATCGACGCGCTGCCCGGTTGGGTGCGCGTGCGTTCGGACGAGGGTTTGAGCGGCTGGTCACGCGAGAGTTCGTTGCTGGGCCTGAGCCGCACGCGCTGAAGGCGTTGCGTGCGGCGCGCTCGAGCGCGACACTCGCGGCGTGGAACTGCCGGCACGCTTGCGCAGCTTGTCTCTCGCGCTCGGCGCGCTCGTCTGCGTGAGCTGCGACGCCGCGAGCCCGCCGACGCGATCCGCAACCGGGGCGAGCGGCGGCAACGTGCTCGTGATCGTGATCGACGAACTGCGCGCCGACCACACCTCGCTCCTGGGGTACGACCGCGACACGACGCCCAATCTCGTCGCGCTGGCGCGCGAGGGCGTGGTGTTCGAACGAGCCTTTTCGCCGGCGCCCTGGGACGTGCCGGCGCACGTGGCGTTGCTCTCAGGCTGCGATCCGACGATCGCCGAGCGCTACCTGCCCGCCAGCGCGCCGCGGCCGGTCTCGCTGCGCTGGCGTTTCCCTTCCCGAGCGCCTTCCTTGCCCGAGGAGATGCTGCGCAGCGGTCGGACGACGGCGGCTTTCTCGGACTCGCTGCTTCTGGGGCCCACCTTGGGATTCCAGCGCGGCTTCGAGACCTTCGACTTGCTCGAATCGCGCGACGTGCGCGGCCCCGACGACTTCGGCGCGGTCGGCGTGCTCGCTCGCTTTCGCCGCTGGCTCAGCGAGTTGCCCGAGGGCCAAGGTTGGTTCGCGTACGTTCAGCTCGGCGATCTGACGCGTGAGTGGGGCAGCAATGACGAGTGGGGGCGGCGCTTCGAACCGCGGGCGGAACTCGATTTCGCCCCGCCAGTCTCCGATTCCTTCGAGACGTTCTTCGCCATTCCCCGTCCACGCTGGATCGGCGCGTACTGCACGCTGGGCGAGTACGAGTCGTACTACGACGGCGCGCTGGCGCGCGTCGACGATGCGCTCGGCAAGTTGTTCGCGCAGTTGCGCACGCGCCCTGATTTCGCCGAGCTTTCGATCGTCGTCGTGAGTTCCCACGGGTTTTCGTTCGGCGAAGACGGACTGGTCTTGGACCACGGCCAGCTGAACGACGCCGACCTGCGGGCGCTGTTCGTGGTGCGACCCGCGGATCGACTGGCGCGCGCGGCGCGCGGCGTGCGCGTGCCGAGCACGATCAGCCTGCTCGACTTGGCGCCGACGCTGCTCGAGCTGGTGGGGCAGACGCCGCCGGCCGCCATGCACGGATCCTCGCTCGCGGCTGCGCTCGACGCGGCGCACGGAACGCTGGAACTGCCGCAGGAACGGCGCGCGTTCGCGCGTTTCGCGCGTCTGGACGGCTTCGCGGTGCGCAGCGACCAGGCGGACTATCGCTGGCTGCGCACGTGGCGGAGCGATCGCAGCTACACACAACGCGCTTGGTTCGGCGGCAAGTTTCCCCAGGCGCCGCGCCCGCTCGAAGAGTGGCGGCCGCGCGGCGCGCTCGGCCAACTCGGCCCCGAGCGTTCGCTCGACGCGGACGACGCGGCGCGAAACGCCGAATACGAGGCCGCGCGCGTGTGGTACGAGCGCGCCGAGCGGGATCGACGCGCGTTTTGGGCTGAAGACTTCGAACAGTTGCCCGAAGCGGAACGAGCCGCCGCCCAGGGGCCGATCCCGGCGCGCTGAGCGCGGCCCGCGTCAGCGCAGTCGGCGCACGATCGCGGTCCAGCGTTCGCTGTCGAACAACTCGCCGCGTGTGATCAGCTGCACGTCGGCGTGCAGCCGCTCGAGTTCCGCGCTCTCGAACTGCGCCGGTTCGCCGCGCAGCGCCGCGAGGTAGCCCGGCGGGACGTCGCGGTAGTAGTGCCCCACGCGCCACTCGCGCTCGCCGAAGCGGTTCTTGTCGGGCCGCACGACGCGGCCGTCCACGACGATCGGCAGGCGCGCCAAAAAACCGTCGGAAAGCCCCATCGGATCGATCAGGTGCGGCTTGGGGCCGGCCCAGTAGCCCAGGTAGCCGATCCCTTCGACGGGTTGCGCGTCGCGCGTCTCGCGCAACTTCAGCCCCAACCCGTGGCCGCGCGAGACGTGCCGGTACGGCGGCGGCTCGATCGCACGCGTCGGCGCGAACAGGCCCGCGGCGGAGTACCAGTAGGCACGCTCGTCGGCGATGCCGTCGGGACTGATGTGCGCCGGCGGCGGCTTGCCTTGCGCGTAGTGGAGCGGCGCGCGCAGTGGGCTCGAGGGCGTGGCGACGGCGAGGATCAACGCGGCGAACGCGCCGAGCCCCAGCGCGCGCGGCGAACTCGGCAGGTGCGCCAGCGCGAAGCTCGCGACGCACAGCGGGGCGGTGAGGAAACGCCCGCTCATGAAATCTCCGCCGATCTTGAGCACGTAGGCGAGGTGCAGCACGAGTCCGAGCGCGATCGCGTAGCCCAGCCGCGCGCGCGAAGCCACGCCCACGGCCGCGCCTGCGACGATCGCCGTCAATGTCAGCGGGTCGCGCGACAGCGAGTCGGCGAGGTAGCGCAGGCCTTGCGCGGCGAGTTCGAAGCCGTCGATGCCGGTGTTGAGCTTGGCGATCGCGGTGTTGGGCGTGAGCGCGCCGTAGTAGACCAGCGAGAACAGCTCCCAGACCGCGAGTGGCGCGAGCCCGAGCGCGAACGTGGCGAGAGTCCGCGGCCGCAAGTCGCTCAAGCCCACCAGCACGAGCGGTGCGAGCAGGGCGAGGCTGTCCAGGCGCGTGAGCGCTGCGAGGCTGGTCCACAGTCCCAAGACGAGCGGCGGACGCTGCTCGGCGACGGCGAGCACGGCGCCGAGCAAGGCCACGTGCAGCAGCGGATTCTCGAGACCGGAGGTCGAAAAATCGATGAAGGCCTTGGAGCCGCACCAGACGCACAACGCGAAGGCGGCTGTGTACGCATCGCGCGCGGCGCGGCCGACGAGCAGAACGGCGGCCGCGAGCGTGGCCGCGGCGCCCAGCGCGATCGACGTGAAGTACACCTCGCCGCTGATGGCGCGCGCGGCGAGCATGAGCGCCAGCCAGGCCGGGTGCGTGTAGGCCTGGACGCGCTCGTCGATGTTCCAGCGCAGGCCGTGGCCCGCGAGCGCGTTCTCGACCACGCGGAACGAGATGTACGCGTCGTCGCAGACCCACGCGCACTTGATCACCAGGAGCACGAGCGTGGCCAGCAACGCGGCGAGCAGCGCCTGGTCCAGGCGTGAGCTGCGGCTGTGGGCGACGGCGCTGGTCATGGAGCGAGGAGCGCGCGCGGCGAACGCACGTTGCAGCGCACAAGTCGCCACCCGCGCTCCGAGTCTTCGAGCAGCGCGCCGGCGGTGAGGTCGATGCGAATGCGGAACGAAACCGTGGGCGCCACGCCCAAGGCGTGCGCGATCAGGTTGCGCACGACGTTGTAGTGGCACGCGATGGCGAACTCGCGCCGACCGGCGAGCAC
>Ga0169931_10001992_pt1 | contig 33561 bp, 29 predicted proteins | sample Kivu_15m_20L_FD_129675 | JGI IMG/M metagenome (GOLD analysis project Ga0169931, IMG submission 129675) | Freshwater microbial communities from Lake Kivu, Western Province, Rwanda to study Microbial Dark Matter (Phase II) - Kivu_15m_20L... | ecosystem: Environmental > Aquatic > Freshwater > Lake...
CCGCGGGCAAACTCCGCATACGCCGCCGGCGCGCTGAGCTCAGCCGAATGCTCGCCATGTTGCTGATCGCGACCAACACCATCGCCCGCCAGAGCGTCGGCATCGCCTGCCGGCGCGCTCGAACCGTGGGCGCCCCGCGCCTGCACGGCTGGCTGCTGACCTTCGTTCAGCCCGAGGGACAGCTGCTCGTGCGCCGCCTGCTCCGCTGGGGTAAGGCCCTGCTCGGTTCGGCGCGAGCCTGCGCGGGCAGCACCGGGACGCTTGGCCTGAATACGGTCTGTGTTGTGTTTAGCAGCCATGATCAAGGGTCTCCTCGAAGATCATCCAGCGGGCGTCGGAACACGTGAGCCCGGACGTTTTTGAAAGCGTTTTCAAGAAAGAGCGAAAAAAGAGCACAGGAGCGATCAGCACAGTCGCTCTCCCTGCCGATCAAACAGATGGCAATTTGCGGCACTGGCGGTGATGCGCAGTCGCTCACCCCGAGCGGGAACAAAACCCGACGCTGGCCGTCTTACCGCAACGGGGTCAGCTTCGCCCTCGATACCGCAGAACAGAATGACGCTGTCGCCCAGGTGCTCAACCCAGTTGACGGTGCAGGCAAGCCCGGCATCCGCCGCCTGCGGATCGACCAGATCCCAGGCCTCGGGACGCACGCCGATCGCGCCAACGGATTCAGGCGCAGGCAGGGTCGACAGCGCGGGCAGCATGCCTTCGGAAACCGTCAGAGCACCGATCTGCCAGATACGATCGGCAGCACGCCACGACAGCCGCAACTGGTTCATGGGTGGCGAACCCAGAAACGACCCCACGTACTGGTTGCGTGGATGGTTGAACAGCTCAAGCGGCGTTCCCTGCTGCTCGAGTGCGCCCCCCCGAAGAAGCGCAATGCGCGTTCCCAATGTCATGGCCTCGGTTTGATCGTGAGTGACGTAAACGATGGTTGCGCCGATCTGCTCATGCAGTCGCAGCAGTTCATGCCGCATTTCGCCGCGCAACGCAGCATCAAGATTCGATAGCGGCTCGTCAAACAGGAAAACCCGGGGCTTGCGAACGATTGCACGGCCGATCGCCACCCGCTGACGCTCCCCGCCTGACAGCGCACGGGGCAGCCGGTCAAGCAGATGTCCGATTCGAAGTATGTCGGCGGCCCGACCGACCGCTTCACGAGTGGCGCTCTTTGACTCGCCAGCCACTTTCAGCGCGAAGCCCATGTTCTGGGCGACCGTCATGTGCGGATAGAGCGAATAGTTCTGGAACACCATGGCCACGCGGCGTTCAGCCGGCGGCAACCGATCGGCACGCTCGTCGCCAATCCAGATCTCTCCGGAGTCAAGCGTCTCAAGCCCCGCGATGAGCCTTAAGAGGGTTGACTTGCCGCAGCCCGATGCGCCGACCAGCACCATGAACTCACCGTGCGGGATGTCGAGATCAATGCCGCGAACAATCGGCTCGCTGCCGAATGACTTGCGGACCTTGACGAGACGTACAGCGCTCACGATGCGTTCGCCAGACGCTGGGCAGCCCGCTGCCGGAGCAGTTCCGACACCCATCGCGCGCTGCGCTTGGGCGTGCGCTTGAGCGTGTCGTAGTCGACATGAACGATGCCGAAGCGCTTGCGATAGCCGGATGCCCATTCAAAGTTGTCCATCAGGCTCCAGACGAAATAGCCCGCAACATTGACGCCGCGTCGAACAGCTTCGTCAACTGCCGCCAGATGGGTTGCCAGGTACTCCACCCTTGGCTGGTCGTCCACCTCACCATCAACCAGCTGATCCGCAAAGGCGGCGCCGTTTTCGGTGACGATGAGTCGCGGACCCTTCCAGTCCTGATGCAGCCGAACCAGCAGCTCGGTCAGCCCTTCCGGGTAGATTTCCCAACCCATGTCGGTCACCGCAGCGCCGGATGCCTGCGCCGACCAGGGCTCGCCGGTACTCGCAAAGCTGCGGGTGTAATAGTTGACGCCGATGAACTCGACCGGCTGCGAGACCAGCGCCGCATCGCCCGGAAGCTGCTGAGGCGCATCGGCCCCCAGATGCGCAAGCACGTCCGCCGGGTACTGGCCGACATGCAGCGCATCCATGTACCAGCGATTGATAAGCCCATCATCGATCGCGGCTTTTGCACGATCGGCATCCGTGTCAGTCAATGGATGAATCGGCGACATGTTCAAGACAATACCGACCTCGGCCTGGCAGTTGGCTCGGATGGCCTGCATGGCCAACCCATGGCCCACCAGCAGGTGATGGCTTGCCTGCATTGCCATGGCACGCGAACGAAGCCCTGGCGCGAAGATGCCCTGTTCATGCCCCAGCACCGCCACCACCCAGGGTTCGTTCAGGGTCGCGAACGACACAATGCGGTCACCAAAGCGGCGCGATACCGTGTCGGCATAGTCTGCAAAGCGATACGCGGTCTCGCGCCCTGGCCAGCCGCCGAACCGCAACTGCAGCGCCTGTGGGAGATCCCAGTGGTAAAGCGTTGCATAGGGCTGAATGCCACGCGCCAAGAGCCCGTCGATCAGCCGATCATAAAACCCGAGCCCGTCAGACCTGGGCGCACCGCTGCCTTCGGTCTGAATGCGAGGCCAGGCGATCGAGAACCGGTAGGCATCAACCCCCAGCGACGCAATAAGGTCCAGATCAGCATCCAGCCGGTCAACATGCGCGCAGGCTGTCAGGCCATCTGAGCCGTCAGCAATCGCCCCTGGCCGCCGACAGAACACATCCCAGATTGACTCACCCCGACGGTCGGCCGCGCCCTCAATCTGAAACGCGCTGGTGGCAACGCCCCAAATGAAGTTGGCGGGCAGATGCCGAAGCCCTGGAACAATCAGCTGATCACGATCCACGTTGACTCCTGATGTCTCGTTGAACTGGCTGCGTCGACTAGCCTCGCACCGCACCAGCGGTGAGGCCCGCAACCAGTTGTCGCGAGAACAATGCAAACAGAACCAATAGGGGCAGCACCGCGATCGATGCGCCCACCATCAAAACACCCCAGTCCGTGTCCACCGGGCTTTGGATTGCGCGCAGCGCAAGGGGCAGCGTATAGCGGTCGGGTGAGCGCAACACCACAAGCGCACCCATGAAGTTATTCCAGGAGGCCACGAAACTGACCAGGCCCAAGGTCCCCAGAGCAGGGCCCAACAGCGGCAGTACCACCGAGAAAAAGATGCGCCATTCGCTGCAGCCATCAAGACGGGCCGCTTCAATAAGCTGCACCGGTACGCTGGCCGCAATGAACTGACGCATGAGAAATATGCCAAACGCACTGGCCGCCCCCGGCAGATACAGCGCGCGCGGTTCGTCAATCCAGCCGAGCGCATCAATCAGCAGAAAGCCTGAAATCATGCTGAGGAAAGGCGGCACCAGCATCACACCAATGACCATCCCGAACAGCCATCGCTTGCCGGCAAACTCGAACATGGCAAACGCATACCCGCCCATCGAACAGAACAGCAGAGTGAGGACGCTGCTGATGACCGCCACGTAGAGGCTCCAGCCAAGACTGCTCCAGAACGGAATCCGGCGCGTCAGTCCCTCGAGATTTGCGAAAAAGGCATCGCCAAAGAAAAGTGGCGGCGGGAGCTGCAATATCTCGGTTCGCGGATGCGTGGCAAACACGAACATGAGATAGAACGGCGCAAGCATCAGCACCGCACCCACGCCCACCAGTGCCCAGGCGCTGCCCCTGCCCAGGCGCTCCGACAGCCCGTTTGAACGGCGCTGGCGCTGAAGGTCAGGCGACCGATCGGTCATCGCTCACCCCGGTTGCCAAGCCACTTCGTGACCAGCGCTGAAAGCACTGCCATGAGTAGAACCAGAATCCATGACATGGCGCTGGCAGCCCCAAAATCACTGAACTCGAACGCTGATCGATAGAGATAGATTGCCGTGGTCATCACCGCCTGATCGGGCCCACCCCGACCGCCGGAAAGCACAAACGGCTCTTCGAACAGCTGCATGCCGCCGATGATCGATAACGTGACTGCAAAAAATGCCACCGGCCTCAGCATCGGCAGCGTGACGTACCAGAATCTTTGCCAGGCACTGGCGCCATCGAGCCGCGCCGCTTCGTAGAGTTCCCGCGGAATGCCCTGAAGCGCTGCAAGATAAAGCAGCGTGTTGAAGCCCACGAACCGCCAGAACACCACCATCGAGACCGCCGGCCGGATTCGATCCGGATCATTGAGCCAATCGATCGGCCCCGCGGGTAAAAGCGATCCCAGCAGCGGAATTCGTGCCACCGCCTCCAGCAACAGATTCACCATGCCGAAATCACGCGACAGCAAGGCGGTGAACATGATCGCGATCGCCACCGTTGAGGTGACGTAGGGCAAGAAATAAAGCGCCGCCAGGAGATCGCGTGTGCGTCGCAGGCGCGAGTCGATGAAGCACGCGAGCGGAATCGCAACGAGATGCTGCGGTATGCCCGACGCAATCGCCAGCCAGGCCGTGCTGATGAGGGACTGATGAAACCATTCGTCCGACAGCACAAACCAATAGTTGTCGAGCCCCACGAACCGCGCGCTGCCCAGCCCGCGAACCGGATCCCAATCGTGCAACGACATGAACAGCGAGAACATGATCGGGTAGACGCCGAACACCGCGAACAGCACCAGAAATGGCGCAAGAAACAGCCACGGCGCAAAAGCCGGATCGCGGCCCCGCAAGCGGTCGAGAAGCGTCGGCCGGACGCGTTCAGCATGGGGCTCAACCAACTGAACCTGGGCGGTCATGTGCGAAGCCTTTGCGCGCGGCGCTCGAGGACCCGCGCAGCGTCTTCAATCGCCCGCTCTGGATCTTTGCCCCGCAAGAGCACCCGATCAAGCTCAGCGTTGACAATTTCATCCGCGAGCGGGTCCAGGCGATGCACTGCTACCGGTGGGATCGCAAGCGCCATGTCGCGCCATAGACGGCGCGCCTGCTGTCCACCGAAAAACGGCAGGGCCTCGTCAAAAAACGGATCCTGATGCGCGGTGCGCAGGGCCGGGAAAGCGTCGTGGCGCCGGAACGCATCGAGCTGAAGCGAAGGATCACCCGCCAGGAGTTTCAGCATCGCCCAGGCCTGTTCGCGGCGCGGCGAGTTCGCAGAGATTGCGTAGAAACTGCCGCCCCACGACGCACGCGCGCCGCCCGGAAGTTCACCGGTGCGCCAACGACCGGCCGTGGCAGGCGCCAGCCAGTTGGCCAGATGCCCGCCAAACCAGGCGCCCATCAGCAGCGTGGCGATGCGGCCACGCCGCAGGCCCTCGGCCCAATCGTTGCTCCATGCAGAAACACGCGCGTCAAGATCATTCACGCGTACCGCACGCGCCAGGCGGAAAGCGAGCCGAAAGCGCTCAGAGTCCAGGCGTGGGCGCCCCATCGCGTCGAAGTAAAGGCCATGGCCCGGTTCAATTGCCGAGCGGATGATCGCGTCTTTAAGGTCTCGCGCATGCGGCAGCAGATAGGGGCCATTGGCCGCGCGCAGCATCCGTCCGGCTTCAACAAAGCCCTCCCACGAAGACAGCAGCTGCTGTTCCGTGAGGCGGGCACGGTCCAGCAAATCCGCCCGCAGGAAACTGACGCCCGGGCCGATATCGACTGGCAGCGCAAAGAGCCCCCCCGCCAGTCGGCACTGCGCGATTGCGTAGGGCACGATACCGGCGCTGAGCTGCTCGAGCCCGGGGAGCGATGAGAGATCTGCGAGCGCGCCGCTGGCGGCAAAACGGGCGAGAAACCCGAACTCAACCGCCATCAGATCGGGGAGTCCTTTGCGCGCGGCCATGGCGGCTGTGAGCGCGGAATGATGATCACCGAATTCACGCGCGACCAGCCGGATATCGAAGCCCGGTGCGATTGACTGCCAGCGCGGACGGGTGTCGCGAAGGATCTGATCAAGCGCCGGATACGCTGCCACATCGAGCGGGGCCGGGCTGGCGTCAGCCCGGCCATGAAACGCGCCTGCGAAAGGTAAGGCGGTGAAAACCCCGAGCGTGGTACGGCGCGTTTGCGACACAGCGCCAATACCTTGAAAGCGCTTGCAAGAACGATCAAACCGGGGTTGACTGGCGTCGCTCATACGCTCGATCTCAGGCAGCCCGGCTGGGGCGCGAGGCACGCGCCGGCGTGCGAGCAACTTGACGGGTGGACTCGCGAACCACCAGCGACACGGACGGCGCACGCACCGCAGGCTCACGTTTATCGATCATCATGAGCAGCGCCTGAGCGGACAGGTCACCCATCTGATCAACCGGCTGTCGCACGGTGGTGAGCGGCGGTAGAAAGTAGGCCGCTGTCGACAGATCATCGAAACCCACGACTGAAATGTCATCGGGTACCCGAAGCCCCCGGTGGTGCAGGGCAAGCTGCAGGCCGAAGGCAGTTTGATCATTCGCGCAGAACACTGCCGTAAACGGTTCACCCATTGCAAGCAGACGCTCACCAGCCAAACGGCCGCCCTCTTCCCGAAAATCGCCCGGCGCCACCAGGGCGGGTTCGAAAGCAATACCGGCTTGATTGAGTGCGCCGCGGTAACCCTTGAGACGCGCCTGCGCGTCAGGATGGTCGCGCGGCCCGGCAATGAAGGCGATTTTCCGGTGGCCAAGCTCAATGAGGTGCGCGGTGGCCAGCACGGCACCTGCCTCGTCATCGACTGCCAGGCTGAAGACCCCGGGCGCGTCAAGGGTTCGCCCGGTGACCACCACCGGCAACTGTTCGGCGAACTCTGCAATTCGCGTCGTGCTCAAGCGCCCGGCAAACAGGATCAGCCCATCAACCCGACGTTGAATGAGTTCGCGAATGCACCGCTCCTCATCATCGGAGTTCCAGTTTCCGCTCATGAAAATTGGCGTGTAGCCACTTGCCTGCAGCGTGCGTTCGATGCCGTGCATGCCCTCGCCGTAAAACGGGCTGTCGATCGCCTGCGTCACCACACCGATGGCATTGGAGCGCCCGGTGGCAAGCCCGCGGGCAAATGCGTTGGGCTGGAAGCCCATCTCCAGGATGGCGGATTCGACCGCACGCTGCTTGGTGGCGGCAACGCGCGCAGTGCCATTGAGCACCCGTGACACGGTGCTTTCGGACACGCCTGCCTTGCGTGCGACGTCGGAAATGGTGATGCGGCTCATGCTGCGATGACGGAATCGTGGTTGGCGGAGAACTTATCAGACCAGTGTGGCTGCCAATCTTGCGGCAACACCAGACAGAGTGCACCCATTTCGGCAGTTCTGGAGGGGTCGCTGACGGCCACCACACGGGTTCCTGCGAGCATACCCTGCATGCCGGGATACCGACCCGACTCAAACAGTCGCCTGCGAAGCGCTGGCAGCAGCAAATCCGACTGCCCGCAAAACAGGCCGCCCCCAATCGCTATGCGCTCGAGATCCAGCGTGACGAAGAGGTTGTAGAGCAGGTCCGACACCGCATCGAGCGCGCTTTCGACCAGACCCGAGGCGCGGTGATCGCCGCGTCGGAAGGCTTCGAAAAGAGCGACGGTGTCGTTGCCCCAGGCGTGCGCAAGGGCAGCGCCTCCCGCCAATGACTCCACATCACCGTCGTTGCCGCAACCGCATCGGGGACGATGGCTGCCGCTGGCAGCCACCATGCTGTGACCTGCATGCCCCGCATTGCCGGCCTTGCCCCTCACCAGCCTGTTGTCCAGCATGAGCCCCACACCGATGCCGGTGCTCCAGGTCAGGTAGGCGCCGTGGCTGGCTCCGCGAAGCGCGCCGAACCGGTGTTCGGCCAGGAGCGCGGACTGCGCGTCATTGGCGATCACGATATCGGCGGTGCGGAAGCGATCGCGCAGCGGTGCTTCCAGTGGAATTCGCATCCAACGATTCGGCAGAACGCTGTCGGCCGTCAGCCCGCCACACAGATTGGGAGCGGCGCTTGCGAGTTGTCCGCGCGCGCCCTCAAACGGCCCGCAAGCCGACACACCGATCGCAGCCAAAGACGCAGGTTCGATTCCAAGGGACATGCAACTGTCGGAGACCAGGGCAATCATGGCCTCGGTGACGGCGCTTTCAGCGCCACTTTTTGGAACCGCCGCGCGGTGGCGCGCGATGACGCGGGACTCGCTGGCAAGGCAGACAGCCATCTTGGTGCCGCCCAGGTCAATGCCAGCGATGACCGATTCAGTTTGCGCGCCCTTTGCAGCGAAGGCGGGCTCAGCAGCTCGCGGGTCGCCCGTGCGCGGCGGCATCATTGCTGACGCTCCCCCCCTGAACTGCCCGGTCCGACAGCCTGAGCCGCTGACCGCCCCGGTGACGATTGGGAGGCGCGCACAACGTGGGTCAGACGCCCCGGCTCGGCGCGCAGCGCGGTGCCATCACTGAATCGGACGTTGCGCGCACCCTTGCCCGCGGGCTGGTAGACGACGTAGGTCCGTTCGCCCGTTTCACGAACGAATACCGAATACAGGGCGCTGTCGGCGGTGACTGTCCTGTCGATTGCCCCCGCAGCCCTGAGTGTGCTCAGCCAATGGAACGTCCGGGTACGGGTTTCGCCCAGTTCGACCGAGCCCCGGGCATTCCAGGCCTTCATGCCCGCAGCGGGATCGGTGAGCGCAAGAAACGAAGCGAAGACATCCTGCCAGATGTCAGCAGGCGTTCCATCGGATTGGCCTCTTGAATCGTAGCTGCGCCGAGCACGGTCCAGCCCGGCAAAAAACCGGTCCATGTAGGCGCGCGGCAAAGCCAGATAGGTGGACGCGGGCGTGATCGGCAGCAGGTTAATGCCCTGGATCTGACGCGGCTCCTCGGTCCACCAGGTGCTGTAGGCGTATTTGCCGCCGAACACCATGCTGGCCAGCGGCTTGTCGAAGCTTTTGTCCAGCATGACGCCGTCGACATCCAGCCAATACTGCAGCACGGCCACGGTTTCATGGAGGTACAGGTAAACACCGAGATCGCGCAGGGCACGATCGCCTGTGAGTTCGCCCCAGAGCACCAGCGCGGCCCAGGCATTGACCGCCTCGGATGACGATTCCTGATTATTGCCGTGCCCGAAGTAGACGCCGTCGCCGCCCGCCCAGGAGTGTCCGGCATACGGATCGAAGTTCCGCAGAAACGGAAAGTCTGCCCGTCCACGCTCGGTCGTCGCGATGTCGGCAATCAGCTGCGAGACCATGGCTCCTGCGGCACCTGGTGCGGCCCAGGCGCTATCGCGACGGGCCAGCTGTACGGCCGCCATGATCCAGTAGCCATAGTGAAAGTGATGGTCATTCATGGCCGCAACGCTGCCGAACTCTTCCGGATAACCGAGCACACTCCCGATGCTGCGATCAAAGACAAACCTTGGCCCGGCGCCAGTGAACCACTGCGAAAACCGCCGCCGAACCAGTGAGTCCAGCGATTGCGCTGCCTCGGTCTCGCCGGCCTCCGCGGCAATCGCCATCAGATGCGCCAGTGCTGCCAGCGTCTTGCCGGTCCAGTAGGTGCCCTGCCCCATCCGGCCGAACATCGAAGGCGCCCGACGCACATCTCCCGTCAGAAGGCTGCGGATCCGATCGCGCTCTTCCTCCCCACCCAACATGGGCCAGGCAGGGAGAATGCCGCGCCACTGCATGGTGGTTTGAAAGGACGTGGTGGCAAGCAGCGGCATGGCCCCGCGAATCGACTCAAATGCCGCCCCGTCAGGTTTACGGCTGGACAGGTGCTGCACCTGATGCGGGTACAACGCCATGAGCGGAACTGACTCGGTGCCGCTCATGGCTTGGGTCCGAAGCTTGTACTCGGTGAGCAGCTTTCCAGACGATTCGTCGAAAGACCAACTGACCTCGGTGCCTTCAACGAAAGCAAACGCATGGCGGGTAAAGCGCTCCAGCGTAGCGGGCTCTGGATCGGGCAGGGCCGCCACTGACAACACTCTGCGCCGCTCTGGCAGATCAATCGTGACTTCCCGGTTTGACGCACTTCCAGCGCGCGAGCCAGGCGGCGCAAACACGGCCCAGTGTCGGCCGCGATGCTCCACCCGAATCACCAGCGGCGCGTCGTCTGAGGACGCGGACAACTGCGAAAGCAGGCGCGCGCCCTCGGCGAGCTGGATCCGTGCGGCACCGTCCGAGAGTGAAAAATACGCGTACACCCCGCCATGGAGAACCGTGGCATCAAGATACTGGTTGGCCGAGGCCATGCGAATTTTGATGTGCCAATCGCCCGCATCGTGCAGGCGTGCATCGTCGGGGGTGAAAGCGCTTGCACCGATGGTGAGCGCCGGCTCGTGCGGGTACTGAATCTCCAGCTGCTTGCCTTCAACTGGCACCCGCTTGCGCACCGGCAGACTGACCTCCATCCCGGCCTGCGAGGCACGAAACGACAGCGGATGAGCGTGCAGCACGTCCGACCAGCGTTCATACATGACCGACGAATACCACTGGTTGGTGGGAACTGCACGAGACAGCATCGGACCGCTGCGGTACGGGGCGGCCTTGGGTTTGAGGCTGCCAAAACCTGACGGGGGCTCAGCAAACAGAACCCCCTCGCCCATTCGCTGAGCCTGCGCGATCTGCGCCAGACTGGCCCCGGTGGTTGAAGCACCCACGATAAACGCCACCACGCCACTGCAGGCGACCCGGCGCAAAGCCGCGGCTCCGCCCGCCCAGCCCATGTTAGCCATACGCATCGGCCCTCAGAAAACGAGGTTGAAGCCAACCGTGGCGGCCGAGCCGCTGCGGTCGTAGTGCGAATTGAATCCCAGGAACTGGTTGGCGGGCATGCTGACCGGCGCGGGGCCCAGGCGGCTTACGCGCGACCAGCCAATTCCGCCGTACACGCTTGCCCCCTTGTGCAGTTCGGGCAGCTTGCGATAAAGGCCGAAGTTGAGACTGAGACCGGAATTGCTCTGCCCCCACTCGATCGGGTTGTCGCTTGAACCGCGGCCGTAATAAACGCCACCTGCGGTGTAGGTGAACAATCCGCGATAGTGACTCCACCCCAGCATCAGGTCGTAGTTGGATACGCGGTAGCCCGTGTAGTCGGAACTTGAGTTGCCATAGTTGAAGCCCGGATCAATGCCAAACAGGCACTGAACACCGTCGTACGCGCAACTCGCTGCCGACCCTGACCACCGATTGTGCCGGGCACCGTAGGTGAGCATGTTCTGTGGATTGGGCCAATAGTTGCCCTGGAGGATCGCGGCGCTCTGGCCAGGCCTGCCGGCGCGTCGGGGCACCGCGGTGCCGCCGATGGACACCTGGTCGGGGTCGCCAATCCAACCCACCAGCGGCGCTTTTCCGAAGGAACTCTGGCGCGCTCCGGTCACGTTTTGCAGGGTGAACTCGATGAGATGCCGTTCGCGTGAATACTGCAGAAACAATTCAACAAGGCGCGGCTCGGTCGCACCCGGCTGGTACGCAATGCCAGACTGGGTCATTCGGTTCTGGTTAATGTCATCGGTATTCAGACGATCGCGCCCCACAGTCACTTCGAACGTCAGCTTGCCGATGCCGTCCTCGAACGGTTTGCTGGTCAGGCGCAGGGCCTCGGGCACTACGCTAAAGCCTGCTCCGGAACCTGCCCATTGGTTAGCCAAACCGATCGGGTAGCTGAAGGAGTCGGACCGCGCCCAGGTGCGCGACAACTGCGTGCCATACCGGACAAACCCAAGGTCAGGGCGCGAAACCCCGATGAATTTTTCAAACCAGTCGCGATCGGATAGCCCCTTGCCGCGGCGGTAGCTCACGTCTGATTCGGTAAACCACTCGCCCAAAGAGGCCGTGGAGCGCCAGCGGTAGCTTGAGCGCGCCTCAAAGGTTACGGCGCCCTCCGTTTCGTGTTTGTAGCCGAGCGACAGCTGCTGGAGGGCGAGCGACGAGGACCGGTTACCCAGAACCGGATTGGCTGGCGGTTTGATGAAGGCGTTGCGCTCGTCGTACTGATACAGCGACGCGGCCTCGGGAATCTGCTTGGGCGCCTGCGCCGACCGGGTCGCTTCCACTTTCACGAACCCCGAAATCTCCCACGTGTTGCCGCGGCTGTCCTGAAAGATTTCTGCCTGGCTGCCAAAGGGCAGAACGACCCCCAACACGAGGGCGGCACGACGGGTAGAGCGCATGCGAGTCTCCAGATATGTGCGATTGATGCGCTCTTGAAAGCGCTTTCAAAAAGTGTCGCACAGCGGCTGAAGCGCTGTCAAACGCAGCAGGAAATTGAATTCGGGGTGAGGCCGCCGACTAACCGGCCGCGCGCTCCACCGCCGTCATCGGCGAGTGGCGAACGTCGGGGTGGAACCCAGGACCAGACGAGAACAGCAGAAGCGTTATGCGTACTGCAGCGGTCGGATCTTGGCTAGCGTATCGGCCAGGGCATCCTTGGCTAGAGCAGCGTCATAGTCAAGCTGGAGTCCAGTCCAAAACCCGTCATTCAGTCCAAAGTACCTTGATAACCGTAGCCCTGTATCCACTGTGATGGCGCGCTTTCCGGAGATGATCTCGCTTATCCGGATTTGCGATACGCCGATGTCTTTGGCGAGCCGGTAGGCCGAGATACCCATGGGCTTCAGAAATTCCTCCAGGAGGATCTCACCGGGCTTTGGATAGGGGACTTTTCGCATGGTTGCACCCTAGTGATAATCGACGATTTCGACGTCAAGTGCGTTGCCGTCAACGAAACGAAAACAGATGCGCCATTGATCGTTGACGCGAATGCTCCACTGCCCACGCCTGTTGCCTTTCAATGATTCGAGGCGATTGTTCGGCGGAATCCTGAGTTCTTCAACAACTTCTATGCGCTCAAGAATGGCGAGTTTGCGGAGCGAGACGGTTTCGATATTCCGGAATCGCGGAACGCGCTCGCCCTCGAACAAAGCGCGAGTGTCACGGCAGCGAAATGACTTTATGGCCACTGTCGGATACTATTTTAAAACGATAGTATCGTCAATCGATAGCCCCCGCCGGACGAATGGGTGAATCGGATGCCCAAATGCAGTGAGGGGATCAATCGCCTGGGCGCGCCGACTACCCCGCCGCGCTCTCCACCGCCGTCATCGGCGAGTGGCGCACGTCGGTGCCCTTCACCACATAGATCACCGCCTCGGCCAGATTTTTTGCATGGTCGCCGATTCGCTCGACCGCCTTGGCCACGAACACCAGGTCAATGCACGAGGTGATGGTGCGAGGGTCTTCCATCATGTAGGTGATCAGTTTGCGCAGCAGGCCCTCGAACTCATTGTCGATCTGGCGGTCTTGTTTGATGACATCCAGCGCAGCCAGCGTATCCAATCGGGCAAACGCATCGAGTGCCTTACGCAACAGCTCAACCGCCATTTCCGATTCGTACTGAAGATCGGTGACCGGCAACATCAGCTGACTGGGTACGCCGCCAGCAAGCAGCCGTTTAACCACGCGGGCAGTGCGCGCGGCCTCATCGCCAACCCGCTCAAGATTCGCGATGATTCGGCTGATGGCGATGAGCAGGCGGAGGTCACGAGCGGTGGGCTGCCGCAACGCAATGATTCCCGAAAGCTCGCGATCGATCTCGACCTCAAATCGATTGACGCGCTCTTCGTTTCGCAGCACTTCGGCTGCCTGATCACCGTCAAACGACGTCAACGCGGCGATCGCTTTCGCGACCTGGCTTTCAACTAGACCACCCATCTCGAGCACACGCGATGAGACCGCGCTCAGCTCGGCTTCAAACTGGGTGGAAATATGTCTGTCCATCGCGAGTATCCTTACGAATCGCCCGATGATGCGACCCGAGGCGTCGCGCGGTGTTGATGAGGCGCATCAAGCGTCACGGTGTGGCTTCGTACTCCGGCTGCACGGACCTGACACTTCGGGCGCCCCGACCGATGGCTGCGTTGACCCGCGGCATCACCTCCTGCGCCATCAGCTCCATGGAACGGCGGGATAGCGCGGGATCAACCTGGTCCATGCCGGCATAGACGATTTCGCCGAAGTCGCCCGCCTCCTCTCGAAGCGCCAGAATCTGATCGACCACCTGATCGACCGTTCCGCACAGCACCAGATCATCCAGCAAGCGATCCAGGGTAAGCAGGCTGTCGTCTTCTTCCGCATGCCGCTTGAAGATGACGTGCCGCTTCGACAGCATCATCTTGGTGAGCATCTGGCGATAGTAGTAGCGATAGGGGCTGTTCGGATCGTCCTTGCCGTAGGCGCGCGCGGTGGCCGCGTCGTCCGCCACGAAAATCGTGCGTGCGATTCGCCATTCTTCCGGATTGGCCGCCACGCCCACCGATACCTTGCCCTCGGCATAGTTTGTCCAGTGACTGGCCAGCCAATGCGACAACAGAAAGTTGGCCGACATGGGATGGAAATCCCGGCGGCCCATCAGCACAACGCCTTTCGAGGCAGGCGCCACCACGGTACCGACGATTTCAGGCCGGGGCGACTGAAACGGCTTCATCATGACGCCGCGGCCAATTTCAGGAACGCGGGTCTTGCGCGTGGAAACCTTGAAACGGTTGTCGGGAAAATCGATGTCATACGGCGGGTCGCGTTCCCAGATCGCCAAAATGACATCAATGGCCTCGGCAAAGATTCGATTTCTATCCTGATCAAGGATGCCCAGTGCTTCGGCATCCGAGGCCAGCGCGCCCGGGCTGATCCCAAAGATGAAGCGACCGCGCGACAGGTGGTCGAACATGGCCGCATGGGCCGCAACCAGCGTGGGATGCGTGTGCAACAGATTGGAGGTACCCGACCCCAGCCTGATCTGCTTTGTATCGCCGATCAGCGTGGCCAGAAAGATAAAACTGTTGGTGACGTTTTCAGCGAGATCGGTCAGGTGCTCGCCGACGAACGCATCGCGGAAACCAAGCTTGTCCGCCAGGATGATCGCCTGCCGGTCCTCCTGAAGTGTCACCGTCGGATTGCGGTCCATCGGGTGAAGGGGCATCGTGAAATAGCCAAGACGCATCGCGCAGCGCTCCGGGGTGGAGTTACCTTAGACGCGGGACTATAAACCCGATTGACCGAAAAGCGCTGCTATCCTTTAAAGCATCGTCGACATCACGGCGAACAATAAAGCCGTCAGGCAAATCGTTCCGACCTGGCCGGCATCAACTGGAGACAACAATGACCCGCTCTCGCTTGAAGGTTCTGGCAGCGTCACTCTGCGCTGCTGCAGCCACGCTTTCGCTCTCCCTGTTCACGACCTCAGTCAGTGCACAGGCCTATCCCGCCAAGCCCATCCGGATCATCGTGCCCGCCGGGGCAGGCGACAGCTGCGACATTCTGTCGCGCATCATCGCGCCAAAGCTGACCGAACGCCTGGGGCAGGCGGTCGTGGTGGATAACCGTCCCGGCGGTGCGGGTCAGCTTGGGCTGGTGTTGGTGAAGCAGGCAGCGGCCGACGGATATACGCTGGGCTGCGGCCAGGGCGGCAACATGGTGATCGTGCCGCTGGCGTATGCGAAGGTTGCTTACAACTCCCGCACCGACTTCGCGCCCATCGCGATGATGGCGTCAAATTTTCTGGCGCTCATCGTCTCCAATCAGACGCCGTTCAAAACCGTCAAAGAGCTGATTGACCATGCGCGCGCCAACCCGGGCAGGCTCACCTTCGGTACCAACGGCGAAGGCGCGTTTCTGCACTTTGCCACCGAGCAGTTCCGACTGCAGGCAGGCTTTGAATACATCCACGTGCCGCACCGCGGCATGAGCGACGTATTCACTCAGATGATCGGCGGTGAAATCAATGCCTCGCTAGGGTCGTTCATCGCGGTGCAACCTCTGGCCGACGCCGGCAAGGTGCGGCTTCTTGGCATCGCGCGCGTGCAGCGCTCGCCCGACTACCCCAACGTTCCAACGATTGCCGAAACCCTGCCGGGCTTCGCCTCGGGCGGCTGGTTCGGCATCATCGGGCCGGCAGGCCTGCCGGCGGAGATTGTGTCGGCGGTCAACCGCGAGGTGAACTGGGCCCTGGGCCAGCCCGATGTCCGCGAGCGAATGCAAAAGATGGGTCTCGATACCCATATTGAGGCGCCTTCGTTCCTCACGAAGGCGCTTGAGCGCGACGAGCAGGTATGGGGGTAAGGTCGTCAAAGACATCGGTTTCAAGCCGCGCTAAGCGGGACATCACCATGATCAGACTTGGCTACTTCACGATGCCGGTGCATCCGGCATCGCGCAACCCCACTGACACCCTGCGTGAGGACCGCGAAACCATCATCCTGGCTGATGAGCTTGGCTATCACGATGCGTTCGTGGGCGAGCACCTCACCGATCTGGTCGAGAACGTCACCAACAGCATGATGTTTCTCGCCACGCTCATTCATTCCACCAAGCGGATCATTCTGGGCAGTGGTACCACCAACCTATCGCACATGCACCCGGTGCTGGTGGCTGCGCATGCGGCGATGTTTGATCATCTTGCGCAGGGCCGGTTCATTCTGGGGGTCAGCCCGGGCGCCCTGCCCTCGGATGCTGAAGCGCTTGGCATCTTCAGCGAAGACCGCAACAAGATGTTTGCCGAGTCCATCGAGGTGATCACACGACTCTGGGAAGCCAAAGCACCCTTCGATATCAACCTGCCCGACAACCGGTTCAAGGTTTCCACCAAACTGACCTACGACGAGATTTCCAACACGGGGATGATGATCAAGCCCTATCAAACCCCGCGACCGGAAATTGTGGGAACCGTGGTGGCGCCCTACTCAAAGGGTGTGATCGCGATGGGCGAAAAAGATTTTCATCCGATGTCCGCCAATTTCCTGTTCGATACCTGGCTGCCGTCCCATTGGGACAACTACAGCCAGGGCAAGCGCAATGTGGGACAGACCGCGCAGCGCAGCGACTGGCGGGTGGCGCGCACGATCATGGTCCATGACGATGAAAAAACCGCTCGCCACTACGGCCGCGAGTCCGAGCAGAGCCCATACCGGTTTTACTACCGCAACCTTGGCTACAAGCTTCGCAAGGGCAAACGCGACGCGGTGTTCACGCATGACGGCAAGACGCCCGAGCAGCCGGTGCCCCTGGACGACATGCTGAACGAACTGGTGATCGCGGGCGGGGTCAATGAAGTCGTTGACCGCATTCTTGCGCTGCATGAGAAGCTGGGCGGCTTCGGCGAACTGGTATACGCCGGACTTGATTGGGCCGATCCCGCTCCGGCGCGTCGATCCATGGTGCTCATGGCCGAACAGGTGATGCCGCGCGTGAACGCGGCACTTGGCCGACAGGCGTAGCGGCTTTTGCGGCGCTACCCGCGGGTGCGCGCCGCGCGAGGCCGCTTCAGCCTACTGCGTGCAGCGTATTGCCGCCAGCCTCCACCGGCTTGGCGTGAATAAGAATGACCGCGATCACGCAGGTTTCGGTGCCGCGGTTGATCCAGTTGTGAATGGTGCCCCGCTGAACCATCACGTCGCCTGCCTTCAGGTGCACCTCAACGCCATCGTCCAACTCCATGTCGATCTCGCCTTTCATCACAACCAGGTAATCGATGGAATCGGTGCGATGCATGCGTGCCTCCACCCCGGGCCTGAAGTCGAGAATGCGAAACACGCTGCCGTTCTCGATCATCGTGAACTTGCCCTCGCGCTTGCCGCCGTCGTGATCCCCGTCGTTATTGGCAGGCACCGTATCGGTTGTCCAGATATTGCAGACGAACGCATTGCCGCGCCCCTGCCGGAAATGCTGGCAGACCTCGTCGATCATCACGATCGCCTTGCCGTTGTCGTCGTGGCCGGTGACCACGCGACGAATGCTGGGTACGTTCGGGTCTTGCATGCCTGTCTCCAGAAAATGGTGGGGAGCCGCGCGGGCGGGCGGCGCCGCCGGACGATAAGACAAACCGTTGGCGCGGGCAAGACAGACCGGGCCTTCGCTGAGGTGCCAGTGCTAGACTGGAAAACCCTTTTCAAATAATTGCTGCGAGAACTCCCATGCCCTTTGCGCAAGTACGCGGATTAAAGATGCGTTATGAGGTTGTTGGTGACCACGGCGCTTGGGTTACGCTCATAACCGGCGGGCGTCGCGGCTACGACGAGTTTGTGCCGCTTGCAAGGCGGCTTGCAGCGCAGGGCTATCGCGTGGTGCTGCATGACCGTCGCAACACGGGCGCCACCGACATCATGATCGAGGGAGATGTGCCCGAGGAAACACTGTGGCTGGACGACCTGCATGCACTGCTGGAGCAACTCGGTGCAACGCCCGCGTTCATCGGCGGCTCATCGGCCGGGGCGCGTACCGCCATGCGGTTTTACCTCAGGCATCCGGCGGTGGTGCGGGGACTGCTCTTGATGCGGGTGACGGGCGGCGCCTTCGCGGCAGGCCGCCTGCCCAACATGTACTACGGACAATTTATTGACGCGGCGCGCTCGGGTGGCATGGAAGCCGTCTGCGCGCACCCGCAATATCAGGAACGCATCGCCGCCAATCCACCGGTGCGCGAACGCCTGATGGCCATGAAGGCCGATGACTACATTGCTGTCATGAGCCGTTGGCAACAGATGTTCGTCGCCGGCACCCACCTTCCTGTGATGGGGATGACCGACGACGAGTTGCAGTCGATTCGAGTGCCCACCGTGGTGATTCCGGGCAACGACCTGACGCACTCTTCAGCAAGCGGACAGCTGGCAGCAAACAGAATTCCGGGTGCCACTCTGCATCAGCTTCCCACCACCGATCAGGACATCGCCCTGATTCCGTATCCCGAGTGGGACATTTACGAGGACGAAATCACCGAGGTGTTTGTGAAACACATGCGGGCGGTTGAGGCTGCGTCAATGCAATAAGCCCCTGCAGGTCAGGGCAGCCCGACCCCTGGTACATCCACCTCTATCGCTTCAATACAGCCGTCGCGCTTGTCGGCCATGCCAGGCCCAGAGCCTGTGTTGGTGAGCACAAACAAGGTTTGGCGGTTTGGGCCGCCCAGCATGCACGCATAGGATTTCCGGCTGCCGGTTTCCAGCACTTCGGCAACCCGGCCGCCTTCGAACACGCGCACCATTCGGCTACCGGTGGGGCTGCTCGCCCAGATCGCGCCCTCGGCATCGAGGCAGATGCCATCGGGTGCGACACCGTCGAGCTCCGCAAACACACGGCGATTCACCAACTGGCCATCGGCCGCAATGTCGAAACGCGTGAGGCGATTGGCGAAGGTTTCACCCACGATCAGACTTTTACCGTCGGGCGTGATGACCATGCCGTTCGGAAACACGACATCGTCTGCCGCCCGGGACACGACGCCCGACTCAGAGATGAACGCAATGCACGTGGTTCTGGGTGATTCGCCCGCATGGCGGTCGTAGCCGAAGTTGCCGACCCATGCGCGGCCACGCTGATCGACCACCATGTCGTTGCAGGGGCCCGTGGCAAGGGCACTGAGGTCGGCATAGGGTTCAAGTCTGCCGGCGCAAAGACGCAAGACGCGCTTCTCCACCATAGAGACCACCAGCAGATCCCCATCCGGTGTCCAGCCGAGACCGGACGGGCGGCCCGGTACCTCAGCGATCGTGTCATCGCGGCCATTAAGGTCGACGGTCATGACCCGGTGCGAGTAAAAATCGGAGAACCAGAGTTTGTCGCCGCGCCAGCGTGGCGCCTCGGGAAACGTGAGCCCGCTTAACACAATGTCGAGTCGTTTCATGGGTGCTCCCAATATTTGTGAAGGGCTCAATCGTCGTAGCGCGGTGTGCGCTTTTCGCGAAAGGCGGCCACGCCTTCGGTGAACCACGGGCTGGCACGCACCGTGTCGCCCAGCCGCTGCTCGATCGGTTCGCGACTGCGCGCATGCTCTGCGATGCAATCGCTGATCTGATGGCGCACCGCCTGCACCGCCACCGGGCTGTTGCTCGCGATCAGCCGCGCAGTGGCCATTGCATCGTCAAGCACTTTGTCGGCAGGCAGCACCCGATTGATGAGTGAAATGGATTTAGCCGTGTCGGCGTCAATGAGACGGGCGGTCAGCAGAAGATCCATCGCGTGGACATAGCCGATCTGCTGCACGAGCTTGATGGTGGCGCCGCCAAAGGGATAGATGGACCACTTCACCTCAGGCAGCCCGAACCGCGCATGGGGTGCGGCAATGCGTATGTCGGTGGCCAGCAGCAACTCAACGCCGCCGCCGGCGCAGTCGCCATTGATGGCGGCAATCAGCGGCTTTGAAAACGCGCGCGTCTTCAACAGCGCTTCATTGACGATCTTCGCAGTGTCTTCGCCGGCAGTCAGGTCGCCGCCAATGTCCGCCCCCGCGCAAAACCCTTTTTCGCCTGTACCGGTCAACACAATCGCACGGCAGCGGGAATCCCGATCGAGTGTGTCCCATAAGCGGGCAAGATCCGCCAGATCAGCACGTGATAGCGCATTGCGCTTGGCGGGGTTGTCCAACACCACCAGCGTCACCCCTGGGTGCGGTTGACTCACTTGAAGCGGCATGCGCTTGCTCCTTGCGATCGCGACCGTTGGACACGACCGCAGCGACGTTGTTATTCTCGGCTCGCATTTAAGCAGACCCGCCAGGCAACGCTGGTAAAGCCGCGCGAATTTCGAACTTCACTTCAAGCGAGTCGTCAATTGAGCCAGGGCTTTCATCAATGGCTGGCGGGCATTCGTGTGCTCGATCTGTCGCAGTACATCCCAGGCCCGCTCGCCAGCCTGCTGCTTGCCGACATGGGCGCCGAGGTCATCAAGATTGAGCCCCCGGCCGGTGATCCGATGATCACGCTCGGGCCACGCAGCCGAAGCGGTGAAGGGCTCTTCCATCAGACCCTCAATGCGGGCAAAAGAATCGTTCGGATCGATCTGAAACGCGCGGATGGCCAGGCGCGCTTGCTTGAGATGGCACGCGAGGCCGACGTGCTGATCGAGGGCTTTCGCCCTGGCGTCATGGATCGGCTTGGCCTTGCAACGTCTCGACTTCGAGCCGAGGCACCCCGACTGATCGTCTGCTCGATCAGCGGCTATGGCGCATCGGGCGAGTCGCTGCAAAAGGCTGGCCACGATGCGAACTACCTCGCCGAGGCGGGTGTGCTTCACCGAAACGGCAGCACCGACCCCCTGTATTTCGACCCGCCGATCGCCGACGTGTCGGGCAGCCTGTTTGCTGCGATGGCGATTCTGGGAGCCCTGCAGGGCCGGGCACGTAGCGGCCAGGGCTGCATCATCGATCTGGGGCTGGCAGATGTGATCATGCCGCTGCAACTGCTGCAGGTAGCCGACTACGGCGAAAACGGTACCGACCCCGAAAGGCGCACCACCTATCTGAACGGCGGCGCGGCGTATTACCAGATCTACCGCACCCGGGATCACGGGCATCTGACGGTGGGCGCCGTTGAACCCAAGTTCTGGCGCAGGTTCAGCGAAGCGGCCGGGCATCCGGAGTGGATCGACCGACAGTCAGAGCCGCTTCCCCAGCATCAACTGACTGCCGACGTTGCAGCGGTCATTGGCAACTGGTCGCTGGACGAGTGTCTGGCGCGGTTCGCCGATGACGAGTGCTGCGTGTCACCCGTGCTGAACCTGGGCGACGCGCTTCAGACCAGTCGGCTGCGAAGCCGTAAGCTGGTGGTCAAGGGCGCCGATGGCAGGCTGCAGGCGCTGTTTCCAGCGTGGATTGATGGCGAGCCGCCTGTCCCAAGGGCCGCCGCGAGCGCCAGCGAATGACGCTAGCCGCAAACCACGCCTAGGACAGCCCGCCCGAAATCTGCCGCGCCGTCGCGAGCAAATCCTCGGTAAGCCCACGGCGCGCGCGAGGCCCGCTGGTTTCACCCACTTCAGCTGCCACCAGCGCGTGCGACAACTCGCCAAGGGCGTTAAACACCGGTACTGCAATCAGTGTGACACCAGCAATGTAATCACCTTCATCGAGGCTGTAGCTGCGCTCGCGAACCTGCGCCACCTGCTGCAGCCACCGCCTGTATCCAGGCGCTTTGCTCCAACGCAGTTTTTTAAACCGTTGTTCAAGCTCGCCCGGCTGCCACTTTCCAAATGCCGCCACCAGGCGCCCGGTGGCGCTGATCAGGGCCGGGAATCGGCTACCCACGTCGACATGCAGCCTGAACGGCGCATCCGAGCGGGAAATGGCAAGCACGAGCATATGGTCCAGCGCGACGATTTCAACGCCAATCGCGGTGACTTTCCAGCGGCTCGACAACTGGTCGAGCGCGGGCTGCGCCATGGCAGGAAACGGATCTCGGGCAAGTGCTGCGCGCGCAAGCGTAGCAATGCCGTTGCCCACGCTGTAGCGCCGCGTGGCAGGGTCAAGGCGGACCAGACCTTCGGCCACCAGCACCCTCAGGATGTGCAGACAGGTGCTGGCAACCAGCCCCAGCTGGTCGGCCAGCGCCTTGACGCCTAACGGCTCGGGGCTGCGCGCCAGCAACCGAAGAATCGCGATCGCACGGCTGACCGCTGGCACCGCACGTGTTCGCTCAGTGTCGGTGGCAGGGCCAGGCTTGCGGGGACGATCTTTGAGCGTTAACCTGTTTTTGTCCATATACAAATCATAGCGCTGATTGACAATTATGGGGAAGCGGCTTCATATTTGTCGGGTCGCAGCCACCGGTACACCACCTCTACGCCGCCTTCCCCACCATGCCGCTTCTCACCGATTTCACACGTTATGACGAAGCGCAGCAGCACTGCTCCAAGCAGGCGCTCTGGGCGCTTTTTGACGGCGACCGCGACGCGCTCAACATTGCGCATGAGTGCATTGACCGGCATGCGGCAGGCCCCGACCGAACGGCAGTGATCGTCGTGCGGCCCGATCAGCCCGATGAACTGCTGAGCTTTCAGCAGATCGCCGCAGACTCGTCCCGGTTTGCGCACCTGCTGGCCGCGCGCGGCGTGCAGCGGGGCGACCGCGTCGCGGTCATGCTCGAGCCTGGCCGCATGTTTTACGCGGCAATGTTTGGCGCCATCAAACTCGGGGCGATCGCGGTGCCGCTCTTCATGCTTTTTGGCCCGGACGGCGTACGCCTGCGCGTACTGGATTGCGCGCCGAAAGTTCTGGTGACGGTCCCGGAAAAGTCCCAGGCGGTCACAGGCATCGAAGGCCTCACCTGCCTGTTCGACAACGCTGCGCTCCGCGCAGAGCTTTCTCAGTTTTCAAGCCAGTACACGCCGCACACCCGGGCCAGTGATCTGGCGATTTTTCAGTACACCTCGGGCACAACCCGTGAACTTCCCGAGGCGGTCCGCCACACCCATGCGGCCATCGTCACCCTGATGCTGGCAGCGCTCTACGGCACGGGCATTCGGCCTGGCGACCGATTCATGTGCCCCTCGTCGCCCGCCTGGGGTCACGGCCTTTGGCACGGCACGCTCGCGCCGCTTGCGCTGGGCGTCACGATTGGCGTGTATGCCGGTAAGTTTGATGCCGCACGACTGCTGCAGGCCCTTGCCGACCAGCGCTTTACCAACCTGTCCGCTGCTGCCACCCACTATCGGATGATGCGAAACAGCGGCGTGGCATCCCGCTTCCGATACGGGCTGACAAAGCTGTCATTCACAGGCGAACCCATCGATACTGAAACGCTGCACTTCGCCGAGAATACTTTCGGCGTGCCGGTCTGCAGCATGTATGGCACCACCGAGATTGGTGTAGTGCTGGTCAACTACCCGGGCGCAGCCGACTTTGTGGTCAAGCCCGGCTCGCTTGGCAAGCCAGTGCCAGGCGGCAAGGTGGCAGTGCAAGGCCCTGACGGCCAGCCCTCCCCACCCGGGGTCACCGGCGAATTGAAGGTCTGGCGACGAGACACCTGGATCCCCACCAAAGACCTGGGCCGCATCGATGATGACGGCTATTTCTGGCACGGCGGTCGCGCGGACGATGTGATCATTTCAGCGGGCTGGACAATGAGCGCCGTTGAAATCGAAGATGCCATCCTGAAGCACCCCGACGTTCGGGAAGCAGCGGCAATTGGCGTCCCAGACGCCCTGCGCGGCCAGATCGTGAAGGCCTTTGTGGTATCGACCCGTCAGGGCGATGCGCGCTTTGTCGAGGAGATCCAGACCCGGGTTCGTACCAACCTGAGTCAGCATGAATATCCGCGGCAAATTGACTTCGTCGCAGAACTTCCCAAAAACCCGGCTGGAAAAATCAACCGCAAGGCATTGCGCGAACGTCACGCGATTGCAATGCCAACCCATCACAACCTATCCCCGACTACTGGAGCCTGAAGCAATGTCGATCTCAACGGAGCGCTCATTTCCGAAAATCACCGACAGCGGGCTTGATGCGCTGCGCCGCCGCATCGGCGTCAAGATTGAGAATCCCGCCGAGCCATGGTGTCACGAAGCCACGCGCGACAACATTCGTCACTATGCGCACGGCATCGGCGATGACAACCCGCTCTGGTGTGACCCCGCTTATGCCGCAGGCACCCACTACGGCGGCATCGTTGCGCTGCCCAGTTTTCTGTTCGCCACCAACCGCATCATCTCGGGCTATGTGGGCGGACTGCCTGGGATTCATGCGATGTGGTCGGGCTCTGACTGGACCTGGCATTTGCCAGTCCGGCGTAACGATGAGATTCACACCGAGTCGTGGCTGAAGGATCTGGTGTTGCATCAGACGCGCTTCGCCGGCCGCGCCGTGCAGCAGATCTATCACGTCAATTTCTTCAACCAGCAGGGTGACCTGATCGCTGAAGCCGACAGCTGGTGCTTTCGAACCGAACGCGATACCGCGCGCGAACAGGGAACCAAGTATCAGAGCACTCGCGAACGTGCGCCCAGGCGCTACACGCCCGAGGAAATCGCAGAGGCCTACACGCTCTATCGCGACGAGCCGGTGCGTGGCGCTGCGCCACGCTATTGGGAAGACGTTGCAGACAACGAGTCGCTCCCAACCATGCTCAAGGGTCCCATGACCGTCACGGGGTTCATCGCCTACGCCCAGGGCTGGGGCGGGCTCTATATCCGCGCGAACAAGCTGGCGTGGAAGCTGATTGACGCGCACCCTGGCGTCGGCATCACGAACCGGTTTGGCATCCCCGATGTACCCGAACGCGTGCACTGGGAAGAAGACTTCGCGCTCGAAGTGGGAGCCCCGGGCGCCTATGATTACGGCCCGGAGCGCGCGTCGTGGCTGACTCACCACCTCACCAACTGGATGGGCGATCGCGGATTTCTGCGCCAGGCCAGCTGCAAGATTCGGCGCCACAATCCCGAGGGGGACATGCTGATGATCCAGGGACGGGTCGTGAGAAAGTTCGTCGATAACGGTCGTCACCTTGTTGAAATCGAGCAGCAGGCGCATAACCAGGACCAGGAGTTATCGGTGCTTGGCACCGGTGTTGTCGAACTACCCTCGCGGACATGAATCCAGCCGCTCACGCAAAGCCCGCTCGCGCACTCGATGGCCTTCGAGTCATCGACCTGACGCGCGTTGTGGCCGGGCCGCTCTGCACGCAGACGCTCGCGGATCACGGGGCCGACGTCATCAAGGTGGAGCCGCCCAGCGGCGACGAAACGCGTTATCTGGGTCCGCCGTTTGTTGAGGACGGTTCGGCGGCGTATTTCACTGCGCTCAATCGCGGCAAGCGGGCGTTGTCACTCGACCTCACTCGACCCGAGGCGCGTGAAGTGTTGATGCGGCTGCTTGAAGATGCCGACTTGCTGATCGAAAACCTGCTGCCCGGTACGCTGGAGCGCTGGGGCCTCGGCTATGACACGGATCTCGCACCACGGTTCCCCAAGCTCATCTATTGCTCGATTTCGGGCTTCGGCCGTGATGGCCCGCTCGGAAGCCTGCCAGGCTACGACGCCGTGCTGCAGGCGATGTGCGGGCTCATGAGCATCAATGGCGATGCCGCGTCGGGCCCCACGCGGGTCGGCGTCCCCATCGTCGATCTGGTCACCGCCCACATGGCGGTAAGCGGCATTCTGATGGCGGTACTGGCCCGGGCACGAACGGGCCGCGGGCAGCGCGTTGATGCCACGCTGTATGACAGCGCACTGAGCCTGCTGGTACCGCAGGCGGTCAATTGGATGCACTCGGGCCGCACCCCCGGCTTGATGGGCAGCGCGCACCCAAGCATTGCCGCTTACGACCGATATCGCTGCGCAGATGGCGACATATTTCTTGGCGTCGTCAACGACGGGCAGTTCCGGCGTTTCTGCGAACACGTGGGTCTGCAGCATCTATTGAGCGACCCGCGATTCGCAAGTAACGCGCAGCGCATGCAGCACCGGCCCGCGCTGCGCGACACCATCGAGACCACCTTGTCGGCCCTTACCCGCTATCCGCTCTGTGATGAGCTGATGGCGATTGGCGTTCCGGTGGGCCCAGTCAATTCAATCCCTGAGGCCTTTGCACTGGCGCACACGCAGCACCGGCAGATGTCGGTTACCGAGGGCAGTTATCGCGGCATCGGTCTTCCGCTGAAACTCTCGGACACACCCGGTCATCCAGGTACTGCGCCGCCATCGTTCGGTGCCGACACCAATGCGATTCTGGCCGAGCATGGCTACAGCGAAACTGAGCGTACGCAGTTACGGGCGTCTGGCGCGGTGGTCGACCGGTTGCCCCGCTGAGATTTTTCGGGCATCTTCGTGGCCATAATCAATCGCAATAGGAGACACTGAGAATGAAATGGCTTGCGTTAGCCGCCATGTCGGCTGCCACCTGCTGGTCCCCGGTTCAAGCTCAGGACTACCCTGCGCGCCCGGTTCGAATCATTGTGGCCTACCAGGCGGGCCAGGGTACCGATGTCGCCACCCGCTTTGTTGCTGAACAACTCACCAAGGCAATCGGCCAAAGCTTCTTCATCGAGAACCGGGCGGGGGCAGGCGGCAACGTCGGTACCGCAGAGGCCGCCCGCGCGGCACCCGACGGATACACGCTCACCATGGGCACGTCCGGTACGCAAACGATGAACCCATTTCTCTACGCGTCCACTGGCTACGATGCCGAGAAGGCGTTTGATCCGATCATTCTCGTCAGCCGGTTTCCCATGGTGATCGCAGCGGGTCCGTCGGCTTCATTTAAAAATGTCACAGAATTGCTTGAGGCTGCACGCGCCAATCCGAAGGCCGCCGACATGGCAATACCCAGCACCACCGCAAGGCTGGTGGTTGAGCTGTTGAAAGAGCGCACGGGCATCGGTCTCTTCGGTGTGCCCTACAAAGGATCACCGGCGGCGTCTACGGATGTTCTGGGCGGGCAGCTACCAATCCTGATCGACACCATCAGCGGAGCAAGGCCTGGTCTTTCCAGCGGCAAGCTGCGTCCGCTCGCCGTCACCTCTGCCAAGCCCAGTGCGCTCCTGCCTGGCGTTCCCAGTGTGGCGGAACAGGGTGTCCCCGGCTTTGATGTATCGGCCTGGAATGCGCTGTATGCGCCGAGGGGCACGCCCGCCGCCATCATCACGCGCTTGAACGCCGAGGTCGCCAAAGTTCTAGCGCAGCGCGATGTGCAACAGCGGCTGCTTCAACTCGGTCACGAGCCAGTGGGTGGAACGCCCGCCGAACTCGCGGCGTTTGAAAAATCCGAGCGCGAAAAGTGGGGGCCCATCATCAAGAAGGCGGGCCTTAAGGCAGACTGACCGGCTCGACGGCCGTCGCACCGCAGTCAGCTCGACTCGCGGCGCGGCACCCCGATCCGGATAGCACCGCGCCAGGGCAGCGTCGCATCCAGATGCTGCCCGCGTTGCGTGATGATCACCCGACCCTGCAGCGCAAGGCCTCGGGCCACCTCGCGCACCTGCGGCATCAGCGCTCGCCAGTTTTCAGGCGCAAGCGCTCTGGCCGCCTCGGATGGGCAAATGGTTGCAGCAGGGGATCGTGCCGCCAATAAACGTTCGATTGCCTCAACCACCTGCGTCTCTTCAACGCGATAATCGGGTTCTGAGTTCACCGAGCCCTCACCATGAAGCGTCCAGGAACAGCGCGGCGGCCGCGTAATCCAGTGGCTCGAGCCGTGCGCACCCCCGTTTACCGGCCGCGGGCCGAAGAAGACAAACGGCGCAAACTTCGCGACAAGCCGCCCAAGCCGCGCGACCGAGCCGAGGGCGATGAGTCGTGACGCAGGTGACCATCAGCCAGCGCTGCGAAGGAGCCTGACCCACCGCATCATATTCAAATCAGAATCGACACCAACCCGGCTGTCACTGAGATTGACGGTAAACGCCTTTCCCCTCGGGGTTCCTGCCGATGGGACCCACGACGACGTCCAGCAAGACGACGCCCCTGCCCCGATGCATCGCGGGAGTCATCGCCAACGTCGTTATCATCCAACCAATGCGCCTTACCAGGCAATGCCATAAATGTGATGCCGCAGGCGCAACTAAAGACCGCTGCACGCCCCCGGTTGCGGCCATCGACTCGCCCTCGACACGAGCTGGCGCCGAACCTAGGATGTGTAATGATTTCCCATCTCAATTCCCTGCTCGAAACCCTATGCAGACCGACCCGTCACCACCCGCCGACGCTGCTTCTTCAGCAGTGCCGGCATCACTGGCCCCGTCAGCCTCCGTCAGACATCGGACATGGCCCAGCGAGGGCTACCGGCGTGCCCCGTACTGGGTCTACACCGACCTGGAACTCTATGCGCTCGAGCAGCAGCGAATCTTCCGGGGGCGTGCCTGGCATTACGTCGGCCTGGAAGCCGAGGTGCCCGAGCCCGGGAACTTCAAAACCACCTTCATCGGCGACACGCCGGTCATCCTGACCCGTGCGGCCGATGGGTCGCTCCATGTCGTCGTAAACCGCTGCGCCCACCGAGGCAATCTGGTCTGCCGCGAACCGTTCGGCACCTCGACCCGCCTCTACTGTGTTTATCACGCATGGAGTTACACGCTGGAAGGCGACCTCAGCCATGCCGCGTTCAGTCAGGGCCTGCGTGGCGAGGGGGGGCTGCCCGACGATTTCAACAAATCCCTGCATGGTCTTCGCAAGCTTCGCGTGGACACCCTGTGTGGCCTGGTGTTTGCAAGCTTCTCATCTGACATGGAGCCGCTCGACAGCTGGCTGGGCGAGGTGGGCGCAGGAATCCGGCGTGTGCTCAATCGGCCGCTCAAGGTGCTGGGTTACGACACCCAACGCATTCACGCCAACTGGAAGACTTATCACGAGAACCCACGCGACTCGTATCACGCCAATATCCTGCACACGTTCTACGGCACATTCGGGCTGTCGCGCCAATCACAGGAATCGGCCATGACCCTCGACCGATCGGGTCGGCATGTCTACTTCTATACCAAGGCCGGTACCGAAAAAAAATCAAGCGACTACGACAGCACCGCTAGCCAGCTGCGTTCGCATAACGACCAGATGAAGCTTGAAGACCCATCGATTCTTCGTTGGCACGATGAGTTCGGCGATGGCATCAGCGTGCAGATCCTCAATGCGTATCCCTCCTTCGTGTTGCACCAGATCGCCAACAGTCTTGCCACACGACAGCTGATCCCACGTGGCGTTGCGCAGTGTGATCTGGTCTGGACCTACCTGGGATTTGCGGACGAGGACGAAGCCACCACCCGAACCCGGCTCAATCAGACTAACCTCGCGGGGTCGGCGGGGCTGGTCTCGGTGGAGGATGCTGCGGTGTGCGAAATGATGCAGCGCGCCTTTGCCGATGGCGAGGAAGGCGCTTCATTCATTGAAATGGGCGGCAAGACACTGGAAAGCGGCGGCTCGAGCAAGCTCTCGGAACGCGCCATCCGGAACTTCTGGCACGTCTATCGCCAGGATATGGGGCTTTGAGCATGAACCTGTCGCTCCATCAAACCCATATCAACACCGTATCGTGGCTGCTTGCCGAATGGGCGCATGCCATTGACGACGACCGCGTCGAACGGATCGCGGAACTGATGCGTGAGGACGGCCGCTATACCGTGTCGTCACGGTTCAATGTTGACCGCGGTCTTCCGCTTGCGATCATTGACGCGCACAGCGCTGCGCAGCTGCGCGATCGAATCCGCTCCATGCGCGTCGCAAACATCTATCAGCCTCAGCATTACCGTCACGTGGTTTCAGCAATTCAGGTCATCGGTCAGACTGAGACGGGACTGTTGCAGGTTCGCTCCTCTTTTGCGGTGTTTCGAACTCTGGTCACCACCGGCGACAGCCTGTTTTTTGCAGGCGGTCGCTGCGATGATCTGGTTGACCTGGAGGCGGACGAGCCACGTTTTGCGCGCCGACACATGATCTTTGATTCCCGTGCCGTCGAAACACTCATGATCATCCCGATATGAATCCTCTATCCAATCAACCGGAGAATGCGATGACCCCTGATCCGACTCAGCCGGTGGTGCGCCCCACGCGACGCGCGCGCCTGTCGGTTACGGCACGCCTTTGCGCGCTGAGCCTGTCGGCCGCACTGCTTCCCGGCCTCGCGGCCGCGCAGCCCTGGCCCAGCAAGCCCATCCGCTTTGTGGTGCCCAACCCCGCGGGCGGCGCTGCTGACGCGCTGCCCCGAATGCTGGCCGAAGCACTCATATCAAGGCTGGGGCAGCCGGTCGTCGTTGAGAACCGCCCCGGGGCCGCTGGCAATATCGGTGCCGAACATGTGTTCAAGGCAGAGCCCGATGGCTCGGTGTTTCTCGCTGCGCCCCCGCCATCGCTCACGGTCAATCCCAGTCTTTATCCCAAACTCAGCCACGATCCGACGCGCTTTGAGCCCGTCACCGTGATGGCCACCTCGTCGAATGCATTGCTGGTTCACCCCTCGGTGCCTGCGCAAACCCTGCGCGAATTTCTCGACTATGTGAAGGCACATCCAGACAAGTTCAGCTACGCATCACAGGGAAACGGCTCCACCGCTCACCTGACCGCCGAACTGTTCAAACTTAAAACAGGTCTGAAGATTACGCACGTTCCCTACAAGGGCGATGCGCCGGCGGTGACTGATCTGTTGGCAGGACATGTACAGGTCATGTTCGGCAACGTTCTCGCAGGCCAAAACCATGTCCGTCAGGGAAAGCTCAGAATGCTCGCGGTCACCAGCGCGTCGCGACTGCCCGCGCTCCCCGACCTGCCCGCGCTGGCCGAACTGGTGCCCGGCGTGGTGGCGGTAACGTGGTTCGGCATCGTGGCACCCCCCGGTACACCGGCGGCGATCACTCAGAAACTGTCCCAGACCGTCGCGGATATTTTAAAGACGCCCGAGATGGCGAAGCGATTCGCCGACGCTGGCGCAAACCCGGTGGGCAATACGCCGGCTGAAATGCGGCAATGGATGAAAGACGACGCTGGCCGCTGGGCGGAAGTGATCCGCGCCGCCCAGATCAAGATCGACTGACCCCGGGCGCGAGGACCGCGGCGGTCGCGGGCAACCGTAAACCGCCGCTCAGTCGAGCTTGATGTTGGCCTTTCGAATGGAGGCACCCCAGCGATCAAAATCAGATTTCACCGTGGTAGCAAATTGTGCCGGCGTATTCCCCACGGGCGTCAGCCCGATATCGGTCAGGCGCTTTTGTACATCGGGCATTGCAAGAATCTTTGCGGTTTCCGCAGCCACCCGCTCAGTAATGTCAGCAGGGGTACCGGCCGGCGCCAACAGGCCGTGCCAGGCATCCCCAGAGTAGCCCGGTACAGTCTCGGCAATCGCCGGTACCTGCGGCAACGCCGCCAACCGCGTCGGCAGCGACACACCCAGCGGCTTTCCTTTACCGCTTGTCACCAGCGGCACCGCCGTGGTGGCTGGCACCATCGACAAATCGGACTCGCCGGTGGCCACCGACATGGCACTGTCCCGATGAGGTACATGCACCATTCGCATTCCGGTCGCATCAAGCAGCATTTCCATCACGATGTGATTGCCCGCCCCCACGCCCGCCGAACCAAAATTGAACTTGCCGGGCTGGGCTTTCGCAGCAGCAATCAGGCCTGCAACATCGTTGGCCGGAAAGTCGGGCCGCGCGAGCAGCACATAGCCGAACCGCACCGTCATCGTCACCGGCACAAAACTTTTCAGACCGTCGTAGGGCAGCTTCGAATACAGGTGGGGATTGGCACAGATCACCGAGTTCACTGGATAAAGCATGGTGTAGCCATCCGGCGCAGCCTTGGCCACCAGATCAGCGCCGATGATTCCCGCCGCACCCGTACGGTTTTCGATAACGATGTTCTGGCCCAGGCTGTCGGTGAGCTTGGCCGCAATGATTCAGGCCGTGATGTCGGGCGAGCTCCCGGCCGGAAAGGGCACCACCCAACGAAGCGGACGACTGGGCCAGGACTGGGCGGATGCTCGGGTGAACACTGAGCCCGCAGCAAGACCAAGCAGGCCTGCAGAAAGTGCGCGACGGGTGGATTTCATCGAGGTTTCTCCTGTGATCGGTGCGGGGATGGCGCTTATCGAACGCGAATCCGACAGAACCCATGGTGCCACAGGCTGTTTACTGCAAGCTGCATTGCCTCGAACCGATAATTTCACGAAATGAATTCAGAACTGTCCCTCCGCGTTGCCCGTTGGCGTGGCGACCTACTGCGTCTCAACAGCGCGCAGGACGCGCGCATTGAATCCGATCAGGTGATTGAAGTCGATGAGCAGACCGGTTCGATACGACTGATTCGCCCGCCCCAGCCAGGTGAAAAGGTCGAGCATGATCACCGAGGCAGGCTCATCGCACCCGGCTTCATCGATACCCATGTGCACTTTCCTCAGCTCGATGTCATAGGATCGCCCGCCGAAGGGCTCCTGCCCTGGCTTGAGCAGCACACCTTTCCCACCGAGACGCTGTTCTGCGATCCGGGTCATGCCAAAGCGGTGGCCGATGTATTCATCGACGAGCTGCTCCGACATGGTGTGACCACTGCTGCGGTGTATTGCACATCGCACCCGGCGTCGGTCCAGGCCTTCATGCAGGCGAGCCTCGCTCGCGACCTGGCCATGATCGCAGGCAAGGTGCTGCAGGATCGTCACTCGCCGCCCGGCCTGCGCGATGACACCGAGCAATCGCTACGGGACACCGAAGCCCTCATCGGCAGGTGGCACGGCAAGGCACGTCTTCACTACGCGATCACCCCCCGCTTCGCACCCACGTCCACGGAGCGGCAACTGGCCGGAGCGGGCGAGATCGCACGCGCCTTTCCCGACGTGTTTGTTCAATCGCATGTGGCTGAAAACCGTCAGGAGATTGATTGGGTCCGATCACTGTTTCCAGGCGACCGCAGCTACCTGGCGGTTTACGAGCGGTTCGGGCTGGTGCGGCCGCGGTCAATCTGGGGCCACTGCATTTACCTGGATGACCGGGATCGCGCTCTACTCAAAGACCACGACGCCCTGGCCGCCGTCTGTCCAACATCGAATCTGTTTCTTGGTAGCGGGTTATTCAATTTTTCTGATGCGGCCCATCGCTGGACGCTGGCAAGCGATATCGGCGGCGGGTCATCGTTTTCGCCCTTCCGCAGCATGATGGCCGCCTACGAAATTGCCCGGCTTGGCGGCCACTATCTTTCGCCCTCAACGCTCTGGTGGCATGCCAGCGCGGGAAGTGCGGCCGCGCTGGGCCTTGACCATCGGCTGGGCTCTATTCAAGCGGGTAACGACGCCGATTTCATCGTGATCGATCCGGCGACCAAGCCGCTGCTTGCCCGCCGCTGGGGTGGCGCCGCATCGGACCAGGCCAGGCTCTTTGCGCTGATTGTGCTGGGCGACGACCGCACGATTCGGCATACGGTGGTGCGCGGACGCATCGCGCCGCTGTCTGATCAGGCAGCCTCGTCCAG
>Ga0169931_10001993_pt1 | contig 33557 bp, 8 predicted proteins | sample Kivu_15m_20L_FD_129675 | JGI IMG/M metagenome (GOLD analysis project Ga0169931, IMG submission 129675) | Freshwater microbial communities from Lake Kivu, Western Province, Rwanda to study Microbial Dark Matter (Phase II) - Kivu_15m_20L... | ecosystem: Environmental > Aquatic > Freshwater > Lake ...
GCTTATTACTTATTTGAGTCGTTAGTTTTATCGCTTCACGGGCTAGCTCACTGAATTAATCTTCACGTCCAAACTGAGCCGTTTCTCCTTTGAAGCATTCTCGGCTTAGCGCTCATTTTGTTTACTGATCAGATTGTTTTAAGCTCTTTTCTTCTGCACAAAAGAATCGAGTTTACTCTGCAGCTGTTCGACTAATTTATCCTTTTGCTTGACAAATTACATCATTTCTCGCATTTTTTATGAATATTAGGTCTAGCCAACCTCTGAAGCGATGTCTTGCTTGCGTTTTCTGTTAACTTAAAATTCTTGTTGAGTCAGCGAGCGGGTTTTGAGGTTGGTAAATTTGTAGTGGATGATACCCTTACCTCCCTCTAGTTCCTTCGAAAACATCATCGAACTCTAAGGATTTATTATCCTCTAGTGCTCCATCTAGAAAATCACTTTTCCCAGATCGCTCCTGGTAAGCTAGTTGAGGCCCAGTTAACTAATGAGCAGAGCGGGTTTGGAGTCAGGCGAGGAGACTCCGTCGCGAACAATATCGATGCAGTTGATGTAAATAGATTGGTTTAGAGTGTAGCTGCAGGAACGAGTAACCACCTCGCGTTCTGATGAAAAGTTGGAGAAGGCAGCCAAACGCAGCTGCTGATTGATTACAAGCGAGTGAACCAGTAAACAGTAGCGCTTTTAAAAGTAAATTGGGGGTCGGGACTTGCTCATAAAACGATAAATATAATAACAGACCAGATCGACCAGTAAGCACATACGTATGGCATAGAACGAGCAAACATATATACTTACTATATTAAAGCATATTATACGCATACATAATATTATTATTGTCTAGTTATTTTTTCTTTTTAATGAATTTAGGTTGCTATTATAGCATGATTAAACATAATAATAATTAAAAAAATGTAGATCAGTTCTCTTTCCAAAGTTCACTAACGTACTGCCATGAAAATTTTAACAATAAAATTTGCAGTTAAAAGATCCCGTAGGTTTCGAAAACGCGATCCTATTCCTGATTAGTTTTTATCCTGCCTTAACAATAGGACTATGTATTCAAATACAAACTCATTCCTGCCTAAAAGTCACATAAGAAGCAAAATACAGCTCGATCCAGCTCTCCATAAGTCAAGCAATATCCCTCTACGTCCAGTCTAGCTAAGCTACCCCAGTACTTCAGTCTCCACTCAGAATTTCCATATCGCAAACCAATTTCCACTAATAATGGCAGTTTCTACGTGCCGTCGAAACAAAGATTCACGAAAAGCAGCTACTATCGTAGTAGCTAACATAGCGAGCTTTACCTTTCCAACACTCCCTAGAAACTGCAGCTGTCCAACACGCACCAGAATTTAGCAGTCACAAGCTACCATAAACGCACAGGTTCTGATCAAAGCAAAAGCTGGATTCAACTAAATCAAAGCTAAACTGAATCCTTTTCGAGATATAGAGTGTCCAGTCGCAAGAAAGACAGGACTAATACTCATACATAATCTAATCTTAGTTTCATCCCCTCTGATCGTTATTTTTGAACAATAAGTATTACATTAAAATCAAACAAGATCAGAGTTCAGTAACACAAAAATTGATATAGCTAAATGTATACTATGTTCTTTAAGAATATTAGGTTACATATTTACTTTTAATCAAGGCTATTCTGGGCGATCCGTAAGCAAAAAAATTTGATAATTATAACCAAGTATAAGCAACTAATGAATAAACTATGCGCCCTTATCAACAAAAAACCTGCCTAAAACAAGCTCGGAAAAGTGAGCCTCGAAGACTAGTAAACATTGACTTCATTCGAAAAGGACAAAGACGAGATCGGAAGTTTGTTGATGGATCGCAAAAGCAATATGAAGCTAATGAGCTGTCAGAACTTAACCCTGTAGATTCATGCTTGCGAATAGGGATAAGAATGATAGCATATACTCTTAATTTAAACGGTCTCTTTTAATTATCTTAGTCCATTACCAATCAGCGTTAGCGCTGCAAAAAAAAGTGGCATTTAAACGAAAATCTTTACAAATATCAACCCAGATAAGAGTAAAATACTTCTATGATTTTTCGGAGAAAAACCTTCAATTCACAAAGATATTAAAGATAGTTCATTCTTCATAATTATAGATATTTTAAACAAAATTTAGATGCTCGAAAATGTACTATAATCTTTTTGAATAAAAATAGATATTAAAAGTGATACTGCTCAAAAAAGATAGGATCAGTACGCTTATATGTTAATCGTATCGTTAAGTTCTTTCAAGGAATCAATTAAAATAAAATGTCATTAGCTATTCGACGAAAAGTAAAGGTTTAGCCCTTGCAAATGCAAAGCCCTTAAGATGATCTCTGCGAACTTAGTTTCCTAGGCGACACTTTCTAGAGTCCTCTCCCAGAATACCGGTTGCCTCCCAAGGAGCCCAGCAAACTGTCCCATCTTGAAGGATGGAATCACTCCACCGATCTTTCCCCTGTCAGATCATCACCATCCTATGCCAAGAACCATCAGTTCCCTTATATGATGACCAAAAAAGGTATGGAATCAAACACGGAACTGCGAAACATCAGGCAGTTTAGCAGCGCTAGATAGAGCAGCTCTAAGTAGAGCTTGCACAAGACAGAATCACTAGAAATGTCAAAACGCAGAGTTTTCAGGTAGAAAGTAATAATCCTGCACAACTTAAGCCAAACAGCTTACCCCGAGCTGAGAATGCATTAAAGGAGGATCTCAGTTCCTCACAAGAAAGTGATGGTGGAATTAGTGGTAGTTAACTACCCCATAGTTGAATAACGAGCTAAATCTAACAAGAATAGGTTCAAAATGAACTCGCATGTGAGCAGATTGCGTAAACTGCTTCACAGTAAAGATAAAGAAAAACAATGATCCTTTATTACAGATTATACACTAAGAAATCTTCCTGAAAATATAACAAAACATCAATCGATTTGATTAAAGCTTCTTTATTTTCAAAAATAATCTACTGATTTTTTAAAATAAATCAAGATTTCTATACATGCTACTAAAAAAGTGATCTCTACTTAATTTATAATAGTAATGAGCTCACTTGCTGCAGCCAGGGCTGATGGCTACTATCGCCCCAAAAACTTTGATCCCAATAAAATGGAAGTTCGTCCCAGCGATACTCCTTTCGATAAGCCCTTTAAAGTAGTTGAAGGCGAACGAGTAGGTGGCAATAAAATTCGCTACGAGACACCTTTCCATGTAAGATGTGAGGGATGTCATAATATGGTGGCCAAGGGAGTTCGTTTCAATGCCATGAAGACCTGGGTTGACAACTTTCACTCTACTAAAATCTGGGAATTTAGAATGAAGTGTCCTCAGTGTCCACAACGCTTCGTAGTGCGCACTGACCCCGAAAATTGCGACTATATCTACGTATCAGGCGCACGTCGTATTTTCCAAGCTAAAGACTGTACCGATTAGACACGTATCAGAGACTAAGAAGCCCAAAGAAAAATCAGAGAAAATCCTTTTGCTAAACTTGAAAATGACTATAAAGATAAGTTGGCCAGCGGAGGAGCAGATGAGTACATTTAGAAACTAGAGTAGAAACAATAGAGAGGCAAGGATGATTTTTAATTCAACAGGGCGTTACGCAAACAAGCCAAAATTATGCGAGAAAATGAAAAGGCTTATTTTCAAGAGAAAGCTTAAAAAAATCTGATGATTCCACTTCTGCCTGCAAGCAAGGACGATTCATACAGGGCAGACATGGTCTAGTTCAAGCTGGAGAAAAAAAAATTTATAAAGAAAGAAGGAGCAGGTAGCTAGAAAGAGCAGCTTAAAGAAAAGATGAGAAAGATGAATAGCGTTTTTCGGAATCAACTGCGTATGGAAATCAAATCGATGCAACCTAATCGACTACTTCAAGGCTGCTACAAGAAAACCTGATGCTTCTCTTTATTATTTAAGTTCACTATAAAATAAAATTTAAAATGCATTTTTTATCACGTTTGATCGCTAAAGTATATCAACTTTCTTTTAGTATAGATCAGTTGTTTTCAAAGTAGGTTTGTTTTTTGTCTTTATTTCTACGCTGTATGTAATTTTGGCGAGACTATCTGTATTTAGAAGTCAGTTATGAGTTTGCCTTGTCTCGGTTAACTACATTCAGAAATACTTATCTAGTGAGGTAGACTAGTCTAGTTTTGGTGACTGCCTGCACTGATGCTTGTCTTTGTTTCTGCTGTATTAAAGCTATTTATCCGAAATAGTCGCCCTCTTTGTAATACTGGATAAAGTTTTCCTGACTACCTTTTTTGGCAACCAGTAGTCCCTACAACACAATAAAGAATTTACTGCCCATATCTCCTTAGTGAATCACGTATTCGTCTGCTTATACTCGTCTTTCCCTAAGTCCATCAATCATTTTTTCTCTCTCTTCGCTGCTGAGCTAGGCTAAAATAGCCACTTTGGCCAAGCTCTACTGATAGAGTTCTCTACGTTTTATAATAGACATCTTTTTTACATGTTTATAGATGTCCCTGCTGATAGAATAAAGACGTCCAGAAGTGGTTGAAGTGACTGTCACCATTCGCTTGCAGGGATATAGCAGGCAAATCTATTAAAAAGCATCACCAGGCTGAAAGATTTGAATCTTATTTTACTTGTTGCGAGACTAAAATACTCCCTCATCTACAAAGTACATACACTAACCCATACAACCCTCCTATAACACCAGCTGTCCTTACTCAAAGTTTTTTTCGACTAAACTTTCAATCAAGCAACCTTGTTCTTCCTCCTATAAGTCTTTAAATAAAAATGAGTTCATGAAGTAGAACTTTATTTTGATGAGCAATCCCTCGGACTTAATTCCTGTCTTAATCATGTTGATAGCTCTACGGCTACTGGTGACAGTTGTGTTAGCTTCCGCACTGATACCATATCGTCTGCCTCGACTCACCTCCAATTTATTCTTCCTAGTTCTTGCAAACTACTACTCCCCTATTTCTTCGATGGCATCGCCCTCCTCAGACTAGGAATCAGAATGTGAGTGAGAGTACTTAAGTTCTTTAATAGCGAACTCGCATATATCTTCGGGTCGAGTTAGGGTTATTTTTGCAATTAGGCGTGTAAAAATTGGCTGCAAATGCTCTTGGAAATAGGAGGTCACCTCCTAGGCGCTCAGATCAATATTCATAACATTTAAACTTGGAATATAAAAATAGCATTTGAGTGATGTGGCAAAAAATCGAATTAATATCTTATCATAGATAATTTTTTAACTTATTTGATTAGTTTTTTATAGTAAATTTTGATTAAATAAAAGTAAAAAATATTTTTAAGAAGCTATCTATACTTCTTAAATTATATAACAGTATGAAGAAAAACTTTAAGGCCCTAGCTATAAGGATCGAAGATGATATAGGTGAGTCTCCCGATGCTCAGAGAGATTTTGAACAACCCCGAAGAATAGGCACTCTTCCGGATTCCGATGATGACAAACATAACAGACCTGAAGGCATCGGCAACGTCGTTGAATTTTAAGAGTTCCTCATGTAGGAAGATAAGGACTCAGCTCATCGATACTCTACATTCGAATCTAGTAATTTACAGTAGACTCATTTAAAAGCTAGCAAATTTCTTTAGAGCCCTCTTAGTAGTTAAGGCAACCCTAGGACGATACATCAAACTATCGGCATAGTCGCAAAAAAGGAAGGTAAACAGGGACTAAGGAGAGATTTTCTAATTCAAATTCCAGAAGAAGCAGCAGTTAAAGAAGGTTGCTACTAGTAGCCAAGAAAATAAGTGAGGTAACCTCCTGCACCTAGCAACAAAAAATCGAACAAAACCAGTAAATTTACGTTCCCTGTTCAATAATAGGAACTAATAACTAAAGATGTTTATCAAGAAGAGTAAAGACGCAGGGATGACAATTAGTAACTTTTACGTTCTTTCTAGAAAGAAAGGCAAGAGTTTTATAGATAAAAGTCGCGTTACTAAAAAGCATTAATGGTCAAGGAGGGTCAGATAGAGATGCTTCAGCGCATGCTAACGGGAAGGATTGGAGAGTAGCCATGGAATCCTCAGCTTTGCCAGCGCTACTAAGCTATTGTAATTGAAAAAGATTTACAAATTGCTGAGTTGCTTGAAAAAATAGGTGAATTAGGTCAACAACTAGCTTGCCGCACCGAAGAATTGAGATAGAGTAAAAATTAATTGAGCAAGATCACAAATACTAACGAATCTTTGCTGCATCAGCTCTACATAGCAGAAAAAAGAGAATCTGCTGCCAAAGTAACCGAACAACTCTATCAAACTCGCAAGCTACTAACACCCACTGCCAGAAGATGGCCGTAAGACTGGAAAAAAGACGACAATAGATTCTCCGGGTATCACCAATTGCAGCGAAGACTTGAAAACTTAAAACACAGTCGCATGGAGTACGAATTTTAAAGCAGAAGCAGAGGCTAAGAAGGCAAACGAGGAGAAGAGAGGACAAGAATAAAATCTGAAATGGGTCTTCATCAAACTGCCAAACTTAATCTCGGAAATTTCAATAAATCAAGTATTAATGACTACTCTCTAGGCTTCAATCTGTGATTTTCTAAAAAATCATTAAGCATTTTAACCACAGTTTAAACTAACTATTTTAAGGGATCCTTAAAGGTATATATTTTTTTAAAAAAAACAAAACTACAATAAATATGAACAATAAACATGATAATCAGTTATTTCATGTCCTTTTGATATTCATGGTTTATGAGAGTAGACTGAGCTGTACATACTCTGAGTGACCTTTTTTACGTTGAGCCGATAGCAAACTCTTATGTTGTTTCATCGAGTTCTGTCTTAATCGATTTTGTTTGTGTCTAATATGCGGCAGTTGCCATTCAAGCTATATTTCTTTTTCTTTTTCCTTCTTGGGGGTATGAATACGCACAGCTGCTTTAGGTTTTGTCCTAAAATAGTATAATGAGGAGGGGTGCACCCACATCAGATCGCAGCTTACTTTCAGTGGCCGCTTGTTTTTGTTGTAAATAAACACACTTATTGGCAGACTCTGGGTCTACTCGGCTTTAAACATCCCACCCATATTTAGCTCCATCTGCAACCACACGAAGAAAGAGCCTTCACTTTAAACTTCAACTCGACGCATGGCTTTTGTACTTTCGATAGAGTTAATTGTGATCTTAAAGAGTTGCTGAATGTGCTGTTAGTATTATAGAAGGTCAGCAGAGTGTAGCTAGAAATGAGTAAACAGTTTGAGAAAAGTACCATTAAAGAAGAAACGGTAAGTTAGCTTAGACAATATTTTTTGAGCCTAAAGAGCCTGTGAAACTGATAAAAATTTAAATTTAATCCACTTTCTAGAAGCATTTTCAACTATTTCTACTTATGTTTTTGTATGCAGCACTTGGTATAGGTACTGCGGGGATTTTTATACCTTTAAAGGCAGAGAATAACCTAGTATATTAGTAGGCTGAGGCAGATTCATGTATACGTCCATCTGCAAATACAGTTAATGATTTTTGCAGCTAGCAGACATAAAAGAATGCAATTTATTGAGTTGCTGACGGTGTCTGAACCTCAGATCTCTCAGCCAACGTCCAATCAAATTAGCCGCTCTTTTTTTTTTAATCTATTTCAGCAAATTGAAAGGAGCTTTACGTATACTGCTCTGCTGTCTCCACCATCGCTGGATCACATTGGCAGCCCTTACCCTTTCCACAATACCAAAGCAACCCACAAAGATACTAGGGTGATCCTATCTCTAGCTGCTGTTATCTACCACTTCTGTTTGGAAATAGGCAGCCTGATTTTTCATTATTAGACCTGCATTACCTGCATTAAAATATCTGATTATTCTGAGAATGTTGAGAAACAACTACTAACTCTTAAAATTGAACTCAATTAGCTTATCGTAACGCGAGTATAGTCGTTAGAGTCTGCCATCTGCTGTTTATTTTTTTGTTTTATTATAAGGGATTTTAGCCCGAGAAACTCTTTTTATTTGAATAGCCTTATGCCCCTTACGGTTGTAGAGAATTGATTTGCGATCTGGTCTGTCCTCAGCAATAACCATATTAACGACATCAGCGATCATTTGTCCCAGAAAACAATCACGAATCTGCTGTTTTGCCCTCAAAATGAAAAAAGATCTGCCAGTGTTGTATGCAAGTTGGTCGTAGTTATCGCAAATATCGTAATTTTTGTTGTTGAAATATATTTTTTTTGAGAAAAGCAGAATCTTTTGAAGGTAAAATAGCTGTGATTGTTTGCAATACAGTCTTAAGGGAAATTTTAACAATCTAGCCTAGAATTAGTGCAAGGCAGGTATTCTCAATCGGTATTCTTGAACTGCCTTGCTCAGCATTCGCCGAGCGATCATTCTTATTCGGACAGATGCCATGAACCGGCGCATAACTTCATCCACTCCAGGGCTTCGGTTGCGCAAGCAGCGTTGCAGTCTGTTGAGCAGTAACTATTCTCCTGAGGTGCCGCTCAAAATTTTGCGCAGTTTACGTTTTTTGACTGTATAGTTGAGCCAATGCTGCCCCATAGCATAGAGAGACTATTAATCAAGTGGTTTTTTTTGAGGCGGGTGCAGGGTATATGTAATATGAGAAGAATATGCAGAGAGATACTGTTCGATGATCTAAACAGCTAAAGCTTTGCGGTAAATCTGCATGATGACGAATAGTTAAGCCTTGAGTAAATTTAGATAATCTTCTTCTTTTTAGAGTGATTGCGATATTTATACGATGGGCCATTTTAGGGCAGTCGACGGATGAGGGGTACCCAAAGTTGCCCTTTATCTTTGGCTGATGACATTCAGATCTATGCCTATCAACTTAGGATTGTGGGCGATTAGGTTCTGCCTGTAGTTATTGATTGGGTTGTCGAACAGCGATATATACTCTAGAGGAGTTTCCTATATGAGCACGCTGGTGAGCTGATTGTCGTGCAGATAGAGTATGCGCAGATGATTGAAGTTGTGGAAAGCAAGGGGGAGGTGGGCAAGATGATTAGAGGAAAGATCGAGTTTGATAAGGGAAGAGCACTGATTAACGGTTGCCAGTTCAGCAGGGCGGATATTGGTGCCAGCCAAAATGAGTAGCTTTAAGCTAGTGGGTTCTTTTATGAATTAGCCTATCTGCAACTACTATTCTTACTTCTGCTTCATAGAATGACTCATAATTTTATTAGACAAATCACATACTATTCACTACGATCTTTAATTATCATTGATTCACTATGATCTTTAATTATCATTGAAAATTAAGATCAGCAAAACAAAATACGATTATAAAATGATCAAGTATTGTCTATCTAAAAAAATTTGCGCAAGATTGGATTTGCAGTTATAATTTTTTTATAATAAAAGTATGCGAGCAGATAGCAACGATTTGGCTAAATCCACGCAGCTTCGATGGATCCGAAGCTAAAATCAACAAATATTCATAGCTAATCGACTTGATTCTCTTAACTAGGAGACCAGACATAATTGGAAAGGGCCTGAATCTCCACAAACGCAAAATTCAGATCGCATCGAAAGCTTCTCAGCAGCTCTCGATAATGTCATTGAATCGATAAATCAACAAAGTGAAAATGATCGAATGTAGCTGAAAGCACTCGTCAACAGTTGCAACTGCTGACCGCCAAAGTGGCTAAAACTGAAATCGATAATAAGTAGAGGCGCAAAGTGATTGATCAGCGCATTAGACAGATAAAAACACAAATCGGTTTGCAAATGGCCCACCAGAAATATGTTAACATTATTTTATTTAGACCAGCGATGAGGGACTCAAAATGGCTCAAAATCAGTTTCAAAGAGCCTAGAAAACTATACAATAATCAGTAGCCTCGCTCAGTTGCTCTCAAGAAACAACAAAAACTATTAAAAATTTAAATGAAGCCATGTAAAAACTAACAGAGATGAGAAGGCAGTCGGCAGAAACTGGAGAGCGTAGCGATAAGCAAGGTGAGGAGTGTCTGGAATGGTTAGAACAGCGAGTGACTGAATGGAGAGTAAAAATATAGGCTGAGGCGCAACAATAGCAGTAATAGCGTCTAGAGATACAGTCAGAGTTGCAGTAGCTGATTGCTGACTTGTGCCGAGAAGTGCAACAGTAATCACAAACACGAGAGTAAAATAAAGAAAAATTGCTCATTTTATTCGAAAACAGGCTGGAACAGATTTCTAAAGACAATTAAAAGTGATAATATGAAAAATTTAACTTAATTCTTAATTTTTTTTGGGTTGTACATAGCCATCAAAAGAATTGTATTTCAAAAATCGATTTTTACTTAGCTGGAATTGACATTAACAGTGTTCACAACCTCTGTTTCACTGTAGAGTTAAATTTCCCCATCATTCTCCTATTTGATTCCCTCAGAGATTATGCGGTCTATGGTGTTTAAAAGCTGAAAAGAATCACGCTTGCCTTTATTAAGATTTTTCTAAATATCATATTTTTAGCAGATTTATAGTGTTTTCGTTTATGACATTATCTGATGAACGCCGCTCTAAATTCCTAATTGAGCTAATGGAATCTATTCAAATTCTAATTATTTTTTTTCCTATTCTTACATGTTTATATAATCTGCTAGACCCCTCTCACCCTACTAAAGCATTTTATTCGCCCAATCTTATCCTTCATCTCTCCACTTACTTTTAAGTTATTACAGCTATTTCAACAAATTTTTGTTTTTGAGCTTAAACAAATCCAGTTCACTCACGTACTACGCCTCTCTTTACACTAAATCATTATATCTTTTTTCACGTAGTTGCTTTTGCTATTACAGATGTTTTATATTTTCTTGCAGAATGAACACTTAAAGCGTGGAGTCTAAATATTATTATGGCTATATTTTTATTTAAAATAAACGATTGTATGTCAAACACAATAATTTTGATTTGATTTTCTAAATATTAGGAGTTTCTTGGCATTCGATTATTTAGGAAGAAAATTAATAAAGTTGATTCTGATTTTAAGCTACTTTTTATTCCGTTTATGATTGCTGGACTACTTGTATATTATTTTTTTTGTTGGATTAAATTAGCAAAGTTTTAGGCTTTTTGTGTGAAATCTGAACTCTCAACTGTTAATTTAATTATTAAAGCTGTTTGATCTGCTGCTAAATATAAAAAAAATTACCTGATATTTTTTATTAAGAGCAGTGGAATGTTTAAGCGCCTATAGTATTGATTTTGAAGGTTTAACTTTTTGACTGATTTCTTGTTTGAGATTATCAATAAAGCTTTGACTAAACATTTCTTTTAAAAATGATTAGGTGGAGGTTGAACGTAAAGTCTGGAAAACATTCATTAGATGCTTGATGGTTTAAATAATAGAAAAATATAGATCAATTATAATATTTTTGCTTCGATTTAATTTGATTTTCACTGTACTAATATATAGTTTGAGGTTAATATTTCTGTTTATATTTATAGTAGATTATTCCACGGTCTTAAGCAACGTGATTCTATATTGATATTGTGATAGTAGATTATTTTATGAATCCATAAAATTAATCACTTCAATGATTCCATGGCTTCTTAGTCGAAAAAAATATCTTGTTACTCATTTTATACATATTAACGCTTTGTTTTATAAATCATCCACACCGTCATACAATAAACGACCACTTGAAAAGCAAGAAAAAGCATCGTTCTTAGTTTCTATTTATTAGCAAACAATATTTTTTAACTAAGTGAATTAGTCTTCCGTTAGAAGGATTTTTGTGACTATAATATCGAATTATGTATTATAGAGGAACCATCGCTATCTAATAGTTTTGTTGTTGTTTGGGGCAAAAAAAAGGACCATTTTCTATGATTAAGAATTTACAGTTGAATTCTAGCATTTAGTTCGATAGTATAATCCTGACTCGCAAGAGTTGTTGCTGTAGTAACTAAGTAAGAGTATCGAAATATCATCAAAGTATAGATATGTTCTTAGAGAACAAACTAGCCGTTTCTAAAATAACCCGAAGAAAATTTTAATATATTTTGGCAAAGTTGGGCCAAACCTAGGCCCTTCCTCCAAAGTATCCTCCCATCACATAATGTCTCCAAGTTATTCTTTCTTTCACATATCTTAGCTCTTAGAAACTGCCAAAACTGTAGAACCTTTCTTTACCTTACATCCAAGTTGTATGGAAATGAAAAGGTTGCTGATGCCATATCTGGAAATCCTCATATGTGTTTTGTTTCCAAAATCCATATTCAAATATATGGTTGATCCCAGCGTCGATCCAGTGATAGAAGTCTGAATGGAAGGGGTCCTGCTTCATCGCCTAGTGAATAAGAGGTATTTTCCTCAGAGCCATTCCAAAATAGTTTGGTATTTTTTCAAACATTCCATAAATTCCTCCAGCTCGTTCTCGACGTCCAGGATATTAAATCATAGATTTTTTGAGAAGGGCCAATTCCCAAGTTTAAGAAAAGTTTGACTTGCTGATCTAAATGAAATGAGTGTTTTTTTGAGGTCGATTGGCTTAGATAAATTACCAAAGGGATGCCTATCCAAAAATAATTAAGTTAGAATCGGTCGGAAGTATAAGACGCTTAAAATATTAATGGTATTTCTCGATAGTGCGGGTGGGATCTATTTCGCTCTTTTTTAAATCAATCAACATAGTAACGAAAGTTACTTATGATCGACCTTTCTTAAGGCAATTTATTGACATCAGCAAAGTAAGCATAACCCCAAATATCACAAAGTATTGCAAAGGCTTCATTTTGCTAATATTTTTTATAAATTGATGATAATTAAGATATTGAAATATTAGATTTAATATTTCAGAATCAAGAAATATGAGTATCACTAGAATTGCTTTTAAATTAATTTTTAGAACTTTTTTTGCTATTTACTAGTGTCTCTTTATTTGTCTTTGAAATCGAATTGCTCAAAACTTTTTTGTTTGTTAGTAGCTATTTGACTTCAATTTTTTCCATCTTCACTGTATCTGTTTTTTACATACTCACCAACCCTATCTTTTCCATATTTAAAATTTATCTTTTTTCCTTGAGTTGCTGGGAAAGTTACGCAAGCTATTTTTCGTATGCTTTTAGTTGCTGCATAAAACCTGGGTTAGGTCGTACAACCCATCGTTTAGATCGCACATGCTGCAGAGCCTCCTTCATTGGCCATTGCATCTTTTTCATCAGAAAGCTTATGACTATCGTTGAGGACCGAGATACTCCAGCGTAACAATGTACCAATACATTCCCCTTCTGCAGCGCTTGCTCTATGTATTCATAAGCATGTCTGAAAAATCTCTATTTTTTTAATAATACCTCTGGATGTTTTCGCTGGGATGATCGTACAGGCCGTAGACCTTGTGCGAAAGCGGATGACTCAGGGCAAGCTGCATTCCCAGTCCAGCTGTTACCACTGTGCTGATAGCTAGACTGCGATGTAATTTGCGATTGCGGGCACTAGTGTAGTCTCCTAGCCACAGGTTGCCTGCGCTTTGATCTTACGGGTTCAGCGAATACACAAGATCGCAGTTGTTGTACTCCTACATAAGCTATGATAATATTTATTTTTACGATAAGATTATTATTGTCTAAAACTTAGACTTCTATTTTGTTAAAAATAGATTAATATTTAGATAGTGATTCTATATATGATCTAAATGAGGCATTCTGAATAGTCAATCATTTGTATAATTTTTATACGTTTTCATACTCGACCTTGAATGTTCTGAGGATCTTGAGGTACTCTCGCTAGTTGAGAATAAGATCCATGTATTTTGCATAGCTTTACTATCGCTTTGATTTCAATTTTTCGAGTGTTGTTTTAGCATTTCTAAGATTGCTTTAAAAGCCTTCGAGAATTTCTTTAAGATTGTCGCCCAGGTCCTTTTTTTACTGTTTCTTTTTAGCATTAATGACTCCATCTTTGGCATTATTGAGAAACTCTTGATAGTTTCGAGCCAGCTGCGTGCATGACTCTAGATTAGTTGTCTGCGCGAACAGATTACGTTTTTACTCAATTAGACAATTGATTGCTTCAAACAACTCGATAAACTTCTGATGATATTGGTAAACCTAAGCAGCAGAAGTAAATTTTTAGGCTTTGCGCTGCAAAATCGCCAGCTACTGATTAACGCGAGTCAATTACTAATATTTTTTGTCGAAGATAGTCTTCTTGGTCTAGGCCTCCTAAAGCATGCTTTCAAAAGCTTCAGTGTCTATTTCAGGAGCACTAGCCTCAGCCACTGCTCGTTGCCCCTATAGCTACTATAGCATCGCCTTAGCTCGTTTTTTGACTTCTGCCTTTCGCTCTTTTAGCTGCCCTCTACGTTAAACCAATTTTTCTAGCTTTAAGTTTCCCTTTTTTTAGGCCAAGGCTTCTTATATTTCCTTACCAATTTCTTATATCTCAGCATACTTTTCCTGCACTTCAGTCCTCTACTGTTGAACTAATCGCTGTCTAGACAATAGAGCTTACTTCTCCTGCTCTACTTTCTTTTCGAGTTCTTCCAAAGTACTTACTTGAGTGCGAAGGACTCCCAATTGCTGATGATATTTTTAATTTTGTTGCTTTATGATTACTAGTTCTCTATCTTTCTGTTGTCTGGCCCTTACAATCTCCTTTTCTTCACTATTTTCTGATGTCTGTTGCTATATTTAAGCATTTTCTTAATAAAGTGCTTAGCCTTGTTTAATAGCTGCTTAAAGCTTGTCTCTGTTCTAAGAAATAACTTTCTAAAGTCTCTGCAGCGACAGCTTACCGCCAGCTATTTATCCGAAATTTTGTAAGGATTATTCCTGTTGCCCTTCCTCTTCTTCCTGCAAGTAGCTCATAAAATCATCTCCTTTATCGCTTTTGTCTCCTTTCTACTTTTTATCTCCCTTGCGTCCTGCCTTGGCCTATCTACGTTTGTTGGTAATGATGTTATGTAGTTTATGATACATCTTAAGAGCAGTTGCATCTCCGAATTCTAGCAGCGCAGAGTAAACTCGAATCGGATGACCATTCTTTGTCTGTTGAATCTGCCTGTTAACTCGATTGCGCTTCAATTATATCAGCATAGATTTAGTGGAGCCTCGAGGTCCAGCCTTGAGAATTTCTCCTCCAAGTAGCAAAGATATTTCCCGATTGTACTTTTGACGCTCAAATCTAGTTTAGTAGACAAACTTGACGAGCCATTGAACTACTGGAAAAATGTTGTTTACATCCAATCCCTGCAGCTGAAAGGGTTGCAATAGATAAGGGCATTGCATGTTTTTTAGTGCCTGACAAATATGTTCAGCCACTCTAATTTTTTGTCCTAACTGCATCTCATCACTGTATTCCAGCTCTACCTCAAAGTTTGATGATGTTATGCACCAAGCCACACCACCAACCACCTTATCGAAAGCTCCTAAAGAACCAATACGGATCCTGAAATACCCAGCGAGAAGTAAAATTTCATATATTTCGTTGAGCCTGGGGTTGTCTTAAGCATTATGCCTAATGATCTCAGCCATCTATAAATTTTTTTAAAATAAAACAAAATAGTCAGATCAGATTAAATGTTTTAGATAAACTGAAATTGATTGTTTAAAATATAGAAAATATATGGAAAATACGTTTACTTGCGCCATAACTCCTAACCCATACAGATCTTAACATTAGAATCCAACTCTTTCCCTCAAAAACACTACTAATAGGATTCTAAGATACTAAGTCGCCTCAAGTCATCCTCATCACTTCATCCTTATGAGTCCAAGAATAGTCATTTTGGCTCCAGGCATTTCTGCCTAGTTAAAACTTAAGCACTCTGCTTCAGCACAATGCAGCGATGAAAATCACAAGCTAATTGTCACTGATTCTCATGGCAGCAGACATGAAGTTATGCTGATGTGCCAGAATGCACCTTAACTTTAGTCGAGCAAGATAGAACTGCCTAAAATGATAGCTCTCGATTCGAGCAAAGTCAACTAGATAAACATCATAGAAATACCAATGAATAACACAGCAGCTGGCAATCTTAAAATAATTGGCAAATTAATTACCCCTAAATGCACGTCTAATCATCGTCCTAACTAAGAAATAATATAAAATAGCTAGTTTCAGATGCGACTATTCGACTGTTAGTTCATACTGCTGCAAGGTGAAAAACGTATGATTCGATGCTAGCTAAAATTTTTCAAGTAAGCCCAGTTTTAAGGAAAAGCTGTATTCCAGATCGTTGAGGAAGGCACTCGAACAAGATGGAGCGAATAAGTAGTCATTCGAGGTAATTCATTAGCACGCAGTCAGTTTGTAGCTGACAACAACAGCAACAGAATCGATTTGATCAATCATTAATTACTCAATGGTTTGTAGGCATCAGGAAAACTTCAACTGATCAACAACTATCACCAACCTTGTCGATTCAAACTTCAATAAATCGTAGAACTCAATGATTATCCGACATACTGTCAAAGAATAGATGAAATTTTTCTAAAAATGTCGGTGAGAGAGGGAGAACTTGCAGCTAACTCTATGCTACCTATTGACTACTGCCTCAGCACTCGACCCACGGCCGACGATCTTAGTTTCATTCATCGCTACTGGTAGATTCTTGATGAAACCGGAGCAAACAAACTAAGAAATTCTCCTCTATTAAGCAAAAATATAGAAATTACAATTAAAGTACAGTTCGGAACTGACAATCTACTTAACCTCAGGTTCAGAGTGCATGTAATCAATCCAGCATTGCGATTAGAAAGAATTAAATAAATCAAGCCGAACAATTTCGATATTATTAACGATACCTAAATGGATGTCCCTTTCAAATTTCTAACAAATCATGCCTGTTCTTTTCCTAAAAAATTGGACCACCTCAAACCGGGTATTAATTCAATTAGTGTCAATTGGATAAAACGCAGCAAATAAAACTTTTAAGATCTTCCAGTGTCCCCCATTAAAATATAAATATCTTATTCAAAACTAATACTGTACCAAGAACAAGGGTTCAAGCATGGTCTATCTCGTCCTAAAACTGCCCTCATACGACCTTCTTCAGGCTTATTAAAAACCAATATTAGTAGTTTCGACAGATAAAAAATATGCCAAAGGGCTCCTTCTCGACTTGGAGATGCTGGGGTGCGTCAGTTTAAAAGAGTTTAGGCAGAGGACTTCTCAAGCGAACTAGGCAGGTTCATGAGAGGATAACAGTTGCTTGACTCTGAGCTTAAATGCCTGAGAGTTGGTCAGAATAAGCAAGGCAACGTGCTTACTAACAGTCACTGTTCAAAAAATATCGCTTGCTTTTTCTTGGAAAAAGGTTGGATTCTATTATAAAAAGGATGTAGCTATGTATTTCCCTTCGAGAAAAGAAGTCTCAGGTTTGAAATGGGAGGTAGACTATATTTTTTACCTGCCTCTGACAGTCAGACCACTGCCCCTTACACTGTCCTTAAGCGAGATTTGCTATTTTGCTTCAACAACAATCAGAAAGAATTCGAAGTTATAGGCCAAGTCTAGGTGGCCAACAATTCTGAGTAAACTTTGATGATGTATTGCACCACTCTTGACGAGCAGTATTTTCATTCAATGGAACCGCACAACAGTCTAAGCATTCCACCACGTTCAATCGGCACTTTTCGAATAGCTTTTTTTCCGAAATCTCCCGTAAAACCCAGGTAGCATAAAGTAGTACGCGTTTTATAGTTTCTTATCAACGGTAATTCCTAGAAAGTGACGTGCATCGGTGAATTCATAAACGCTGATGTGAGCCTGAATTTAAAATAACTTTTTTTCAAAAACTGCGCCTATGCTTAATAAGTCTGTCAATAAGTGATAATCAGCAATAAGGGTCTCAATAAAATCAGCTTTAAAATCTAACATTAAGGAAACATAGTGATCAGTCCTTAGATGGGCACGATTGCTGAGAAAAGCAAACAATCTTTCAAAGTATCTTTCATTCCAGGAAGCACTCACAGATAATACAAAGAAAATATAAGGATTTACTTTAAAGGAGCTTTTGTGATGCATCTACCATTAGTCATTAATACCCTCTAGCCTGATATTTTATGCCAACCTAACTGCCTTAATTTCGGTGCAGGCTTATTGGAAGAAACTCTCTCAACTCCGCTAACAATCATCAACAATAATAACTATGCATGCACTCTTGTCATAAACGCTCCTAAAACCCTTCAAGTGGCATCATAACTAATCGTAGGGCCCTTGCAAACTTAAAAGCTACCTATAAATTTTATTACTGATTAGCTTGGTGTTCATAGCCGATCTTTACCTTCTAACTTTGTTTAACTGCGCGGTTACGGTCCTCTAAAAGGTCCTCTCTAGTATCGTTTCGAGGGTAAACAGACCCTTCTGCAATTTATTCCCTAAAAGCCTTTCTAAGATATAGTATGCTCTTACGTTCAATAGACTAAGTGCTTTACTATGCGCAATCTTTCCCCCGATCCAATCAAACTATCGATGTTACTTACTGCCAAACAGCCTGAAAACATTATTATCCTTAGCTGTGAACCAACTGTGGCAGAAATTCAATCAGGGGCCAGACAATAATTCAGATTACGTTCGATTCGAGCTGACATTCAAGATCCATTCCATGGTACACAAATTTATAGCTACAACTTGAAGCTGATGAATGGTATTAGCCGCTATTGTGATATAGACTTCAGTGTCAAAATCAATGTGCCCTAGTTGTAGGTAACTCCAAAGGTTATTTTTCCATTGGTAGGGGTCGGCTGTTGGTCTCGAGCCCAGTTCCCTATTCTCAACAAAGGATATTAATAAGTGCTACTAGCAATCAAAAAACCCTCTAATATAGCATTTTAGCTTAGCTATCGCTTTGAAGGGGAAAATCGTTTAACAAAGCTTCGGAATAAAATAGAGGTGACGGTACTGTTTAAAAGCAAGAAACCAGTGTCGTTCGGAGTGATGTTAGAAGTAAGCGATAATTTTGGCAGAATTTATGAAGTTCTGCTTTGCGGCACTGCCACTAACACTCCTATTTTAAACAGCGAAAAAACAACTATAGGCACCAGCAAGACTATTTTATCTAAATAATTTTCGAGCAGTACTTCGTTCAAAAGCTTATCTAATATGGTGGTCACACAGGATCCTTAAAATATCCGTTTCATAAACAAATGGCTCGGTGGAGCCTTGTATGAGTTTGCCCGCGACAATGAGACTTTTCACCATTGGCTAAGAGTGCCCAAAAATTTAGGATTATTCCTTAGCTACCTACGCTGTGAAGGCAACTACTACGGAAAAGACAGTCTAGAGAGTTGTTTGTTGGAACTCAACAGCACAGGCTACCCAATGCACACTCTTAGAGTGGAGTAACTCAAAGAAGGGAACCAGTAGGAATGGCTGCTATTTATATGGCTTGTAGTGTCAAAGCGTGTTCTGCACGAAGATTGCCTTATGTGGGTCAACAAACTCTGTAGGCTCAATCTTTAAACTTACGAAACTGCCTTCAATCATCGCCGAAAAATAATGATGGATCTACTCTCGAAATTATTATAACCACTTTTCAGAGGCAAGAGTGCATAGTGGCAAAAATACGTGTAATTTTTGTAGCCAGGACTACCTTTCCTCACTCTAATAGACAACAAAAGACAGTTCATTTTGACGCTCAATCTTATCTATCATAAATTTTCTAAATCTTAAACCCACAAACTCAGGAAAAACAGTTTCAGTCACAAACTAGACTGTTCATGCCCCTCCAATCAATCTCTTTTTTACTGGGTTCACGGAACTGGCAATTTGACTGTAGTTCCTGGAGCTGGCTGCTTGAGCGTCAAACAGAGCTAGACCCGACACACATTTAGTTGTAGAGTGTAAGAACATGCTAATATATCAGTGGACACCCGCGAAGATATGGTGTTTGCTTTCTGGAATAGCGGACTCTACGATGCCTTTCAAATATACGATATGACCTTCATTAAGAAACCCCCAAATTTACAGAGCGTGACTATTGAAGCACTCTAGAGGTGCAGCCAGGAGTGGACCCTATAGTTTGTTTGCTAGGCTGAGGCTTAGTACTTCTTTTAGTTCAGCGGTGACGGCTAGTTCAAGTGCCAGATGCCGTAAATTGGAGTCATTAAGGCAGGAGAGATGCTGATGTTCAGAGTCATGTACTCCCCCAATACACTCAATTAGCATCATGCGCTTCTTAGAATATCCAACAAGTATCAATAGCACCTCTATGAACTGAAAGGTAAACCTTTCCGCTCTAATCAGGTCGATCTAGAGCATCATTTTAAGGTCAGAGAGGGACATAGGCATCTTTAAACAGTCTCGTTTCCCTAAGATAAAACCGAAAGAAATAAAACTTACTGGGTCAGATAAGCAATCGGAACCACTGAATAATTAAAAAGTTTATAGGTGAAGGGAAACGGCTGTGAGATTATTCTTCAGATAGGTTTGTAGTTCACAAGGTTAGTACATAACAAATAAATTCTTCTGGAGGTGGGAAGCGATCAGTCAAACGGAATTCGAACTATAAGATTGGTAGTGAGTGTAGTGGCTCGACCTGTAATAGTGAGAGCTCAATTGCGGGGGACCATCGATCAAATCACAACTTAAAAAATACCAGTAGTTAACAAATACCCCCAAAAGCAACACTGTTTGGTTAGCCTTCTGAGAATCACTCCCTAGCAGTATATGGTAGATTCACTCTTATAGGAGTAATCGAAGGAAAGAGCAGATTAATCCAAGGACAAGCCGTAGATGGATTTCAAAATCTCTCCCAGCGGTAAGATGCTGATGGGCCCAGGTTAGAAGCTTCAACTGAGTCTAAACTACTTGCCCACTTCGCTACAGGAAAGCTACTGCCAGTTAAGAATCAAAATGAGTGCCAGCGAGAGTGTTTTTATATACAATTTCAAAGGCATGCCTTAGGTTCCCCGCACTGATAATGCTCTAATTATTCTAGAGTGCCAAAAAGATATCTAAAAGCATTTCAGTATTAAAATACCCAATAAAATTAAGGAGTCAGTGCATTTTTAGGTTTAAACTAGTTTGGGCTGTGTAAGTGGACCCTAGAAAATTAATATTGCCAGCAGATAAACTTTTATCTACAAATTCACTGTGCTAGGATTGCATGAGGGATAGTTTCAAGGCGTGCTCATGTTCAAAAACTAAAAATTTCAGCTGTCTTATCCGCTGAAAATTTTAGTAGGAAACACTCAGAAACTGCGGAAAGTGCGTGTGGAAAGCGTAGTCCGAGTGTCAAGTCAAATCACTATCGACCTTAGTAACCGGGCAGACAAAGTCATAGAATATTAAGTACAGTGCGACTCACCTTATTTGATCTGTCCTCCTAGCATCAAGCTAGCCCCGCTTTGCTAAACTGCACTTACACTTACATATATACCTCTTTTCACAGGTCAAAAGCAAGCAGTTCTGCGACTTTACAACTAGTCGATGCAATAAATTGCTTATAATATCGAAATGGTGGCCGAGGCTCAAAAAGAGTTGGTTTAGTTAAGCTGTGAACTTGCTGCTCCTAAAAAGATAAAACTTCAGATCAGAAATACCACTGCTTTAGATGCGATTTTTGAGTAACCATCTTTGCCTTAATAGCTCAGCCTGGTCTAACCAACTTTTAATTTGCGTGTTAATCCCTACCAAAGGACCTACCTTTAGTTGTGGTACCGTCCCCGTAAACTGCTTAGATAGCAGACATTAGACGTGACTCTTCACTCTCGCTAGATCGGCAGTTTCGATTACACTCTTCATTTCACAGTGTCTCCCTAAAAAATAATGTCAGCTCAGACTGTCCATTACAACTACATGTAGCAGTCAAATCAAAAATAAATCTCTTTTTAAATGGTCAATCCGTTTGATCAACAACTAGATTTCACTGTGCAACAAACCTAGCTGCGCCTTTCTTAGGAAACCAATTTGACCTTTATCACTAATCCTACTTTCAAATTAAAGCCTTTTTAGACCAAAAATTTAGTATGCAGAGTAGATATAAATGCTCAACCAGACAGTGTCAGGTAGATCGAGGAGTAAAAACAAAGTTTAGTGATCAGCTGTGAAGAATTTTAATGGAAATTTCCAGTGCGTTTGGTTCGAGTTTATCAAATGAAAAATCCCATAATAATCACATGTTTGACTCAGGAACTCAACCGACATAGAATATGTTTAAAGAAAGTGAGATGTGTAAAGGAATGGTTAATCGATAGTCTGCCATAATTTAAACAAAACTTCAATATTTCCTTAATTACCACAAAATAGTTCCACTTAGAAACCCTTTTTAATAAGCAGTTTGAGTACGGCGGTAGTATCATTTTCTATGATGATCTTAGACCCGTCGCAGAAAAATACGAGTTGCAAGTGAAAGTGAGTGGAACCAAATATTAGAACATCAGTCTAAGCGCAAACGTAGGAGGTGTGGGCCGATCTGAAATCAGGCTTAAGAAAGGCAAGGGATCATTTAAGGTGGAGCTAGTCAACACCAAAAAGAAGGAGTTTAAAGCTGAACCTGCTGAAGGGTAGTTTGACCAGAACGGAGAAGCCCTGGTTGTGCTATAGTATCATCCTGTTGAGTATAACGGGAACAAAAAGGCAACAGTTAAAGTTGTTACGTAAAATGGATGCTTTAACTTTAATCTTCAAGGAAAGTTTCCTCTCAAACAAAAAATATGATTTCTATAAGTGATATTAACGCAAAATAAATAATTTATTTTTTAATATGATAAAAATATTATTTTATGATTATACAATCATTTTGTCTCATCTAGTTTAGGAGTGTGTTTATTTAACTTTTTTCGTTTTTAGCTTAAACTTCATTTTCCTTATCAAGACATGCAGTAGTAAGATGAAGACTATTTTAACCAACAAAAATGACACTATTTTCAATCTTTGGCTTTTATAGAACTGTATTTATTGACCATATAACAGGAACTTCCAGTCCTAAATTTAATAATCTTCATATATCTGTCCAGTCAGCGCTGCCAGTCTTCTAGCCTCCTTAGGTAAAGAAGCCGACCACCTTCTTTGCTAACGTACTTCCACTTTAGTCTTTGCTTAATATTATATAAAGTAAGCTTTGCTGATTAAATTAGTGACTGTTGTCAGCAAATAGGGATAGCGATACCTCATCAATGTTAAAATCTCCTCTTCAAAAGTCAGCAGACCAGCTTATAGAGCTACTCTCAAATAATTTTAGTAAATGCTGGCTAGAGTAGGCCATGCTTAAGCTCTGCCTCCAAAGTACCCTCCGAGAATATAATCGGACTTCTTTATTCTTTAGGTATTTTATCTTTGCTGCTAAAAGTCACTAAAGGCAGCATACTTGCTCTTTATATTTTAGGTTCTCCAAACTGTTTTGTGAAAATTGAAAGATTGCTGGCTAAACAACTGAAAATTTTCATAAGGATTCTGAGGCTAGTATTTTAGACTAAACTAGTTATGAATTCCTGCATCAATCCAACTATAAAAATCAGAATGAAAGGGATCATTTTTCATAGCTTAATGCACCCAAGGTATTTTTTTCAGAGTCAAAGGCGAATAGATGAAAATGTTTTTATAAATTTAAGAAAAAATATTAGATCTTTTGCGACTTTATGGAAATTTTGCAAAAGATCGTTAAAGAAGAGAAACCTACCAACTTTCAGAAAAGTTTGATTTATTTATTTAAATAAACAAAGTTCTGTTTTGGGGTCGGCTAACCTTCACAAGATCTTAGAGATATTTTTACCCGAAAATAATTAAGTTAGCAGGGTTTCCAAGCAATTTTTTAAATGGTTAATGCTGTGATGCGTCATTTATACTTTGATGTATCTTGTCGTTGTCTATATCGACTAAGGCCGTAACGAAAGTCACCACAGGACGGTTTTTGACTGAGCAGCTGATTAGCACTAAGAGCATCGAAAGAAGCGCATGCCTAAGCAGCTTCATGCTAATTGATTTAATATAATGATAGAATCTTTTGTTGATTAATCAAGGCATTAAAATATTTTAATAGTTGGATATTTAGATGCTTAAGCAGTATTGGATAGCTCATATACTATGGATCGCTGCTGTCCTGATTTTGGTAGGCTAAAGCAAGAGCAAAGGCCGTCCTGTTTTCACGATAGTGACCAGTCTATACGATATCACAAGTAAATAGGCTTCTTAACATCCCTTAAGATTGAAATTCTCATAGCAATTGGTTGATTTCTAGAAACTTCTTCAAACTAAATCCAACCTAATAATATTTGGCGACAAAAATCTAAAACTTTTTGTTCAGAAACACCGAAATAATTCAAACACGATGTTTATTTAAAGATAATTTTTTTGGTTTGAAAAACAATGGTACAAACCTTTGATTGACAAAGTTGTCAGCAATTTCATTAAGAATAGAAGTTTTTAGCAAATCAACAAGAATTTTTCGAGCATTTGGTAAGATTATAAGAGCTTTCCCTAGCTTTCTCTGCAACAATATATGCTGACTTCGTGGGGCAAAACCTATATGCTGTAATAAGCGATGAAGCTGGATATATTTAACACGGATTACTTCGCGTGGGTTGATGGGGGGCTTATGCATAAATATTAGAGCAAGATGAAATATCCCTACAATCTTAATCTTATGGAATAAGTGAGTCTACTAAGCCAACACCATTGGTTCTTTCATTACTATGGTAATGGCGATTTGATTCGAAACTACAGCAACGGTGGATTGAGCTATATGCATAGACCCCACAATCTTGATGGCATTTTAAGCACAAATTTTTTCGGAGGTATAGCGCCCATGGTTAGAAACTTTAGATGTGTTTTTGAAAACTTACTTCGGTTAAATCTGTAAAAAGGTGAGATGATTTCACAATAGAATATTATGACTCAAATGCTCGACCATTACCCTTACTTGATTCCAGTCAGTATCTTTCTAGATAAATTTATCGAAGATATCAGGTCTACCCATCCACACTATCTCACTGCTAACATTAGTCGCTTTGTCAGCTCAAGTTTACAAAAAAGTCGTTTGATATTCAGACAAGTATAGCTAAATTATTTATGGAGATCCTCAGAACACAATAAATCGTAGGCCGAAGCTTAGCTGGCCTAAAAAGATAAACAATAATCTGTTTTCATTTTTGATGGATTTAGACAATCAGTTCCTGACAAAAATAGTTTTTAAGAGTATAACCGAATGCCAAAAACATCTGAAAAATAAAAGTAATTGTTTAATTACTAAGCTCGCATGACTAGAATTAGTATTTGACACGCAACTTTGCATATGTGAGGCGACTTGTCATTGTTATAGCATACTTGCTAGCATCGCTGGGTCTCTCAGTGTTTATTGAGAAAAAATTGGATATTTTTAAGCAGAAAAATATTCCTAAACTCAATAAACGTTCAAATAAAAATTGATCAGCTTTATAAATGCGACTCTGTAAGATCTATTAATCAATAAAGTATTAACTCATCATGAATTAAGTTTTTTTTATAGACTATCGAAAAAATCGTTAATGCGTTTTTCCCTGATTTTTTAGATGTTTCTGATTAGCTAATTGTTCTAACGAGCTTTTTTGATATCAGTCTTAAGCTTCTAAACTTCGTAAATTTTGTTACAAAGCTTTATTTAATCCCACTTCGACTAATCCTATCTGCCCAATTACTTGATTGCTTGGCGTTTAAGATTACATTAAAACTTAGCAAAATCAGTCTTTATTTCATTAATTCTCCACTTGCGCCATTATATAGAGGTTTGAGACCTGACAGGATGGAACTTAGATTTTGCAGACCAGTTGTCTAAGGTTGATTTGAGTCTTTTATTGCCTCTGGTTTTAAACCTAAAGAAATCAGTTCCCCTCGAAACGTAATTTGTCGTAGCAAAAGTGCTTTGACTTTCTTTGAATTTTTTCTGCACGGATGTCATAGAAAATTATAATATTCTAAATTCAATCTTTCAATAATACTTTAGATTATCTCGCTAACATGATTAAAATATACATATTTTTACTATTATGATAGTATTTTATGATATTGTTGTTTATTTTTATTGATTGAATAATTAACTTTATTGTGATGGCTAGTATAGAAGTTGGTTAGAGCCCTTCTTCTTTCAAGTTCAAATTCATGTCAAAGATAATCCAGGAATCACAATAAAAATGGATGTATAAGCCCCATCGATTTCGCTAACCGTATTTTCAGTCTGCAAAAGATACTATTCGAGACAATGTTATCGCTTAGAGAAAAAAGAAGCCAAGACTTTACTCTATAAGAGGATAAATCGTAAGTGGTTGTAAAAAACCGATTTAGTAACACATGCATAGTTTCTTGTTGGGTATTCGCTAAAAAATAAAAAATTAATTTGAGAAAACATAACTGCCTCAACTAGTCAAAGCGTAAGAATAGACATAATCTTAAACTCCCTAACTGCCAAAAAATCATCAAAGTATTTTCCAGGATCTAAAAGAACTCAGATCTAAAGGCACTAAGACTATAGATTACAAAATTTAGATTCCGAACAGATAATATAGTTAGATAGTGAAAAGAAGATAATACAATTAAACTATAAAATATGCGACTCAGATAGATAAAAATCAAAGTTTGAGCTTAGTGGGCTACCCTTCAGTGGCTCCCGTCGAGTATAAAAAAGGATATATGGCATATGATTAATCAAACAAATAGTTCATTAATCGCTTCAAGCAAAATTTAAGCACAAAACATCAGGTAGTTCCTTTTAAATCTAAAGAAATAACAGCTGAAGCCTTTTTCGTTATGGACAGCTAGTCTCTAACTCCCATAGCTGAACGCAATAAATAAGCAAGCATGTAAATAGCTTCATTGAGTAAAATAATGACATGCTATCTCAGCTTGTTAATATGTGAAAAGTACGCTATTGACCCCAAAAACTATGATGTAAGGGTCAGTTAAAAATCAGCAGAAACTCCTGGCACTACTGCTGAGCTGCAGAGAGGAGATTTGATTTCAGTTTATGATCTGTTGTTCGGTCTGATGCTTCCAAGTGGCAACGATGCCTCAGTAGCCCTCGCCTAAGGTCTTGGCAAAATTATACAACGAAATAAGAAAAAATCAACAAAAAAAAGTTACTATTAAACATTCATAGCTCACATGAACATACTAGCGCGAGAGTTGTAGTTAAATCAAACATGGAACAATAGTTCGGGTCTATCTATGAACCCGAATTTTTCAACCCTTGAATCGATTGTAGTGTTGACAGCTCTAGCGATGCGCAATAGCACTTTCAGAAAGATAGTGAATACGAAGACGCATGAGATAGATATAAAAAATTAATGGTTCGGAGTGAGCCGACATATCTCGTGGAGAAACACTAACAAATTGCTAGACAGTGGATGGGAGGGAGTTAAAACAGGAACTACTTAGACTGCTGGTCACTGTATGATGGCCAAAAAAAACGAAAAAATAATATGCGTTTTGGCTTGTGAAACTCTGGCTCGTCGTTTTAGTTAATGCGAAAAACTTTACTCGCAATACTGCTGACTGCCTTACTATTTGATTTATATAATGTCTGCCAATCAAATCATAAGTGATATCATCAAAGCCGCCTCTTTTAAGGCACTCAGCAAAGAAGTAAATTTGCCTTAAGTCAGCATAGTGAAAGTTCACTTAAAAGTGTGCTTAAATAGTATCTTCCGAAAAACAGTTTGGCTGATAAAAATTCCCTCTAACTATTATTGAAAGACACAGAAATGTTTACTAAACTTCAGAAAATTCTGTAGTTCCACAACGAAATCTCTGAGCGAGCTGATCAAACTGAGCAGCAGTCTAGTGCTAAAAAATAGGAATCAAACGGGAAAAAAATTACAAGAGCAGCGTTGGCCCGAAGACACTAAAAGACGCAGTAAGAAATCAAAAAAGATCAAATTTTTGTAAGACTAATACCCAAATCACAAAGCTGCATACAGTTTATGCTTTGCAACAGAAACTTTCCTCGCATGTAATGCAAGTAAAATTTTATTAAAAAAAGGCTTTCTTGCAATCAGCACTTATAGTATCTGGTAAACTATCTAACCAACAAGTGGATTAGAGGAAAAGTAGGCTATCGTATTCTTCTTTACCCTGATAGTAAGACTTTAGTTATGCAGCATCGTTCCTTAAGGGAATGAATCCGGGTGACAGATAAAAAGTTATCAAATAGCCTCTCAATAACTATCTTATGTTTACCGATGTAATGACTGGATGTGGAGTGCATCAAAACGGCGTATTGAATCTAAACTACTAAATAGCTTAGGCCAAGAAGGGAGGGAAACAAGCTACTCCTGAAATAAAAATAGATTACATTAGTCAGCATCCAAGTAAATGTTTAGTTATACAGTAAAGTAAGAATTTCGGCATCCGAGTTTGCCCTAGTTATCTCACTAATCGAACTTTCCTCAAGAAAAAGGCTAAAAAATAGTGAGTCCTGGTAGAAGGGACGATCCTAAGGAAGTCAGTATGTTCAACAAAAACTCAAACTACTTTAATTAATAATCATTTTTTGGATCATTAGGTTTTAACTTTAATTTTGGTGTCACTCCTCACAAAAAAGAAGAACACATTATTTCGGTAAACTCCCTTAATTACATGGACATGCACTTTCAATAGCATCTTAAATAAGAAGATAAATAAAAATCTATACCTTTTGAATACAGACCATAAAAAGACAGCCCTAAGAAATAAATTTCTAGTTTAAAGGAAGAGTAAGAAGCCTCAGTTCGCTCAGAATCTGTGATTGATTTAAAAGATGATCGTATTTAACAGTCAAAGTAAAAATATTTGGATCGTTCGAGCGGTTAGGAGAAATTGAATGACCCTAAGCTTGGAGCCCTGGTGTCCTTCCTTGATGAAATCGAGCCTAAAGAGCACTCTTGCTTAGGCAACTAAGAAAACAATTCAAACAAGCCTCGAGATGTGAAGACTGTATGCATAGTTAAAAAGCGAACAAATGGATGATACATCATATAATTCATGCTAAACTTTCTCTTACTTTTTGTAACTATTCCCGTTTGAATGCTAAATATTAAGTGTTATACTTTAAAGGTTGCCACTTAAATATTATTTTCGACGCTGAAGCTGTTGTATTTCAACCATTAAGGCTTGGCTTTGCCGCTATTTATGATTCAAATTACTTATAGTGCAGCAATATGATTTTAATAGCATTCGTTCTAAGTTTATTTTTGAGCCAGCATGTCTCCAAAAAATATTATTGGATTTTTTTATACTGTCACTATTTTTCTTCCGTGGATTCCTTCTTTCCATTTCTGCTTCATATGCTATAATTTTCGACTTTAATCATAGACTTTGAGCTCTAATTGCTATAACTATTATGCAGTTTTTAGTCTCTTCCATACTCTCTACTCATCTTTTTATAAAGCTGCTTTGTCCATCAACTAGTTGATTTCCAATTTCATGTTATCAAAATGATGAACACTAGTGTCTGCACCAAAAAGAAGCTCAGACAGGTATTAATTTTCTTTTCGTTTGCTAGCAGTATCGATAATTAGCTAGTGAATTTTGGAATGAGACTGCTCAGAGGCATTCATCAACTATCGTGTCTCTTACTCAGTGGTTGTCATCTCTTCTATTAGAAACTTGGCCGCTTTCTTTTTATCCTAGGGTAGATAATGCAGGCATTTAAGCATATGGATTCTCTGTTCAGTTAGACGACTTGAATGATCCCTAATGTCCCCTAGGAGCTGTTTACGCAAACTCTGTATTTATCTTTCCAGAGCCAGATTGTTGTCAGCTAGATCTTGATTGTCCGTAAGTTCGCTGTCCCACAACTTCTGCATAGCTTTTTCTTCGCTCAAAAACTAGAAATATGTGAGTTTGCCTGATTGAATAGCTTGATGATTTTACAGTATAGTCTCTAGTTTTTCAGCCAGACCGTTATTTTTTTGAGTAGTAAGATTCATTCTTAACTTCAAAGTTTATTCCGAAAGGGCTCGAGCTTATCCTGCCTTGATTGACAATAATTTGCGGCTACTTGATATCTACTATTTCAATTTTGTATTTCCCTGCTATATTTTTTGCTATCCTTTTAACGAATCGATTCTCGATTGAAGCTCAGAAGCATAAAGAATGAAGGCTTTGTTTCTACCTGAAACGTTAAATAATTATTTTTTGGCTGTTTAAAGGGCCTAGTTGACTCTATTTACTTTCTCCTACAATTATGCATTTTGAGTTTTAAGTTGCTAAATCGACTAATCCAGCCTGCCAACTTCCTATTCCTATTTTTAGATATCATTTCTCATTTTTTTAATTGTTTCACGATAAATATTTTAATACTGTTGTGCTAATGCCTGTGCTTCTAGCTATAATTCCCGTTTTTTGCGTTCGTAGCCGTCCCTCATGATTGCTTAACTTTGAGTGCGCTCCATTTATTGTTCAGCCCTTGCTTTTTTTATGTCTTACTCCTTCTAAAATTCCAGCCTTTCTCTTATTTTTTGCTATTTAACCTTTAGTTATTGCTACTATTAGAGCTGCCTGTTTCTGCGCTATTGCTACTTTTTCAACATTTCTTGCTCGAGTCTTTGCCTTTGCTAGTGCATTTATCTTTGCTATCTTTCGACTCTTTCCTACAACTAAATCTGCTGTTTTAGTAAAAGCTCCTACTGTTTAACCCTCTAAATTTATAGTCTCAGATGTTACTATTGAACTTCCTTAGCCTCTTTTTAACGTTTTCTAATTTCTTACTATCGTGCCAAGAAAAGATTTCGTCTGTGTTACTATTACCTCTTGACCTTCTAAATCTCATGAGTCTCAAATTTATCCTATACAGCATTCAAAGATATTTTACTATCTTTGCCCTTGACTGGCTTCAGCTGTTTATCACGGATAACTGAAGTAATCGGTTGAGGTGCTTTTGCAGCACTTTGTTTGAAGGTAAGTAACTGAGAATCATTTGAACTCAAAGCAGATCCTGACAACTATAAGTAGTCTGTAAGATTGGGTATTTTCAAAGCTTCAGTTTCTTTCTCTTTTTTTGTTGGAATTTTTTTGCTTATTTCACTAGGTCCATCTTAATCTTAACTTTCCAACTCAAAACAGTAATCCTTTAAATTGATTTTTCCTTGCTTTTACTCCTTGGGCTGCGTTTGATAAAAATTGTACAAGTGAACATCTACATTTAAATTTAGTATTACGCTTACCAAACTGAATAGTATCTTTGTGTTTTAACGGATACTTGGTATTAGATTCAAGCCTGTTGCCATTTAGGTAAGTTCCATTAACAGTCCCTAAATCGCGCAGGTAGAATCTATTATCAGCCATATGAATAGTCGCGTGATTTTTCGAAATGGTTGGATCACTTATCGAAATCAAATTTGAAGACAGTCTGCCAATGTTTGTTTCGTTATGATTAAGGTTAGTCTTTTTTTCGTTGGAGATCAGATAAACCAAGCACTCTGACATTTAAATAAATAAAATAACAAACAGTTCAATTATCTATCATGATGTAATGATCATTCTTAGTGATTCTATCTTTCTTCATATTAATTTGCCTGACCTTATTACGAAACATATAATTGCTATGGTTCGTCTTGTGGCATTGATGGCATCGAATCTGCCTTCATAGGCATGTTCTAAGTATTTTTCCAATTTTTTAATTTAGCCTATATTGCTAAAAAGGTTCCCCTGAACAGATTTCGATGCAGCTAAATGGTCCAGTTAGGGAACAGCGCCATCACAAAGCTAATTAATGTTTCCAAAACAAGACACATTTTTTATGCAATAAAGGCTGTTCTTTGTCCTATAAATGCTCCATCTTGACGTTGTTGTTAGACTTAAACGGGGTTTCTTTGCTATACTTATCTGCCTTATTTCAGCCATCCGACCCAAATATATATTCCAATCACCAGACCAATAACAATCAGATTGTAGCTATCGGAGTTATGAGTGATGAATTGAAAAATAGTAAATGCACTGACGAACTGAATAGCTCGTATAAAATACTGCCCAAACCTTTCGAAAAATCCTCGATTTTGATTATTATTTTGTTGTTCCACTCCGATTCCAAATCCCAAACCGATAGGGGGTTAGCCTTGCTGCTGCTAAATGGGAGCATCAGGTCGAACCTATTATTTTGTAGAAGTTTAAGTAAGTTTTAAAAGACTGTAGTAGTTAGGATGTAGTAAAGGCTGGAAGTGAGAGCTGTTCAAAGCTTGAGCTAAAGGAGTTAGTTTGTATTTGAAGTAGTCATCGTAAGCGCTCAAATTACTCATGCATCGTATTAGATTTAATGCAAAATATCCTGTTTTTTAGTCCCAGGCATAATCATAAGTGGCAATAATTTAGCGAAAAGTCCTAAAGCCTTCCAATATTTCGTTACCGTGTTTTAACTAAAACTATTCAAATAATAGCTTAGGTTATCTCACACTAACAATCAAGCACTTCAGCTTGTTTACCTACCACTATAAGGGCACGTCGAGATCCAGAGATTTAGGTGCCATATATACGCGCACTTTGATGAAACCGTCGTTGTATTGTTAATGTTCTTATGATACTTATCTCATATGTGTGAAAATATTATAAAATTAATGCTTCCATATCAGCTAGAATCACGTTCGTATTATATGACCAAACGTCTACCGTACAAATGAGCGCTTCCAAGAGCCTATTTGGCAACTGCGGCCTCAGCAGCCGTTTAAAATTCAACGAAAGCAAAACCTCTATGGTTACCATCCATCTTTTTAGGTAGACGCACTCTTTTTAGATTACCGAATTAAGCAAATAGCTCATGAACTTCAGCTTTAGTTGCCTGAAAAGCTAAATTTTTCACGAGAAGTTTACTGCTCTTGACTTCTTCTTTGACTTTTTGCTTAAGTTTCATGAGTTGTTAAGGATTCGAGCTTTTAGGTCTAGAAATGCTCACAATAAGTCGATGACCTTCGAAAAGGGTATTGTTCATTTGTTTAGTAGCAGCTAGAGCGCTCTATTGACTGATGTACTATACAAACCCATAGCCCATAGATTTTCCTTATTTATTTCTGACAATTTTAGCAGATCTGACTTCTCCAACTTTTTTAAATAATTACTCGAGAGATCCTTACTCGCTTTCAAAGCTCAAGTTTTTCACATAGATAACTTTACTTAGCTCTTATGTTTCTTTTTCTTCTCGTTACATTTATTTAACTTTTTTTTAGATGTCTGTTTCGCTGAGCATTCCTTAAGGCGCGTACTACAAGAATAAAAAATTATTCTTGAATTTGTGTTGCTGAAGATTTTTCAGAGCATTTTAGGCAAACTATTTGTTTTAAAATTGCACTATAGCTATAGAGCGATTAGGGGCTAAAATGAGCTTGATTAACAATCCATAAAAACTGAACAACTATCGAAGTTATGATTCCTGAGTTCGGTAGTTCAAATTTTTAACCAAAAGAGTAACACTGCTTCGTTTGCAACTGGATCTTTAGGTCTACAAAAAGTCCAAGGAAATGCCGTTAGATGTAAGCCATTATTTGGTTTAATTAATGACTTCAGTTTAGGCAAGAGCGACTTTGGGGGCTAGCTGGTCAGACATCAAAATCTAAGATTTAGTTATGTGCAGTTTTTTAGCCATTCTTTCTAGAATAGTATTTGGGTTGAGAAAGAGAGAATTCCAGCTAGTTGTGTCGTTAAGTTTTTATCTCATTTCTCTCTTCTTTTTCTTCTTGTAAGCCGACTTCTCTTCA
>Ga0169931_10001994_pt1 | contig 33528 bp, 31 predicted proteins | sample Kivu_15m_20L_FD_129675 | JGI IMG/M metagenome (GOLD analysis project Ga0169931, IMG submission 129675) | Freshwater microbial communities from Lake Kivu, Western Province, Rwanda to study Microbial Dark Matter (Phase II) - Kivu_15m_20L... | ecosystem: Environmental > Aquatic > Freshwater > Lake...
CAAGCCTGGGCGCTGCCGCTCGCCGCGTGCCGCAAGTACTTGCTGGAAGAGTGCTGGTACGCTCCGGGCGCCCAGCTCGAACCCGCGCTGCTCGCGTTCCGCGACCGCGCCGCCGCGCTGGGACTGTGCGACGGCGCGCTGAGCCCCACCGCGATCGCGTTGTAGCTCGGCGCCCGACGCGCCGGCGCCGACTCGAGGAAGAGTTCCCTCCCCGCCGCCGCACCGCCGTGCGTGTCGACGGATCGATCGCCGCCCGCCTGAGCACGTTTCGCCCCGCCGGACCGCAACGACCTCAATCTCGACTCAGCACGACTCGAGTCAGCTACCCTCGACTCGCGCCGTTCGCTTCTCCGCCCACCAAGCACGTCTCGGCCGCCCCCTCCGCACCGTGAGCAAGACAACCCGCACATCAAGCTCGCCGGCGCGTTGCCCGCACTGCGACGCGGAGTTGCCCGCCAACGCGCGCGAGCAGCGACTGCGCGCGTGCCCGCAGTGCGCGGGCTCGCTGCGTCAGAAGCACCTCAAGGCCGGGTGCCTGACGAGTGCGCCCAAGCAGCTGCTGGTGTGGGGCGCACTCGTGTGGCTCGCGCAGGACGCGCTCGAACGCCTCAGTTCTTGACCTCGCCGAGCCAGCGGCGGAAGGCTTCCGACGCGCCGGGGCTGGCGAGCAACTTGGCCTTGGCGGCGTCCGACTTGTCCTTCTTGCCCAGGCGCAACAGGATCGCCGGCGCGAGCAGCCGCAACACGCCGTCGTCGGCGAGGTCCGACTCGACCCAGCCGCCGAGCTCTTCCTTGAGCTTGTCGACGCTCGTCGAGCCGTAGCGGATCGAGAGCAACACGCTGCAGGCCGCGATCGCGCGCGCGACCGACGAGCGCGGTTGGATGCGCGCCAGCGCCATGCACGTCTCGACCAGCGCACGCTCGTCGGCGAGGTGCTCGCGACTGCCCAGGCCGATCGCCGGAATCGCTTGGGTCAGCAGGCTCGACAACGCGAGCAGGTGCTGATCGTGGAACTGCGCCGGCGGCGCGACGGTGATGTCGTCGGATCCGCCCTTGCCGGCGCTGAGCACGCGGCCGAGCACGCTGCTCGGCGCCGAGCGCGTGACGCCGTTGCCGGCCAGCCAGTCGAGCAACTCCTTCTCGAGGCGCACCGACACGCCCGAGTAATTCGGCAGGCCCTTGAGCGTGATGCGGTGCAGCTCAGCGGTCGACTTGCCGTCGACGATGATCAACTCGACCCCGACGCCCGCGGCGTCCTTGGTGAGCAGCCCCTGCACCAGGAACTTGGGCTTTTGGTTCTCGGGGCGGCCCTTCACCAGCGTCTCCGCCGGCCAGAGCTGGCCCGCCGCCACGAACCCGCCGCCCGGCAGGATCGGCACGATGACGTCGGAGCGAGCCTGGGTGCGCAGCCAGACGGCCTCGCACAGGTACATCGGCAACGAGCGCGTCAGTCGGTTGCGGACCTCGTCCACCTGCGGCTGCGCCGCGTCGGGGCCGACGTTGAGCGTCGCGTCGCTGAAGCCCGCGAAGGCCACGATCGGCGCGTCGGCGGACTTCTCGGGAATCAGCCACGCGGCGCCGAGTCCCTGGCCCCACACGGGGCCCTGGATCACGAACAGCCGGATCTCGATCTGTTGCTGAGGCTGCCCCGGGGCGGCGGCCTGCGGCTGAGCGGGTGCGCGCTGAGCAGGCGCCGCCTGCGCGGGCGCGCTCGGCGGTTCGACACCCAACGCCGTGGCGAACTGCGTGAGCGCCGGGACCAGCGGCGCGAGGTTGAGCGCGGTCAGGCGCTGGTACACGGCCAGCGCCTCGTCGCGGCGCTGCAATTGGAGGAACGCCTGCATCAGGTGGAACCCCGACTCGGGCCGGTGGCGGCGCTCGTCGAAGTACGGCGAGACCCACGCCACGAGTTCTTCCAGGCAGCCGGCCTTGCCGAGTTCCGCGCTGGCGGAGAGGAACGCCGCGGCGTCGCGCGACGAATCCGCGATGCACAGGCGCATCTCCTCGAGGCCGTCGTCGAGCTTGCCCGTGCGCATGAAGTGGCTTGCGAGCCACAGGCGCGCGCGCCAGTTGCCGGGCGTCTGACGGAAGCCGCTGAGGAACTCGAGCACCGCGGCGTCGCCGCCGCGTTCTGCGAGCATCTGGCAGCGCCAGCCGAGCGCGTTCTCCTGGTTGGGGTCGAGCTCGAGCGCGCGCGCGAGCAGCGTCTCCGATTCCGCCATGTCGCCGCGACCGGCGCGGACGCGGGCCAGGTTGACGACCGTCACCGCGCTCTCGCCGTGCTTGGCGAGCGACTCGCGCAGCGCGGCCTCGGCGGGTTCGTGGACGCCGTTCTGGAACTGCACGGCGGCGAGCAGCACCTTCGAACGTTCGCTGCCGCCGTCGAGTTCATCGAGTCGCCGCGCGGCGTCGACCACGCCCGCGTGCATGCCCTCGCCGAGCGCGTAGGTGATCTGCTGCGCCAGCAGCTGCGGATCGTTCCAGGCCGCGGCCAGCAGTTTGGGCAGCGCCTGAGCCATGAATTCCGCGCGCGGGATCTCGCGCGGTTGCCCTTGGGAGTCGTAGACGGTGATCGTTTCCTTGGCCATGGTCGGATGAGCTCGTTTGCCTGCCGCGGCCGGCGCGCGGAACGCTGCGCCGGTGAAGAAAAGGCCGAGGATGATCGCAGCCACCGGGCCGCGGCGAAAGCCCTCGCTAGGTCAACTTTTCCGCCGCGCCGGCGGCGCCCTGCTCCAGGAGGCCGCGGGAGCGTGGGGCCAAGAACTAACGCGTTCGGCCCGCGCGAACCGACACTACACTCTTCGGCCTCTTGCGCTGGGCAGTACGCCCCGCAAGGACGACGCCTCACCCATGCCCAGCTACCTGCTAGACCACCTCAGCGCCCTCGAGCACGAGGCCGTCCACATCCTCCGGGAGATGGCGGCCGAACGCGAGCGCCCCGCCCTGCTGTTCTCGGGCGGCAAGGACTCGATCGTGCTCCTGCGCCTCGCCGAGAAGGCCTTCCGCCCGGCGCGCTTCCCGTTCCCGATCGTCCACGTCGACACCGGGCACAACTTCCCCGAGGCGATCGAGTACCGCGACCGGCGCGTCAAGGAGCTCGGCGAGCGCCTGATCGTGGCCAGCGTCGAAGAGTCGATCCGCAAGGGCCGCGTGGTCGAGGAGAAGGGCCCGCGCGCCTCGCGCAACCGCCTGCAGACGACGGCGCTGCTCGACTGCATCGAAGAGCACCAGTTCGACGCCTGCATCGGCGGCGGCCGCCGCGACGAGGAGCGCGCCCGCGCCAAGGAGCGCATCTTCAGCCACCGCGACGAGTTCGGTCAGTGGGACCCCAAGAACCAGCGCCCCGAGCTGTGGTCGCTGTACAACGCGCGGCTGCGCAAGGGCGAGCACTTCCGCGTGTTCCCCATTTCGAACTGGACCGAGCTCGACGTGTGGATGTACGTCAAGCGCGAGAAGCTCGAGCTGCCGTCGATCTACTTCTCGCACACGCGCGAGGTGTTCCTGCGCGACGGCATGCTGTACGCCGCGGCCGACTTCATCCAACGCCTGCCGAACGAGACGCTGACCAAGGAAGTGGTCCGCTTCCGCACCGTCGGCGACATGAGCTGCACGGGCGCGGTGCGCTCGACAGCTTCGACGATCGACGAAGTCATCGCTGAAGTCGCCGCCTCGCGCGTCACCGAACGCGGCGCGACGCGCGCCGACGACCGCTTCACCGAAGCCGCCATGGAAGACCGCAAGAAGGAAGGCTACTTCTGATGTCCTCCTCGAACGAATTGCTCGCCATGCAGAGCGGCGCGGAGCTGCTGCGCTTCTCGACCTGCGGCAGCGTGGACGACGGCAAGAGCACGCTGATCGGGCGTTTGCTGTACGACACCAAGTCGATCTTCGAAGATCAGCTGCAACACGTCGAGGACGTCTCGCGCCGCCGCGGCGACGAGTACACCAATCTCGCGCTGCTCACCGACGGCCTGCGCGCCGAGCGCGAGCAGGGCATCACGATCGACGTCGCCTACCGCTACTTCGCGACGCCGCGGCGCAAGTTCATCATCGCCGACACGCCGGGCCATGTGCAGTACACGCGCAACATGGTCACCGGGGCGAGCACGGCGAACCTGGCGATCGTGCTCATCGACGCGCGCCAAGGCGTGGTCGAGCAGACGCGGCGCCACTCGCTGATCGCGTCGCTGCTGCGCATTCCGCACCTGGTGTTCGCGATCAACAAGATGGACCTCGTCGGCTGGGACGAGGCCGCCTACCGCCGCATCGAGAACGACGTCCGCAGCCTCGCCGCGCGCCTGGACGTGCGCGATTTGTGCTTCATCCCGATGAGCGCGCTGCACGGCGACAACGTCGTCAACCGCAGCGACAAGACGCCCTGGTACGCCGGGCCGCCGCTGCTCGCGCACCTCGAGAGCGTGTTCATCGCCTCCGACCACAACCTGATCGACGTGCGCTTCCCGGTGCAGTGGGTCGTCCGGCCTCAGAGCCCGGAGCACCACGACTACCGCGGCTACGCCGGACAGGTCGCGGGCGGCGTGTTGCGCGCGGGCGACGAAGTCGTCGTGCTGCCCAGCGGCATCACCTCGAAGGTCACCAAGATCGAGACCTTCGACGGGCCCGTCGACGAGGCCTTCCCGCCGATGAGCGTGGTCGTGCACTTGGACAGCGATGTCGACGTCTCGCGCGGCGACATGATCTGCCGGCCCAACAACCGCCCCGTCGTCGGCCAGGACCTCGAGGCGATGGTGTGCTGGATGACGGACAAGCCGCTGCAGCAGCGGGGCAAGTACGCGCTCAAACACACGACGCGCAACACGCGCGCGATGATCACGGGCCTGCACTACCGTATGGACGTGAACACCGGACATCGCACCGAAGGCGTGAACGAGCTCGGGCTCAACGACATCGGCCGCATCTCGCTGCGTACGATGACCCCGATCTGCTACGACGAGTACCGCCGCAACCGCACCACGGGCTCGTTCATCCTCGTGGATGAGGCGACCACCGCGACCGTCGGCGCCGGCATGTTGCTCTCCGAGCCGCGCTGACGCGTCCGGGTAGTTCGACCTCACTCGCCGCCAGTCGTGCGCTGAACGCGCCCGGCTGGCGGTAGGTGTTTCAAGGAGAGGCCGCCGTGCGCTCAACGCGCGCGGCGGGCGGTGAACGTTTTCGGGCGGCGATCGATCGCGTTCCGAGCGTGGGGAGAGCGCGCAAACGACGACGCCGGGTGCGCTCGAAGCGAGCGCCGAGTTGATTCGCGCGCGCCACTCGCTACATACGAAGCTTCGGGGGCCTTTCGGCGCCCGCCACCACGAGGGGCAAGATGAGCGACGAGAAGACGAGCGCGACGCTGTTCGACGATACCGATGCGCAGGGCGCCAAGGCAGAGCCGGCTGAGAAGCCGAGCAAGGCCGCTAAGGATGCGAAGGACGCACAGGCCTCGGACGAGCCCGCGCCGCGCCGCAAAACGGCGCAGGACCTCGCCGAGAAGCAGCGCGAGATCTCGGTCTCGGAGTTCTTCACCAAGAACCGTCACCTGCTCGGCTTCGACTCGCCGCTCAAGGCGTTGCTCACGACCTGCAAGGAGGCCGTCGACAACTCGCTCGACGCCTGCGAAGAGGCCGGCATCCTTCCGGAGATCGTGGTCGAGATCACGCCCACGGGCGAAGACCGCTTCCGCATCGCGGTCGAGGACAACGGCCCGGGCATCGTGAAGGAGCAGATCCCGAAGGTGTTCGGCAAGCTCCTGTACGGCTCGAAGTTCCACAAGCTCAGCCAGACGCGCGGCCAGCAGGGCATCGGCATCTCGGCCGCGGTGATGTACAGCCAGCTCACGACCGGCAAGTCGGCGCGCGTCATCTCGCGCACCTCCAAGAAGCACCACGCGGTGCAGCTCGAGTTGGCGATCGACACCGCGCGCAACAAGGCCGACACGCACGACGAAAAGCCGCTGGAGAACTGGCATCGCGAGCACGGCACGCGCATCGAGCTCGAGATGGAGGCCCGCTACCAGAAGGGCCTGCGCTCGGTCGACATGTACTTGAAGCAGACGGCGATCGCCAATCCGCACCTCACGCTGCACTACGTCGATCCGGGCGGCGTGAAGGTGACCTACGAGCGCTCGACCAAGGTGCTCCCGCCCGAGGCCGTCGAGATCAAGCCGCACCCCCACGGCGTCGAGCTCGGTCGGCTGATCATGATGCTGAAGGACACGACCAGTCGCTCGCTCTCGGGCTTCCTGCAAGAGGAGTTCGTCCGTGTGGGCGGCAAAGTCGCGGAGGAGATCTGCTCCACCGCAAAGGTCTCGGAAAAGGCCTACCCCTCGCGCATCGCGCGTGAGGAAGCAGCGGCGCTGCACGCTGCGATCCAAAAGACGCGCATCAGCGCGCCGCCGACCAACTGCATCTCCCCCATCGGCGAGGAGCTCGTGCTCTCGGGCCTCAAGAAGGAGATCGAAGCCGACTTCTACTGCGCGATCTCGCGCCCGCCGGCGGTGTACCGCGGCAATCCGTTCGTGATCGAAGTCGGCATCGCCTACGGCAAGCCGGGCGGCGTCGGGCTCGAACTCACCGACGAAGGCCGCATCCAAAAGCGCAACAAGGCGGTCGTCGCGAGCGAAGAACTCGTGGGCAACGCCGACGAGCCGATCCGCGTGCTGCGCTTCGCCAATCGCGTGCCGCTCTTGCACCAGCAGTCGGCCTGCGCCGTCACCAAGGCGGTGATCCAGACCAACTGGCGTTCGTACGGCCTCCAGCAGCCCAAGGGCGCGCTGCCGATCGGTCCCGCGGCCGTACTCGTGCACATCGCCAGCGTGTGGGTGCCGTTCACCTCCGAGTCGAAGGAAGCGATCGCCTCCTACGACGAGATCATGAAGGAGATCAAGCTCGGCCTCCAGGAGTGCGGCCGGCGCATGGGCACGTACATCCGCAAGGGCCAGCGCCTGCGCTCGGAGTTCGACAAGCGCTCCTACATCGAGAAGTACATCCCGCACATCGGCATCGCGCTGCAGGAGATCCTCGACCTGACCGACCCCGAGCGCGACGGCACCGTGAAGACGCTCGACGACGTGCTGCAGAAGTCGCGCAAGTTCTAGCGCTGTGGAAGGCGTCGATCCCAAGGTCCTGCGCGCGCTCGAACGAATCTCCTGGCGCTACGCCGAGGGCGATCGAGCCGCACTCGGCGAGTTGCGTCGCCGCATCGAGGCGCTCGGAAGCGAGCCGGAGAAGTTCCTCACGTACACGGAGCTCGTGGACGGCGTGGATTTCCAACTGGCGAGCGTCCGCGGCGGAGTCCCGCACCGGATCGCAACCTGGGACGAACTCGACCGCACACTCATCGGTGACTTCCTCGGGCGGCTCGTCGTCGACAGCTACCGCGACGGCGGTTTTTTCATCAGCGCGCTCGTCGTCAGCCGCGAGGAACGGACGCCCGGCAAGGGCTTCTACGACCTCGCCCGCCAAGTCGGCGCGCTCAAGGGCAAAGACCCAATGGCGGAGCTCGAGTTCTGGATGAAGCACGTGAAACGCGCACGCGCCTGGTACTCCGCGCGGCGCGCCTGAAACGCAACGTCTCTCGCCGAGTGCGCCGTCCGCTTGGCGTCGCGAGTGGCGACGTGTGCGCTGAGGTGCGGCCGGCGTCCGAGTGGAATGCGGAGGTGCAGAACCTGAGCACGCATCCACTCGCGTTGCGCCCAGCGATTCTGCGGGGCGCCGTGACGAACGTGAAGCTGTGGTTCGACGTGGGACTCGAAGGGCAGCCAGCGTCGCGCGTTGACCCGGACTCCTACATGACGGAGTCCTGCGGGGGGGGGGAAGCCGTGGGAGTGCTCGAAGCCGGTGCTGTCGGAAACCTCACCGCCACGCTTCACGGCGAAATCGCCCCGCAACTCGTGGAGACGACCGACTCGGGTGCGCACTATGAGTGGTTGTTTCGGCCAGTCTTCGATCAGCCGGGCTCGTACGTTGTCACCGCAGTTCTGCGCTGGGGCAAGTCCGAGTTTCGCAGCAACGCGGTCACGCTGCAGGTCCTGGCCCCGCCTGAAGCGTGGACACCGGCGCTCGCTGAGCTCAAGGCTCTTGCCGCGTCGGGGATCTGCCCGGACGTGCAGGCCATGCTTCGTGAGAACACCATGAGTGAACTCGAGTTGCTCGACGCGTACGCCGAACACAACACAGGCACGGTGTGCGGCGCGCAAACCAGCCTCTGCTTGGCGGTCGCATAGGAAGCCATCCTGCGAAGCGACATTCTTGCGCACTCCCTGTCGCTAGCAGGCGGACATGTATCGTTGGAGCGCGTCAAACAACTGCACGGCCCGAGACCACCGACGAACTTCAGCATGGATCAAACGTGGGTCGCGCTCAGGGGCACACTTGAGAAGCTATCCCCCTCCGTCGACTCGCACAAACGATGAACGACGCCTGCGCGTTCGCTTCTGCGAGCGGCGACTCTGGCGCATCGAGGATTGGCATGCCCACGACGGTTGGGTGACCGAACGTCGCCCGTCTGACTGGGATGAGCTCCACGAACTCTGCCGCTCTCCGGATGCGCTGAGCGCACACGCCGCGCTCGACGACCTGGTCAGGTTGGCGTTCTACACCGAACCGCCGGCGCTGCTCCTGCGGATCGAGGTCGGAGAATTCGCCGAGGCCGGCCACGAGCGCATGGGCGCCTTCGACGTCACGCTTCCCGCCCCGGACGCGGCGCTCTGCGAAGCGCTGCCGCACGAGTCGAGCGTGGGTCGAATCGATGCGAAGCAGTACTTCGACGCGATCCACGGGCGTTGAATCGCAGCGCTGCTCGCGCGGCCGCGGATCGCGCTAGCGAAGGAGCTGCAGAGCAAGCGCGTTCCAGCGCACGTCGACACCGAGCCGCGCTCCGAGACGTGCGACAGCGCCGTTGCGCGCGTCAACCTCGGTCGGTCGCCCCGCGGCGAGGTCCGCCTCCAAAGACGTGCTTCGCCCCGGCCCGAGCGCGAGAGCGGCGCTGACGGCGCGCTCCAACGTCTCCGTCGGCAACACGACTCCGAGCGCCGTCGCGACTTCGACAGCCTCCGCGGCAAGCCGCGCCGCGAGTTCGCGCCGACCTGGCGCCGCCGCGAGCGTCGAGCGAGCCTCGAGTGCACGCGCGGCGCCGGCGCAGTTGTGCACGAGCTTCGCCCAGGCGAGCGCACGCACGTCGTCGACCTGCTCGACGGCCACGTTGGAGCCGCGGAACAGCTCCGCGAAGCGCTGACCGAGCGTGTCTCGGGCCACGGACAGGCGCGCTGGGCCGCGCGCACGCACGCGGCCGTCGCGCACGCGCTCGGTCGGAGCTTCGACGACGACGGGCACGACGAGCTCCCCGCGCACCATCCCCGCCAGACGCTCGCGATGTTCGACGCCGTTTTGCAGCACGGCCACCGGCGTATCGTCGCGACGCAGCGCGCGCAGCCAGCTTCGAGCGCTCTCGACTTGCTGCGACTTGGTGCACAGCAGCACCCAATCCGCAAGGCTCGCATGCGCCGGATCGATCTCGATCCTCGGCGTGCATTGGAGCGGCGCTTCCACGCCGACAAGTTCGAGTGCGACGAGCTTGCGGCGGGCGCAGCCAAATACATCGCTCCTCCCGGCGCAGGCGAGTTCGACCAGGAGGCGCGTTCCGATCGCACCCAAGCCGACGACGGCGACCGACGTGCTACTCGGCGCCGAGTCCACGTCGACGTCCGCGCTTCTCGGCCTTGGGTGGACTCCCGCTCGCGCGCCGCGGGCGCACCGTGCGCGGTTGGCTGCGCACGCCAGCGCTCTCCGACGACGCGCCCTCGTCGAGTTCCGCAAGCAAGCGCTTGGGCGCGACGAGGCGATAGCTCTCCTCGATCCAAGCCTCGAGTTCCGCGCTGCTCGGCGCCTCGGCGAGATCGAAGCGCAGCGTGAGCCAACCGCTCTTGCCCAGGCCGTAGCCAGTGGGAGCTGCGAACGTGCGCTTGGCGACGGCCGCGTGCGACGACTTCAACTTCACCGCGATGCCCGGCGGACCGTCGCTGCGCTTCTCGAGCCCCAGGCCGAGCCCGAACACGAACACCTTGGCGCCGACCTTCGCGACCGTCTCACCCCACGGATGGTCTTCCCAAGCGCCGGGGAAGGTTTGAACGAAAGCGCGCAGTCGACGCGCGAGAGCCAAAAGGTCGCGAGATATGGGCAAAGGTGGTGCTCCACACCGGATCGTCTCGCGCGCTGGGCGATCGAGCAAGCTCGTGAGCTGCCGATCACGGGCAACAGGCCGTTGGTCAAACCCGTCGTGCTCGGCGAGAACGGATCGCGCGAGCAGTGAAAGCAGGTTGCGTAGGTGGAGCATAGTCGGCGTGCGGAGGACGGGTTTCCTGCTCCAGCCGCGCCGCCGCTCGCCATGCAGAATTTCCGCAACCCCACGCACTTGCCGTCTACTACATTTGTAGTATCCTGGGCGCATGCCAACGCCCCGCCAACAGCCCAGCGATGCCGAATGGAAGGTGCTGCACGCCCTGTGGCGGCGCGGCAAGGCCACGTCGCGCGAGTTGCTCGGAGACTTGAGCGCTGAGGATTGGGCGTACACGACGCTCAAGACCATGCTCACGCGCATGGAGGAGAAAGGCTTCGTCCGCTCCAAGCCGATGCGGAACGCGGCGCAGTACGAGCCGCTCCTGACGCGCGGCGAAGCCCAGCGTTCGGCGTTGCGCACGCTGATCGAGCGCGTGTTCGAAGGCGCGTCCGGGCCGCTGCTGGCGCATTTGGCCGAGGAAGAGCGCCTGAGCGAAGACGACCGCGCCGCACTGGAGAAGCGCCTGCGCGCGAGCGAGTCGAAAGGCAGGCGACATGGCCGCTGAGCTCGTCGCCAGCTGGTGGGCGTGGATCTTCACGGCGACGCTGCAGGCGAGCGTGCTGCTCGGAGCGACGTGGGCCGTGGATCGGCTGCTGCGGCGTTTCGTCTGGCCGCAACTGCTCGCTTGCCTGTGGTGGCTCGCGCTCACGCGCTTGGTGCTGCCGCTGGACGTCTCGTCGCCGTGGAGCGTGACGCGGAACATCGGAGCAACGGCGCTCGAAGCCGCGCGCAAACTGCGCCGCAAGCAAATGCGTTGGCGACCATCGCGAGCACGTGGGCAGTCGGCGCAGCGTTCGTCGTGCTCGCGCGCGTCCTGCGCCGCCGGCGGCTCGCGCGCTCGGTACACCTCGTCCAGCTCTCGCCTGCGTGGCGCGCCGCACTCGCAGGCGCGCGACAGCGCACCCGCTCGCGCCGCGCACTTAGGGTCGCAGCACTCCCCGGGCTGAGCGGCGCGGCGCTCTTCGGCGCCTTGCGACCGACGCTGTTGTTGCCCCCTTCGGCGTTGCTGCGCGAACCGACGGCAGCAGACGAACACGCGCTCGTGCACGAGTTGACGCACCTGCGCCGCTGCGACTTGTGGAAGGACGAGCTCGTCGCGCTCGCGCGCGCGCTGTTCCGGGTTCAACCCGCTCGTGCGGCAAGCGGCCAGTCGCCTCCACCAGCCCAGCGAGCTCGCCTGCGATCGCGCCACCGCAGCGGCGCTCGGTGAGCAGGCCCAGGACTACCGCACGACGCTTCTCGCAGCGTCGCGGGAGTGGATCACGCGCGGGGTCGCTTCCCCCACCGAACTGCGCGCTTTCCTTGGTTCACGCGCGTTGCTGCTCGCACGGCTCGAGCAACTCGACCGAGCCGCGACGACGCCGGCGCTCGCCGTGCGCAGCGCGAGCGCGTTGCTCACCGCGTTCGTCGCTGCCTGCGTGCTGCCCATGGCGCCGAGCGCGCCGACCTTGCGCGAACAGGCGCTCGCTGTGTTCGCCGCCGAACAACGCGGCGAGTTGCGCAGTTGCTTCCAACTCCAAGCCGCGGCCCGCATGCTCGCGGCGGACTCTCAACGCTCACCCCACTCACCATGAAGATCGCACTCACCCTCGCCTTCGCTTCGCTCGCAACCCTCGCGGCCGGCGCGCTCTGGCTGCAGGAGCAGAAGCCCAAGCGCTTCACCCACCCCACATCGAAGGACGCCGACGGCGGCATGGCGCGCTGGATGGCGACGATGCAGCCCGACCCCGCGCACGCGCGCCTCGCCGAACTGGTCGGCAAGTACGACACGACCATGCGCATGTGGATGGCGCCGGGGCAGCCGCCGATGGAAGAAAAGGGCTCGGCAGAGTTCGTCTGGTTCGCGGATGGCAAATGGCTGCAGGAAAACTGGGCCATTTCGATGATGGGCACGCCGTCCAAGGGCCTGACGATCCTCGGCTACGACAACTTCAAGGAACGCTACGTATGGAGCTAGGTCGACAGCTTGCAGACCTGCATCGCGGGCGCGTTCGGACACTTCGACTCGTCGGGCGACAACCTGATCCTCTGGGGCACGATCGACGAGCCGATGACGCCCGAACAGGACAAACAAGTGAAGTACGTCTACCGCGGCTTCGGCCAGGACAAGTTCGTGCTCGAGGTGCACGACATGATGATCGGCGAAGCGAACACGAAGGTGCTCGAGATCGAGTACCGCAAGCGCAAGTAGCGCCGCGGAGCTGCGGCGAACGCCAGGCGCGGCGCGTGCTGTGGAAAGCGCGCGCCGCGCTTGCTAGAAGCGGGTCATGGCCGACGAAAAGAAGAAGAAGCCCAGCCCCCGCGCCGCACGTGTTCTGGACGAGAACGACAAGAAGACGCTCAAGCTGATCCTCAGCACCGCGGAGCGCGTGCGCAACTCGATCGACAAGCGCGTGCTGCCCGAGTTGCGCTTTCCCGAGCGCTCGCTGGGCAACGTTTCGTACGACGCCAAGGTCGGCTACTTCGAGCTGGGCAAGAACCGCAAGGCGCGCGCGCTCACCGTGAACACGGTCAAGAGCTTCGCGCAGACGCTGCGGCTGATGTCGATCAGCAAGGAGATGGTCGAGAACAACGATTTCGCCACCAAGCGTGAGGCGTACTACGTCTCGAAGAACTGGGGCGAGGCGAAGTTCAACGACCAGCCCGAGTCGGACACGGTGCTCGACGACATCGAGGCGCTCGCGTCGCTCGACGGGCTCGCGCGCGAGCAGCTGCGCTACTACCCCGAGGAGCACGGCGGTTCGATCGCCGGCAACCTGACGGTGATCGACGTCGACAGCGAAACGGGTCGGCCGATCGAGATCGACTGCACGAACTTCGGCTCGGGTTCCTACACGGTCCCCCACTCGGTCGAGCATCTGAAGTTCGAGACCAAGGCGAAGTTCATCCTCGCGATCGAAACCGGGGGCATGTTCCAGCGCCTGAACAACCACAAGTTCTGGAAGACGGCCAACTGCATCCTGGTCGAGACCTCGGGCGTGCCGACGCGCGCCACGCGCCGTTTCGTGCGCCGCCTCGCCGACGACAAGAAGATCCCGGTCTACGCCTTCGTCGACTGCGATCCGTACGGCATCGCCAACATCTACCGCACGCTGAAAGTCGGCTCGGGCAACGCGGCGCACATCAACCGCTTCTTCTGCGTGCCGCAGGCGCAGTACCTGGGCGTCACGCCGCAGGACATCATCGACTTCAAGCTGCAGGACGCGACGCACAAGCTGCAGGAGGTCGACATCAAGCGCGCCAAGGATGCGCTCAAGAACGACCCCTTCTTCATGGCCCACAAGCCCTGGATCAAGGCCATCGACCAGATGCTCAAGATGGGCGTGCGCGCCGAGCAGCAGGCGCTCGCCAAGTGGGGCCTCAACTACGTGATCGAAGAGTACTTGCCGCGCAAGCTCGACAACCGCAAGAGCTTCTTACCCTGACGTAGCTGCGGGCGGTCCGCCGCTGACGCTACTTCGTACGCGCCTTCAGGCGCGGCCAGACGCGCCACATCTCGGCGATGCCTTCGGAGTAGGTCGACTTCGCGCTGATGAACTCCACGTTCGGATCGGGCGCGATGGTCACCACCGAGAGCACCGTCCGTTCGAGGTACTCGTCGAGCACGACCTCGTAGGGCTCGCGGACGAGCGAGTCGAAGATCCGCAGCCGCCCCGCTTCGTCGCTGCGACCCGCCGCGACCCAGTGCAAGGTGTCCGAGCCCGGCAACGCGATGAGGACCAGGGCGAGGTGTCCCGGTGCGACGGCGCGTTGGATCGCCCCGCTTGGGTCCTTCCCCGCGAGGTCGAGGCAGCGCGCGTCGAAGTGATCTTGCCGCAGCACACGCAGGAGATCGGGATGAAGCGTCCCGTTCGTGCTCGGATCGCTCTCGATCGCAGCCACGTCCACTCCCAATCGCTCGCGCAACCGCTCCCGCTCCGGATCGAGCCCGTGGACGCGGTAGACGAGCGCGAGGCTGTGCAGGCCGCAGGTGTGGTCTTCGAACTGCACCTCCGGCGGGCCGGGCGGCTGCGCAAGCTGCGGCGCGTCGTCAGGGTGCGGAAGTTCCTCCTTGAACGAAGCTCGCCGCGAGTAGCGGCAAGCCGTCCAGGCCGCGGCGACCGTGAGGACCACCACAACCGTGCCGGTGACTCGCACAAGGCGCCAGATGATCTTGCTCTTCGGCATACCTCACGCTGCTCGCTGGATCGCCCGCTGCGCGCGCGGTCGAAAGGAACGTCGCGAGCGCGAGCACACCCACGGTTCCTACGCCTGCCGCGGGCACTTCTTCCGCTGAAACGTGGCGGCGGAACGCCACTGGCGTCCCGCGCACCCGAGACCTAGCTTCTGACGCATGCGGCCGACGGAAGCAGCAGGTGGAGCGCAGGACCACGGCGGCGGCGAGCCGCCGCGCACGCTCGACATCGCTCCCAGCGGCGCCGTGCGCTCGACGCCAGCAGCGAGCGCGCCGAACGACGCGCCCACGACGAACGCAGCCGCGGTGGCGCCAGGCCTCAGCGCTGCGGCGCCGAGCAGCATGGGAATTTCGGCGCTGCGCAAGGGACTCGCCTTCGCCATAGCAGCGCTGAGCGACGCCCTGAGCTTCGCGACGAGTTTCGCGCCGCCCGCGCAACTTGCAGTCGACGCTGTCACGGCGGTGCTCTTGTTCTGGGTGCTCGGCTACCGCTGGCAATTGCTGCCGGCGCTCGTCGCCGAGGCCATTCCGGTCGTCGCTGCTTTTCCGACCTGGACCTTGGCGGTCGGCGTGTTGATCGGTGTGACGCCGACAGCGCGAAACAACGCGTAGCGCGCCGAGCCGTCGTAGCTGCGCGCCGCGCGCGAACGTGCGGCCGTTGAGCGCGCAACGCACCTCGGCGCCTGCGCTCGGCCGCGTTCGCACAGCTCGCGCAGAAAAGCTCGAAGCCCGCGCCGCCTGAACACAGGCGATGCGGGCTTCGAGTGGAACGAGAGGCCGCGAGGCGCGCGCTGCGCGCTTCGCAGCGCAGCTCGAATCAAACCATCGTCTTGAGGTTCTTCATCGGGCGAACCTTGACCACGTTGCGGGCCGGCTTCGCCTTGAAGATCGTCTTCTCGCCCGTGAAGGGGTTGATGCCTTCGCGCGCCTTGGTCGCCGGCTTGCGCACCACGGTGACCTTCATCAGGCCGGGGACCTGCATCAGACCCGGGCCCTTCTTGCCCAGGTCGGCGGCGAGCACTTGCTCGAACGCCTGGAACACCGACACGACTTGCTTGCGCGACAGAGTCGTCGCTTCGGCGATCGTGTTGTAGATCTCGCCCTTGGTGCGCGCCTTGGCGGCCGGGGTGATCTTGATCGGCTTGGCAGCCGCAGCCTTCGTCTTTGCAGCCATTCGATTTTCTCCTTGGTTTGCAGGGGTTTTGAAGAATTCTCGGGTCGCAACCGCGCCCGTAGGTTCGAGCGCGTTGTAGAGAAACGCTCCTGGCGCTTCCAGTGCGTCGCGTCCGGAAAAGTGCGGATTTCCAGGGGAAATCCATCGCGCGCAGCCTCGCGTGCGCGGCGCGCAGCGGGCGCCGGGCTGTGCGCACAGGAGCGAGAAGGCGGCGAGCGCGCTCGGTTCGGACGCCCCAAGTAGGTCCCGCGGAAGCCGCCGCGCATCGACCGCGCAGGCTGCCTCGGCGCGCGCCCCGCGCCAATGCGATTTCCTGGCGAGGGCGGCGCCACGAACTCACGATCCGCACCCGTCAAGCCCACCCCGCGCCGGTCCGCCGGCACACGGGCGGTGCGCTCGCCGTCGCGCTCGGGTCCTCGCCGGGCGCCTTCGAGTTCGGCGAACTCGAAGGCGTAAAGCTAGCTCTACAGCAGATTTAGCGCGCCGGCTGCGCAGCGGAACGGCGCACCTCGAGCCACTGTCCCGCCAGCTCGTTGGGCACCGTGAAGCTCATCACGTACTGCTCGATCCACCACACTTCGCCGCGCCGCACGAGCACTCCGCTCCCCCGCACTTCTCCGTACTTCTCGTTGTGGAGCAGCTCGTCGAACCAGGCCACGTCGCCAGCGTCGGAGAAGCCCAGCGTGCGGGAAGTCGGCGTGTAGGTCCAGCCCTGGCCGCGTGCGAAGTACGGCGCGCAAAACGCGCGAAACTCCTCGCGCGTCCAGTGCTCCGTGGCGTCGGTCCCAAGGAACACGCCGCTCGCCGAAAAATGGCAAAAATAGCCGTCGAGATCGCACTTCGACGCCGCCTGGTGGAACCCGTCGAGCACCTGGGCCACCTCCGCGGCGCTCGTCGGACGGTGCGCCGCGGGCGAAGCGCAGCCGCCCAGCGCCACTGCGCCCAGAGCGAAAACGCCGGCGGAAACGCTCCGTTCGAAGCTCACAGGAAGCGCTGCACGTGGTCGACTTCTTCAGGGCTGCCGAGCACCACGCTGGTGCGTTGGTGGAGCGCCGTCGGCTGCAGATCGAGGATCCGCTGCTTGCCGGCGAACGCCTTGCCGCCGGCCTGCTCGACGATCATCGCCATCGGATTCGCCTCGTACATGAGGCGCAGCTTTCCGCTCGGCGCCTTCGCCGTCGGCGGGTAGAGGAACACGCCGCCCTGGATGAGCGTGCGGTGCACGTCGGCCACCATCGCGCCGGCGTAGCGGCTCGAGTAACCGTTCTCCTGCGCCCAGTCGAGATAGCGCTGATAGCCGTCGGGGAACGAAGGGCGGTTGCCTTCGTTGAGCGAGTAGGTCTTGCCCTTGGCCGGGATCCGCACGTTTTCGGCCACGCGCAGGAACGCGCCGATGGACGGGTCGAGTACGAACATCGAAACGCCCGCGCCCGTCGTCACGACGAACACGGTCGACGTGCCGTAGAGGATGTAGCCCGCCGCGACTTGTCTCGCTCCGGGCTGCAGCATCACTTCGTCCGCCGTCGCCGCGGGCTGCGCGTGGCGCAGGATGCCGAAGATCGTTCCGACGCCGCCGCACACGTCGATGTTCGAGGAACCGTCGAGCGGATCGAACAGCACGCAGTAACCGCCTTCGCTCGAGGCGTTGTCGCGGATCAAGGTCGGCTCGTCGTTCTCCTCGGAAGCCACGATGGTCACGCCCTTGCGGCCGCCCAGACAGCGCAGCAGCGTGTCGTTGGCGATCACGTCGAGCTTCTGCTGCTTCTCACCCTGCACGTTGTCCGCGCCGAACTCGCCGAGCACATCGTTGAGGCGCGCACGGCGGATCTTGGAGGAGATCACCTTGGCCGACAGGGACAGCGCCGAGAGGATCCACGAGAAGGTCCCGGTCGCGTTCGGATGCCGCGCTTGTTCCGAGATGATGTGGGACTGCAGCGTCGTGAGGTTCTCGCGGCTGCGGATCTGGGCGTCGGTGAGGGCGGATGCGGGGGTGCTCATGCAGAGTAGTGTGTCGGGGCGAAGTGGGACGCGAAAGGCGCCTTCGTCCAGCGTCCATCGGACGCCCGGCGCACGCACCGGACACGGGCTGGCCGGCGGCCGTCGAGGCCGCCTCGCGCGCGGGATTTTCGCGTTGGAGCGACACGCGAGCGGTCCGTCTCCGTTGTCTGCGCCTGGAGCCCGTCGCACCCGCCACCCCAGCACAGCATGCAACTGCGCAACCTCGTTCTCGCGCTGCTCAGCGGCGCTTGTTTCCTGACCCCGGACGCCGACGCGCAGGCCAACGACCTGTTCGCGCTCGGCGATGAGTTCTCCGACCCGGCGCGCGCCAGCGAGTGGACGCGACGTCACCAGGCCGAAGGGCTGAACTTCGACCCGCTCGAGGTCTTCGAGTTGGACGGCGCCGCGGCGCCGGGCGCGCTGCGGCTTGTGCCCCACACGGTGACGTGGTTCGCCAGCTACAAGGGGCCGCTGGTCTCCAAGCTCGTCGACGGCGACTTCGCGCTCACCACGCGCGTGAGCATCTCGAACCGAGCGGGAACCGGCCTGCCGAGTTCGACCTACTCGCTGGGCGGTGTGATGCTGCGCGCTCCCACCGCCTCGCTCGCCCAGCCCGAAGACTACGTGTTCCTCTCGCTCGGCTTCGCGGACTTGCAGCACTGGCCGCAGGCCGGCCCGGGGGCGCACTTCGAGGTGAAGACCACGGACAACGGCGCGTCGCAGCTCGAAGTCACGTCGGCCGGAGCGCCGCTGGCCGAACTCCAGATCGCCCGCATCGGCGCGGCCGTGATCACGCTGTACCGCCGGCCCGGCCAGCAGTGGGTGGTGCACCGACGTTTCGCACGCGCGGATCTGCCGAGCACACTGCAGGCGGGGCTGTTCGCCTACACGGACTGGCGCAAGTGCGAGACCTACACCGCGCAGTTCCACAACACGCACCTGCTCTCGAGCGCGCTGAGCAGCGACCCGTCGTCGCAGCCCGCGCTGCCCTTCGCGCCAGACCTCGACGCACGCTTCGACTTCGCGCGCTTCCAGCGCCTGGTCGCCCCGCCGGGGTTCAACGCGCTCGCCGCGAGCGACGCACAGTTGCTCGCCCTGCTGGGCGAGAACGCGCTCGCGCTCCACACCAGCTACTGCACAGCGACAACCAGCTCGCAAGGTTGCACGGGCACGCTGAGCGCCAGCGGCGCCGCGAACGCCGCGAGCGGCGCGGGTTACCTGCTGCGGGCGAGCGCGGTCGACGGGCAGCGTTCGGGCCTGATCTTCTACGGCCTGAGCGGCGAAGCAGCGACGCCTTGGGGGCCGAACGGCTGGCTGTGCGTGAAGGCGCCGACGCAGCGCACCACCAGCCAGTCCAGCGGCGGCGCGGCGGGCGCCTGCGACGGCGAACTGACGCTCGACTGGAACGCGTTCATCGCCGCTCATCCCGCGGCGCTCGGCGCGCCGTGGCAGGGCGGCGAGACGTGCTTCGCCCAGGCTTGGTGGCGCGACCCGCCGTCGGCGAAGTCCACCGCACTCTCCAACGCCTGGGCCTTCGTCGTGACGCCGTGAAGAGCAGCCGGGTGGTGACCACGCCGGGCTTCGCAGCAGCGCGCACTCAGACGCCTCCGTTCGAGCTCGTGCGCGCGCCGCACGAGCTGGCGCTACTCGCGCTTCTTCGACTTGCTGCGCTTGCCCGCGGCTTCGAGTTCGCGCGCCTGCTTGCGGGCCAGTTTCTCGGCTTCTTCGGCGGCCTTGCGCGCGAGCTTCGCCGCGCGGCGTTCCGCCTTGCGGGCCAGGGCCTCGGCCGCCTTCTTCGCCTCGCGCTCGCGCGCCGCAGTGACGCCAGTCACCAGATCGCGCACGCGCTGGATCTGGGCTTCGTGCATTCGGTCGTGGCCGGCGTACATGAACAGCATCGTGGCGAGCGACTCGTCGCCGCGTTCGCTGTGCACGCCGACGCGCTCGAAGGCGGCGGCCGGCAGGCGCTCGAGCAGTGCGACGTTCGCAGCGCGCGCGGCGGCGAAGTCGGCGAGCAACTGCTCCGTCTCCACGGCGTCGTGCGCGAGCTCGCGCACGAAGGCGTCCTGGTCGTAGCCGACGAGCGGCGGGCGCTCCATCGACGCCACCATGCGCACGCGCGCGCCGAGCACGAACTCGTGGTCTGCAAAGTGCGCGAGCGCTTGGTGGATCGACCAACGGCCCTCCTCCGGCTGGCGGCGCAGCTGCTTGCGGCTAAGGCCCTTGAGCAGCTTGCGCACGCGCTTGGGCGCCTTGCGCATGGACTCCAGCGGATCGTGGTTTCCCAGCGCGTCGAGGTAACGTTGGGAGGTGGTGATCGAGGGGTAGGTGCGCTTCATCCGGTCGGCTCCGTATTTGGGGCCCGAGTTTAGCCCGGTCAACTCCTGTCGTGGCGCTGATGCGCCCTTAATAAAGACATCCTGCGTGAGCTTGGTTCACGCTCACGGCGCACGGTACGTTGCGCCTCATGACGATTCGCCACTGCCTGTTCGCCGCTGCCCTGTGCGCCGCGGCATGCACCGCCCCGAGCGTCGAAGCCCAGCAGCCCGACGCGCGCCTGACGCTGGACGACGTGTTCGATTTGAGCGCCAAGTTGCGCCTCAAGACACAACCGCAGGGTTGGTTCGACTCGACCCGCTACCTCGCCGTGGCGAGCGATCCCGCGGACAAACAGCGCAAGTTGCTGCTGGTGGAAGCCAGCACCGGAGAAGCCAAGCCGTACTTCGACGCGGCGCAGATGCGCGAGGCGTTCGGCCGTGTCGCCGGGGTCGATCCCAAGCTCGCCGAGAGTTGGTCGAAGCGCACGTCCTTCGACATGACCGGCGACAAGCGCGGCGCGCTGATCAACGATGCCAACGATCTGTACTTCTACGAGTTCGCGGCGGGCAAGGCGGTACGCCTGACGAGCGACGCGCGTGAGGAGGTCGGAGAGACGCTGTCGCCCGACGGCAAGTGGGTCGGTTTCATCGCCGACTGGAACTTGCACGTCGCGCCGACCGACGCGTCGAGTCCCGCGCGCGCGCTCACGACCGGCGGCGACGAGAACCACCTCTATGGCCGCCTCGACTGGGTCTACCAGGAGGAGGTCTACGGGCGCGGAAACTTCGGCGCGTTCTGGTGGTCGCCCGACTCCAAGCGCATCGCCTACCTGATCATCGACGAGACCGAGGTGCCGACCTACACGGTTACCGACCACCGGCCGCGCTACCCCGAGTTCGAGGACTGGCGCTATCCCAAGGCCGGCGATCCGAACCCCAAGGTTCGGCTCGCCGTGGTCGAGGTCGCGAGCGGCAACTCGATCGACGTCGACTTGAGTGCGTGGTCGCGCGAGGAGTTCCTGGTCGTGCGCGTGGGCTGGACGCCGGACAGCTCGCGCGTCGTGTTCCAGGTGCAGGATCGCGTCCAGACCTGGCTCGACCTGGCGAGCGCGGACCCGACAACCGGCGCAGCCGCGATGTTGTTGCGCGACCGCACGTCGACGTGGGTCGAGCCGGGCGACGGACCGCACTGGATCGACGGCGGCGCGCGTTTCGTGTGGCGTTCGGAGCGCGACGGCTGGGCGCACCTGTACCTGTACGACGCGCGCGGCAACGAACTGCAGCGTGTGACCGAAGGCGAATGGGAAGTCGACTCGTTCGTGCGCTACGACGCCGCGAGCGGATGGACCTACTTCGTCGGCGATCGCGACGACGTGAAGGGCGCGCAGCTCTACCGCTGCAAACTCGACGGCTCGCAGCTCGAGCGCGTGACGCGCGGCGCGGGCACGCACGCGGTCTCGCTCTCACCCGACGCCCAGTTCGCGCTCGACACGCACTCGTCGCTGCGCGAGTGGACGCGCCTGGCGCTGCTGCGCACCGACGGTCAACTCGTGCGCGAAGTGGAGCGCGTCGACAGCTCCGCAGCCCTGAGCAAGGGCGTCGTCGCACCTGAGTTCGTGAAGCTCTCGACGCGGGATGGCTTCGAGCTCGAAGGCATGCTCTTCAAGCCCGCCAACTTCGAGACCGGCAAACGTTATCCCGTGCTGTGCCACGTCTACTCGGGCCCGCACGCGCCGAAGGTGCTCGACCGCGCGCTGGGGTTCGACGGGCTGTGGCACGCGCTGCTCGCACAGCAGGGCTATCTCGTGTGGGTGTGCGACAACCGCTCGGCGAGCGGCAAGGGCCACGTGTCCACCGAGGGCATCTACAAGAACCTCGGCGCGCAGGAGCTGCGCGACATCGAAGACGGGGTCGACTGGCTCGTTGCACAGGGCTACGCGGATCCGGCGCGGATCGGCATCTGGGGCTGGAGCTACGGCGGCTACCAGACCGCCTACGCGCTCACGCACTCGACCAAGTTCAAGCTCGGCATCAGCGGCGCGCCCGTCACCGACTGGCATTACTACGACTCGATCTACACCGAGCGTTTCATGCTGACTCCGCAGCTCAATCCCGAGGGCTACAAGTCGAGTTCGGTCGTCGAGGCAGCGGCGAACCTGAGCGGTCAGCTGCTGCTCATCCACGGCGTGATCGACGAGAACGTGCACCTGCAAAACACGCTCAACCTCGCCGGTGCGCTGCAGGCCGCGGGCAAACAGTTCGACCTGATGCTGTACCCCGGAAACCGTCACGCGGTCGTCGATCCGCGCCAGCGCCGGCACCTGTACACGTTGATGACCGACTACGTGCGCGAGCACCTGTAGTTCCGTGCCGTCCGCGCGCTGCGCTCCCCCGCCGCCGCGCTACTCTCTCCCCTCCCCCAAGTCCCTTTCCGGCGAACGGCGCCTCTGTCGGCGCGCGCTCGCGTCCCACCGCAATCCCCCGCAAGGCCCATGACCCAGTCCCCGGATTCCGCCCCCGAGAAAACGATCCTCGGCCACCCCAGCGGCCTGTTCGTCCTGTTCTTCGCCGAGCTGTGGGAGCGCTTCTGCTACTACGGCATGCGGGCGTTGCTGGCGGTCTACGTCGCCGAGCAATTCACGCAGGGCGACCGCAGCGCGGCGAGCGGCATGTACGGCGCGTTCACCGCGCTCGTCTATGCGCTGGGGTTCTTCGGCGGAACGATCGCGGACAAGTACCTGGGCTATCGCCGCGCCATCATCGTCGGCGGCGTGCTCATGGCCGCGGGCGAGTTCATGCTGATGATCCCCACCGAGGAGATGTTCCTCATGGGCCTCGCGGTGCTGATCGTCGGCAACGGCTTGTTCAAGCCCAACATCTCGACGCTGGTCGGCAAGCTCTACAAGCAGGGCGACGCTCGGCGCGACGGCGGCTTCACGATCTTCTACATGGGCATCAACCTCGGCGCGTTCCTCGCGCCGATCGCTTGCCGCTGGGTGGCGGGCGTGATGGGCACCGGCGGAAAGCCTGACTACCGCTGGGGCTTCATCGCAGCGGGCATCGGCATGCTGCTGGGCATCGTGACGTTCTGGCGCGGCTTCTCAGCGCTGGGAGACAAGGGCCTCCCGCCCAAGGGCCGCGAAGGCATGAGCAGCATCCTCGTCGTTCTGTTCGGCGGCCTCGCGTTGGCGCCGGCGGTCTACATGCTGCTCGCCAAGGCAGAGCTCGCTGGGTACGTCACGCTCGCGCTGCTCATCGGCATTCTGCTGTACCTGATCGGATACGGCCTCAAGAGCGACAAGGTGACCTTCCAGCGCATCTTGGCGCTCATCATCCTGCTGATCGGCAACATCGCGTTCTGGGCGAGCTTCGAGCAGGCAGGCAACTCGCTGAACTTCTTCGCGCGCGACCAGGTGAAGTGGGCCTCCACCGACAACTTCCCTCTCGGCGGAACACGCGGTGAGTTGATGGCAGCGGACGCCCAATCGGTGACGCTGCCGATCGCGTTCGCGCGCGCGACCGACGGCTCGACGGCGTCGAATCAGGCGGGCGCGACCGGAGACTTCAACATCACGGTCACCTACCCGTCGCCGGACAACATCAACATCAAGGTTGACGCGACCGCCGAGTTGCGCAGCGGCGACTACGCTGCGGGCGCGCCGCTCGCGGTGGCCCTCGCGGACAACGACAAGAAGCCGCGCAACCAGGATGTCGCGAACGCGATGGCGAACTGGGAAGCGGCGAAGGCAAAGGTCGCAGCCGCCCAGCAGAAGCTCTCCTCCGCGGGCTCGGATCCCGCGGCGAAGCAGGAACTCGACGACGCGCAGACGCTGCTGAAGCAGAGCTCCGTGGAGTTCGTGATCGGCCCCGTGCGTGAGTTCGAGTGGTTCCAGTCGGTGAACGCGATCTTCATCGTGCTGCTCGGGCCCGTGTTCTCCGCGCTGTGGGTCTGGCTCGATCGGCGCAAGGCGAACCCCTCGATCCCGTTCAAGTTCGGGCTGGGCCTCGTGCAGGTCGGCCTGGGCTTCGCGTTGCTCGTGTGGTCGTTCCAAGGAGCGGACGCAAACGGTCTCGTGCCTTGGTACATGCTCACGGGCCTGTACTTGATCCACACCCTCGGCGAGTTGTGCATCTCGCCTGTGGGCTTGTCGATGGTCACCAAGCTCGCTCCGCCGACCATCACGGGCTTCGTGATGGGCGGCTGGTTCCTCTCCATCGCCAACGCGAACTTCGGCGCAGCCCTGTTCTCGAGCCTCGCCGGTGGCGGCGAGCATGGCGAAGCGCCCGCGACCGGCGCGGCGGCCCTCGTCGGTTACCAAGGTGCGTACATGCCGATCATCTACATGTCGGTCGGCGTCGGCATCCTGTTCCTGCTGCTCGCCAAGCCCATCGACAAGCTGATGCACGGCATCAAGTAGCGCGGAGCACACCATGACCAGCACGAGCGCGGAAAAGAGCCTGTACGCCGAGCACATCGCCGCACGCCAGCGCACCACCGAAGCTGCGCTGGCGGCGACGTCGTTCGACGCGCTGGTGATTTCCAGCGGCGCGCCGTTCACGTACTTCGTCGACGACCAGGACGCGCCGCTGCACGAAACGCCGCACTTCGCGCACTGGGTTCCGCTGCGCGGGCCGCATCACCTGCTGCTGATCCGGCCCGGCCACAAGCCGCGTTTGGTGCGCTACTGCCCCGAGGACTACTGGTACGAACAAGGTCCTCTGCCGGAGAACTTCTGGGTCGACGACTTCGACTTCGACGAAGCGCGCACGCGCGAGGAGGCTTGGAAGCTCGTCGCGACGAGCGGGCGCGTGGCCTACATCGGCGACGAAACCGACGCAGCACGCGCAGCGGGAATCGCCGACGCGGCCTGCAACCACGCCGAGCTCACCGCGCGTCTGGACTGGGCACGCAGCTTCAAGAGCGCCTACGAAGTCGGCTGCATGGAACAAGCCGAGAAGATCGCTTCGTGGGGCCATCGCGCGGCGTTGGCGGCCTTCGACAAGGGCGCCAGCGAGCTCGAGATCCACCACGCGTACCTGACGGCCGTCGGCTGCACCGAGGCGGAGCTGCCTTACGGCACGATCATCGCGCACGATGAGAAGGGCGCGATCCTGCACTACACAGGCAAGCGCACGCAGCGCAACGGCCGCGTGCTCTTGATCGACGCGGGCGCGCGCTATCTGGGTTATTGCTCGGACATCACGCGCACCTGGACGCGCAAGGACTGCGACCCGCTGTTCCGCGAGTTGGTCAAGGGCCTCGACAAACTGCAGCTCGAGCTGTGCGAGCGCGTCACGCCCGGACTGCCCTACCCCGAGTTGCAGCGCGCGGCGCACATCATGATCGGCGACTTGCTGCGCGACCTCGGCGTGCTGAAAACCAGCGGCGAAACTGCGTTCTCGCTGGGGCTCACCAAGCCGTTCTTCCCGCACGGCTTGGGACACTTTCTCGGCATCCAGGTGCACGACCTGTCCGGCCGCCAAGCCGAACCTCGCGGCGGTGTAGCGCCGCCTCCGGCCCACTCACCCTTCCTGCGCACGACGCGCACCATCGCCGAGCACCAGGTGTTCACGATCGAGCCCGGCGTGTACTTCATCGAGATGCTGCTGCGCGAACATCGCGTCGGCCCCAACTCGAGCTACATCGATTGGGCCCTGGTCGAGCGGCTCGCGCCGTTCGGCGGCGTGCGCATCGAAGACAACGTGCTAGTCACCGCGGCAGGCCACCGCAACCTCACGCGGCCGCACATCTAACCTGGAGAGGCTCGCTGCAAACGGCGCGCTACGTGGTCGCGTTGCGCTGGCCGCGCGCGGCCACGAGTTGCGACTGACGACGCGCGAGCAGCGCGCCGAGTCCGCCCCAGACGGCAGCGAGCGGCAAGCCGACCAGCGCGGCAGTCGTCAGCGAAAAGGCGTCGAAGGCATACGCCCCAGCGAGATCGCCGCCGCGGAAGGCGAACGTGTCGGTGAAGCTCTTGGCCTTGTACTTCTCGACGCGCTCGGTGGGGACATACAACGCCTCGCGCGCCGGCCGCTGCGTGGCGTGGCTGAGGCCGCGCCAAGCGATCAGGCAAGCCGTCACGATCGCAAGCGCTGCGCCTTCGCGCGAGTGCGTGAAGTAGAGCGAGCTGAAGCCGAGCACGCCGATCACCGGCAAGACGAGCAACGCCGCCCCCACGCCGAGGCGGTTCATGAGCCGGCCCGTGACGAAGATCTGCGCCAGCAGCGTGAGCGTCTGGGCCGCGTTCTCCGTCCAGGCGAAGTACGCGGTGCGCTCCGCCTTCTCGGTCATTGCAGCCTCGACGATGTGGTTCTGCTGCAGCGTGAAGAACGTCTGCACAACGCCGAAAACGAGCGTGAACAGTGCAATCCCCTGCAGATACGGGCGGCCGAGGATCAGACGCAATCCATCGAGCGCCGTACCTCCCAGCGGCACACGATCCTGCGGCGCGCTTGCGACACGATCCACCTGTTGCGCCTGAGCGGAAGCGAGCCGCACGGCGAGCTCGAGCAGCAACGCCGCAGGCACGATGGCCCACAACTCGAGGCCGTGACTCGCCACCCAGCCGGTGACCGCCGTTCCCGCCATGGCGCCGAGCGTTCCTCCGACGGCGATCAGTCCGAACAGGCGGCGTGACTGCGCCGCGGCGAACAGATCGGCCGCCAGCGCCCAGTACAGCGAGACGAGGAAGACGTTGGAAACGGCGTGGAACACGTAGAACGCGCGCCCAACGTGCACACCCAGCGCTTCATCGGCGTGGTGAGCGAGCGGCAGGAATGCGAGCCACACGAGCGCCACGCTGCGCCAGGTCCAGGCCATGAACGTGCGCCGACCGCAGCGGGAACTCAGCGCCGCGAAGGCCACGCTCGCGACCATCGTCCCTGCGAGGGTGACAGCCCACAGGTGCTTGAGGTTGCGCGCTCCGCCGCGCAGCCCCATTTCGTCGCGCAGCGGACGCAGCAAGAACACTGCGAACAGCAAGCAGAAGAAGGTCGCAACGGCCAGGGCAACCTGTGCGCGCTCTTCACGCCGAACGGAGAGCAGGCGCTCGAGGAACGACCCTTCTTCAGCGGGCGGCGGCGCAGAACTCATGCGAGGGAGGAGCATGCACAATCCCTCGCGCGAGCGCACACGTCCACGCGTTCGAAACCAGCAGGACCGGACGTCGAGCGTCAGCCGCCCGCCAGCGCGCGCCAGGTGCGCAAGGCGTCGCTCGCCGCGCGCACGTCGTGCGTGCGGATCCAATCGACGCCTTGCGCAGCGCACCACACTTCGGCGGCGAGCGTCGCCGCACCGCGTTCGAGCGGTGCGCGGCCGAGCGCCGCGCCGAGGAACGACTTACGCGAGGGCGCGACACACACCGGGCGTCCGACACGTCGGCGCAGTTCGCCGATGCGCCGCAGCACTTCGAAGCTAGGCGCTGGCTGCGATGAGAGGAACAGCCCCAGGCCCGGGTCGACGATCACACGCTCGCGTGCGACGCCCAGTCGCTCGAGCGCCGCGAGCCGCTCGTCGAAGAAGCGCACGATGCGCTCGATCCAGTCGGCTTCCGACGGCGCCTCGCGCTCGGCGCGAGCTTCGCGCGAGGTCGAGTGCATCAAAATGAGCTCGCAACGACTCGCGGCGACCACGCGCGCGGCGCGCTCGTCGCGCAGGGCCGTCACGTCGTTGATGCACAGCGCGCCGAGCTCGAGCGCACGCTCCATGACGCGCGGCTCGAACGTGTCCACGGACACCTCGATCCGCGCGGCGATCAGTTCGCGCAGCACGGGTTCGAGCCGGCGCCACTCCTCGTCCGGACCCACGAGGGCGGCTTCCGGGTGCGTCGACTGAGCTCCCAGGTCGATCCGCGCGGCCCCGTCGGCGGCCAGCGCAAGAGCGTGTTTCAGAGCGTCAACACCCTCGCGATAGCGTCCGCCGTCGGAAAAAGAGTCGTCCGTGAGGTTCACCACCCCTAGCAGGCGCGGCCCGCTTGCAGCTCCCGTGCGCTCCATGAATGTCGAGCCTCGCGTGGGCGCCGGGCGCGAACAAGCCCCGGCCGCCTGCCGGATTCGAATCGGCGCGTTGACGCCACGGCCGACTCCATCACAATGCAACGGCTCGCCCCCCACGGTTGCAGCCTTGTTCAGGCTGCCAGGAGTTCTGCCCCATGCGTCGAGTCTTGCTCGGTGTCGTCTCCGCCCTGGTTGTCGCGGCGTCCAGCCCGCATGCGCACGCCCAAGGCTGCGCAGTGAACAGCCAGATCTTCCTCAAGAACGACAACCTTCCCGTCCTTCCGGGCACGCAGCCGGTCTCGATCATTCCCGGTCTGTGCGAAGGCGAAGCGATGGGCTGCGTCTTCGATGTCAGCGGTCAGCAGTTCTCCAGCGAGGTGAAGGTGAACTCGGTCTCCGGTGCGTTCATCAATCCCGCGAACGTCGCCGGCATCACCGCCATCGTGGATCTGGAAATCTACGACGGCATCACCTGGGTCGGCACGACGCCGGTGCTCGGTCCCAAGGTGTTCGATTTCGAAAACGATGCTGGCGCGAACATCCAGTTCGGCTCGAGTGGCGTGAACACCGTCGACATCTCTAACTTCGACGTGCGCATTTCTTCGGGCCAACTCGTCGTCGCGTGGTTCTTGGAACTCACGCAGTCATCGGGCTCGTGCGCGACGGGTTACACCACGAACTTCGCCACGGACAACAACCTCTCGCCGTGCGCGGCGCCGTGCGGGCCGATCCGCAAGAACCTGATCTTCATCCAGGGCCAGGGCTGGCGCGACCCGATGACGGCGACGGTCAGCGGTTTCCCGCTGTGCTCGTGCTTCTACGCGGGCAACTGGATCATCCGTGCCTGCGTGGAGCCGACGGGCTTCCCGCGCACGTACTGCACGGCGAAGCTCAACTCCGCCAACTGCCTGCCCGCCGTCGGATGGACCGGCGCAGCGACGCTCGCCAGCGGACCCGACAACTTCCACATCCGCTGCACCAACGTCATCAACCAGCGCTCGGGCGTCATGTACTGGGGCACAGCGCCGCTCGCGGCGCCGTTCCTCGGCGGGACGCTGTGCGTTGCGCAACCGGTCACTCGCACCGGCATCCAGAACTCGGGCGGTAGCCCGACGGGCGTGAACTGCACCACAGGCGCGTACGACTTCCACTTCACCCAGAGCTATGCGGCGCAGCAGGGCGTGCAGGCAGGAGTCGACTACTACGCACAGCACTGGATGCGCGATCCAGCGAACCTCGACGGGACGGGTGCGTCGCTCTCCAACGGGGTGAACTACCGTTTCCTTCCGTAGTGCGGAACGCGTCCCCCACGACCGCCGCGGCGCCGCGCTCGGACTCCGAGGGCGGCGCTGCTGTTTGTGCGCCGATTTGGCCCGGACTTCCCTTCACCTCGCGCAGCTTGCTTGCGCCGATGGAGGGCGTGACCGAGCCGTGTTTTCGCGACTTGGTGCTCGCTCGCAACGCGCCGAGCGCGCTCGGCGGAGCGTTCACCGAGTTCGTGCGCGTCCACGAGGCGCCGACGCCCAAGCGCATCCTGCGCCGCCACATGGGCCCGCTGCGCTTCGCGGCGCCGGTCGGCGTGCAGCTCATGGGCTCGGACCTCGGCAAGCTGGCGCGCACGGCCGCCAACGTTGTGGAGTGCGGCGCGCCGCTGGTCGACTTGAACTTCGGCTGCCCGGCGAAAGGCGCCATCGCCGGTTGCGCGGGCTCGGCGCTGCTGCGCGATCCGGCCGCCGTCGAGCGCGTGGTGCGCTGTGTGGTCGAAGCCGCCGGTGCCACTCCCGTCAGCGCGAAGATCCGCGCCGGTTTCGACCACGACCGCGATCTCGAGGTCCTGGCGCGCGCGGCGGAGCAGGGCGGCGCCGCGCTGCTCACGGTGCACTGCCGGACTCGCGCGGAGGCGTACTGCGACGAGGTCGACTGGACGCGCATCGCGCGCGCCGTTGGGGCCGTGCGCATCCCGGTGTGCGGCAACGGCTCCGTGCTCGCGCACGCCGACTTCGAGCGCATGCGGCGTGAAACCGGCTGCGCGTTCGCGATGGCCGGCCGCGGCGCGCTCGCCGACCCGTGGATCTTCAGCGGCGTACAGGTGAGCGCAGCGCAGGCGGCGCAGTTCCTGCTCGAGTACGCGCACACCATGGCCGAGCGCAACCAAATCCCCGCCGGCGGGCTGGGAGCGCGCGTCAAACAACTGCTGCGCTATTGGCGCGCAGGCGGGCTCGTCGCCAACCAAGACGAGCGCCGCTCGTGGCTCGCGGAGCGCTCCGGCGACGTATTGCTCGCGCGGCTGGAGCGCGTCGCGCTCAGCGCCTGATCCGCGCGCACAAGAGCACGGCGAAGTCCTCGCCGAGCGGAGCGTCGTCCGGCTCGTCGAGCGCGGTGCTGGCGCGCACACGCGGCGGCTCGAAGCCGCACTCGACCAGCGCGTCGGACAGTTCGCTGATCGACCACAGCCGCCAGCGGTACTCGAACGCATCGTCCAGGCGCGCGACGAGTTCGCCGTCGCGCACGATGCGGAAGCTCAGCACGTTCTCCACGCGCGCCGTGCGCGGGTCAGCGGCGCGACGGCGCCAAATCGACGTCAGCACCGCCCCATCCGGCAACGGGTGCGTGCGTGTCGCGACGCCCAGCTGGAACGCGCTGGCGCCGCCGAACGTGTCACACGCGAACACACCGCCGTCGCGCAGTCGCGCGACCGCATTGCGCAGGTACTCGAGCAGTTCCTGGCGCGTGTGGAGGTAACCGAGCGAGAAGTTCCCCGCGTGCAGCACATCGACCGGCGCGTGCCGCACACGGCGCACGTCGGCGACGAGCGCTTGCAGTCGCTCGACGTGCGCAGCGCGCTGCAGCGCGTGCGCGTCGAGGTCGACGGCGACGGCCCTGCGTGTCGCGTCGGAAGCGACCCACGCACGCGCCAGCGCCGCGCTGCCCGCAAAGTCCTCGCCGAGTTCGCGCGGCGCGGCGCCGTGCTCGTGGACGAGCAGCGCCAGGGTTTCGCGCGGCGCCTGGACCGCGTGTTCGTAGCACTCCCAGCGGTCCATGCCCTGCACGCCGGCCCGTCCCGAGCGGAGCGCGCGGCCCGCGCTCAGCTGCGCATGCTCGAAAGCAGCCGCGAAACGAGCGAAGCACTGCGCTTGGCGGTGAACTTCTCGCAGCGCCCGTCGCGATTGAGCTTGGAGCAATCGCCCGGAATCTCCTGCGCGGCGTGAACGCGCTCGGCCTGCTTCTGCTCCATCAACTCAGGGTGGTAGCAACCAGTGCGGCGCTTCCACACGGTGTCGCCAGAGAGTTTGCGGAGGTGCAGACAGTCCTTGCAGTCAACCATGATTCGACGGGGGCGGTGCGGGCGCTCGACTCGCGCTCGCTGACCCGCACTGTGTCTTGAGAACACTCCGGGCGCAAGCCCCGCTGAGTGCGAACTCCCACAGCGGCCTATACTGCGCGAGTCGCGTTCGCCGTACCGCCCACCACCAGCGCCCCCGTTGTCCTCCACCACGCCGCACACGCTCCGCCTCGCCCGCCAGGACGTGCTCGCCTTCAGCCTGTGCGCGCTGTTCGTGGGCTTCTTCGTGGCCGCGGAAGTCCTGGGCGGCAAGCTGTTCCGCTTCACGCTCGCCGGCCTCAGCCCCAAAACCCTGGGACTGGGCGAAGGCGAGGAATTCGTCGCCACGGCCGGAATCCTCGCCTTTCCGCTCACCTTCGTGATGACGGACATCGTCAACGAGTACTTCGGCAAGCCGATGGTGCGGCTGTTCACCTGGATCGCCATCGCCGTGAACCTGCTGCTGCAGCCAGTGATCCGCGCGGCGATTGCCGTACCCGCGATCAGCTACACGCCGGGCGTGACCAGCGAACAGATGCAGGAGGCCTATGCGATCGCGCTCGGCCAGACCAGCGCGATCGTCGTGGCGAGCTTGGTCGCCTTCGGCCTCGCGCAGTGGCTCGATGCGCAGGTGTTCACCTGGCTACGCCGCAAGACTGGCGGCCGCATGCTGTGGCTGCGCGCGCAGGGCAGCACGGTCGTCAGCCAGCTCATCGACACGCTGGCCGTGATCTTCCTCGCCTTCGTTGCGATCCCCGCGCTGACCGGCGGCGCCGCTTGGACCAGCGGGCAGGCGTTCGAGGTCGCGTTCACCAACTACGTCTACAAGTTCCTGATCGCCGTGGTCAGCACGCCGTCGCTGTACATCGTGCACATCCTCGTCGACGCGTACTTGGGCAAGGACGTGGCGCACGCACTCACCGCCGCCGCCCACCCCGGCGACGCGGATTGAAACGCCGCTGCGCGCGCTCCGTGCCTCCCCCGCCAGTTTCGTAGCCCGGCTTGTTCGCGTCGAAGTCCGGCTCGGGCATGAGACTCACGCGAGCTTCCACCTCGGCGTCCTCGAGTTCGCGCTTCACGCCCACCGCGCGGAAGATCTCCAGGCCGCGCGAGCGCGCAACCATTTCGCGCAGCGTGCGGCCATCGGGCGCGTCCGGCCACGGACCCTCGTGCACGCGCCACTCGAACAACTCCGGCGCGGCGCGGCAGGCGTACTTCCAGTAGGCCGGATTGTCGGTCTGGAACACGAACAGACCTCCGGGCGCGAGCGCGCGGTGCACGGCTTCGAGCGTGCGCGGCGTCAGTTGGCGACGCTCGCGCTTGGAGCTGTCGTAGTACGGCTGCGGGTGGTAGAGGTGCGCCTCGTGGATCGATCCCGCGGGGCAGCGCGCGGCGATGAACTCGCTCGCGTCGCCCCAGGCGAACTTCAAGTTGGTCAGACCACGCTGCCCGGCTCGCAAACTTCCCAGGCGCACGGCGGGCGGAACCAATTCCAGACCGAGGTGATCCCAGTCGCGCCGCACGAGCGCCGAGCCGATCAGGTAGCGCCCGTTGCCGCAGCCCAGGTCCACGACGCGCGGCGCCTGGCGCCCAAAAACCGCAATCCAATCGAAGGTTTGGACGACTTTTCCCAGTCCAACGCGCGTTCGCGTCCACTGCTCGCGCGGCAGGACGACGCCTGGGTACGGCGGACCGGCGTCTCGATCGCGGCGAAGGTGCTTCATGCAGGCCGCCAGGGTAGCCCGGCGCGTACGCAGAACGACGGTCGGAGAGCGTGAGCGGTTCGTAGCCCAACCTCGCTCAGCCCCGTAGATTTCGGAGGGACCCTGCGAGTTCTCGGCAAATTGGCGCAACTTTCCGGGCGGCCTCGGACCCAAACGTGTCGAACCAACACGACGAGCGCCATCCCGACTTCGCGGTGGTCGCAAGCGCCCTCGAGGGCGATGCGGCCGCAGCGCAGACGCTGATCCAGCGCCTTGGCTGCGTTCCTCGCATCCTGCACGCCAAAATCGCGCAGATGGGGGCGCGCCTGGGCGACGAAGATCTGCGCGACCTGGCGCGAGACACGTTGGAGAGCGTGTGGCGCCGACTGCGAACCTACGAGGGCCGCAGTTCGCTCGAGACGTGGCTCTTCACCTACTGCCAGCATGCACTGCTGAACGCCGTGCGCCGCACCCAGCGGCGGCGCGCAGCGTTCCGTGAGACGGACCTC
>Ga0169931_10001995_pt1 | contig 33527 bp, 20 predicted proteins | sample Kivu_15m_20L_FD_129675 | JGI IMG/M metagenome (GOLD analysis project Ga0169931, IMG submission 129675) | Freshwater microbial communities from Lake Kivu, Western Province, Rwanda to study Microbial Dark Matter (Phase II) - Kivu_15m_20L... | ecosystem: Environmental > Aquatic > Freshwater > Lake...
GCAATAATAGTTTCCTGGTTTGCACCTATTTTTCTTTTTTTCCTCGTTCATTTCACTGAAAGGTGACTTTGATTTTGTTTCTTCGCCCTTTGCTCTTTTTTTACGAGCAGCACAATGAGCTTTCTGAGAAAATCCACTAGGATTATCGCAGTTTATTGATCTTTTATATTCGTCAGACCAACTCATTAGAAATAAGAACTACTCTTTACTATTTAGAAAACCTTGTTTAAGTAACTTTGATAGTTCGGAGGTTGATCCGACAAATACTGCATTATTTGTAACATTATTAGTCATTGATTTTGTCGAATCATCCTCTAGATCTTTCATTTTCTTTTGCAAATCAACAAGTTTATCTGTTACATCTCCAACGCTTTTAATTAATTGACCTGCAACTTCATATGCTCTAGGACTACCACCCTCACCTGCTACTTCTAATATTCCATTAATTGCCTCTTGTCCTTTTTCAATTAAGGAATATAATTGACCTCTGCTGTATGCATAATCTTTTTTTATATCTTGCTGCTCTTCATTAGATACTTGTTGAATTTCTACAGATGTTTCTTTTGTGGAGATATCAACGATACTTGTCTCTGTATTGAGAGATTTACTTATAGAATCAAATTTATCAGTCATGATATTATAAATCTATTTTTCTAGTAGGACTGAATTCTTTTACATTTTCAAAAAATATGGTGCTCTCACTAAATCCAAAATCATCTCCAGGAACGATTAATTGATTATCGGCCGTGCTTAAAACTTTTATGATTGATCCTGGAATATGTATTTTAGCAATGGTTCCACTGTGTCCTCTAATTACAGAAATAGTATTACTAGTTTTAGCCGTCACTTTCATAATTTCAGTGTCAATAATAATTCTATTTCCAATGGATATCGCAGAAGTATCATTTACTGAAATTAAAACTTCGGATATATTTAAATCCTCTGTAATTGTTGCTGAATTGTCATTATCATAATCTTTCATTGCGGTTGGGGTTGCTGTATACCTTACTTCTCTCTTTGCTGTCCTTACATTGGTATCTGAATAATAATCAACTTGAACTTTGCGAATAAGACCATCAGTGCTATCGGCAATTGGACCAAAGAGATAAGTTTTTGCTGTAAATTGAAGTGTATATATTAAAGCTCTTCTAGTTGAAAAATCTCCTTCATAATCATCTTGAAAATTAATAGATTCTAGAATGACAGGAATATCACGTTTTTCTCCTATAGAATCTACCAATTCTATAGTAATATTAAATGATGGTTGAAAGTATGGTAGAATTTGTTCAATAATTTGTAGGGCGTCATCATTTAATTTTGTAAGAATATTGAGTTCAAATCCAATATTATATGGCACCGGCATATAAACTTTTTTAACTCTATTGTTATCATCTACCGCTTTAAATGATTGAGTTACAGTTGTTTTTCTAGATGGATCATATTGAATACTATTCATTTCAAAAGACATTCTTGGTAATGTAATTTGAATTGGTTTATTCAATTCCGCTTGTTGTTCTATTCTCGCTAAAAACTTTTGTTTTGGACCATAAGCCAGAGGAACTCTCATTTCACTTATGGTATTAAAATTTTCATCTTTATGTTTTATATAAATTTGATTGAAAATTGTTCCGAAAGAAACAACAGTTTTTCTAATTATCTGATGATAAAAATATGTTCCTAACATCAATAAGCACCAAACGGATTTGATTGTGAAAAATCTAGAATAAGATCTGCCTCTTCTTCGATTTCATCATTTTGACTATATTTATCATATAAATCTCTGTTATCAAATTGACTTACTGAATATATCGCGGATGATCCTAAACCAACTAGAACTTCTCCAGAAGAAAAAGTCCCATCAATTATAGATATTTTTAACTCTTTTAAAGTGGAATTCCATGATTTTACTCTTGCACGTGCTCCAGAGGTAGATCCAACCACAACTTCATTAAATTGATATGTTCCGATTCCTGTGATTAATGGAGGATTTGCAATGGTTACAGATGGATTAACTGTATACCCAATACCTGGATTTTTTATTCTTATTGCATTTACAATATTACCAGTTGTTATTCCAGCGATAATGACAGCACGTGCTAGGGAGGGATCTTTGATAGAATCTATATTAGAAATAGTAATAGTTGGTGCAACAGTATATCCAGATCCTGGATTAGTAATGGATAGAGATGTAACTGTATTTTGTGATATTGATGCTGTAACAGTTGCCGTTGTTCCTATTCCTGTTGTAACACTTGTAATAAAAATTATTCCATTATTATTGCCGCCAGACAAATAATAATAATCACTTGCAGAATATCCAAATCCACCATATGAAGTCGCAAATCCTGTGATTCCTCCTGAGGCACTTACTGATGTCACTTGTATGATTGCACCAGTACCACCTATTCCAGTGGATATAATATATGGAATAAGATTATAAGATCCAACACTATATCCACTTCCGGCAGTATTTAATGTTGATGTTGATAATACTCCTGTCCTTGTTGGGGGAGATTGAACTACCACTGTAGGAGTTGCTGTATACGCAGCTCCGGGATTAGTAATTGTCAATGCAGTTACTGTTCCTCCAGCACCTATTGTTGCAGTTGCAGCAGCTCCTGCCGATGGACCTTCGATAGACACAGATGGAGCAATAGAATACCCAGCGCCGCCACCATTAACTGCGACAGATACGACTCCTTTCTGAACTTTTTCTATGATACAGGTTGCAGCAGCTCCTACACCACCCCCACCAGTTATAAAAATAGTTGGAGCAACAGTATATCCAAATCCAGCGTTAGTTAATAAAATCTCTTGTATTGATCTAACTCCTGCTCGTGAAGTTGTTATTGCCACTGCCGTTGCTGTGCTACCATTTGTTGGTGCTGCACTAAAAGTTATTATTGGTGTAGAAGTATAACCACTACCATCATTGTTTAAGAAAATTTGACGCACATATCCTGTATTGATTAGTGATGATGCTGTTGCAGTTGCGCCAATTCCTATTAACTTTAATGTGGTAATAAATCCCTCATCTTTAATTTGTGAATCTATTTCAGGAATTGAAGTGTCAAGAACCTCATCTTCATACTCAAATAATTCACATTTTAGTAAATAAACATAATTTGTTCCTAATTGGTAAAAAGGATCTTCATGTTCTATGAATTTGACTTCAAATATTCTTTGTCCTAATGGAAAGTATATTAAATCTCCCTCTCTTGGTCTAGATGACAAAACTATCTCATTATCATCTTCTGCCTCTAAAAAAGGAGATATGAAATCCTCAAATCTTTCTTTTGAAATTGTAATTGTTAACTCATCTTTTAATGAAACTCCAAATTTTGTTAAGATATCACCAGCACCAGAATATCCATCATATGTATTAACATAAGCTTCTATTGTATAATTATCATCAAATTTTGATGATTGGATGTCATTTAAAATTGTATCTTTTCTAACAAATTTTCTAGGTATGTATGTCACTTCAATGCCATACATTCTTAATTGTTCATTAATTAACTGTTGAACAAGATTTTGTTCAGATTGTGAACCCTGAAGAAAAAACGGATTAAGTGCCATTATCCAACAAAATCTAGTGGTGGTAATTCATTTTCTAACATCATTACTTGTTTTAATTCTTGAAGTTCTCTTTCAGCATCCTCATAAATTTCTCTACCATTTAATTCAATACCACCTGGCAGTTTGACTCCTCTAAATTTAATCAAATTCTGCCCCCATTGCCTTTTGATAAGAGAAGTAAGATATTTTTTTAGGAAACTATCATTAAATACTTTTGAAAAATTAGTAGGATCCAACGCTCTATAACAATCAATAACAAGATAATTTCCTACTGCTTGAGACCCCCAATCAATATCTAAATATAATCTATTTTGCCTTTTATTAAAACGAATTTGTTTTTCGGCGGTTAATAAAAAATCAACATCTTCAAGATAACTTTTTACCATAGAATAATGTAGAAGTTCTACAGAATTAAAATAGTAAAGATCATTTAAAAATAACTGATATTTAATACTAAACATACTGCCAGATATGGAACTAGTGTCAAATTTAAATATTTTTTCGATTCCTGTGATAGAGTCTGGAACTTGAATATAATTTGATGTTTCATAAAAATTAAAGGTTGTTGTTCCATACCCCGTTATATTTGAGGAACCGGTTGTAGTTACAATTCCTACACCATTTGTATTTTTAGCTCTTCCTCTATCAATATCACTTTGAGTTATTTTATATTTTAAAAACATTCGTTCAACACCGTCAAAATGTCTTTCATTAAAATACTGAATGGCATCATCAACTAAATCATCAATCTGATCATCATCAACATTAATTTCTAGTACAGGTGCTCCTAGACGTCTTAGACAATAATCAATTAATTCTTGTCTAGTTGATGGTTTTGCCATTATTCAACCTCTGAATTTTGATAATCTTCTATTTTTTTAGATGATTTTGATTTTTCTGGTAATATTTGAAGACTAGTAAGTTCTGAAATTTTTACCAATAAATTTTCTCTCTCAGATTCAAAATCTTTTATTAAAGTTTGAAGTTTTGCTTCAAGTAAAATATTTTGATTTGTTAGTGATGCTAGTTTTTGATTATACAAACTCACTAAAACATTAATATCAACGTCATTATTCATAATTTTTAGAATGTGCCTCCATCAATTGTTGTTGTCCAGGTTGGTTTACTAGTATATGTAGTTGAGACACTTGTTGGTATTCTAGTTGTATTAGTTCCATTTTTTAAAATGTCATTAGTTGTATCGAAAGTGCCTTGAACTCCAATAAGAGTCACAGAGTTACTAGATGCTGTGGTAGTTTTAACCACACCATAAGCAGCAGAATTACCTGATTGAGTTATTTGATCTTCAGCACTAAAACTATGATTACCATCTAATGTAAGGATAATTTCAGTTACAGCAGTTAAGAGTTGTGTTGATGTAAAAGTTGCTGATGCTGGTGCAGTGGTTGAGTTTTGAAGACCAGTACTATCAAAATATACTATACCATGAGTGGAAAAATCACCTGTTTGATAGTAAATTCCTTTAATGTCAAGGAATCCTCTAGTTCCAGTTGCAACATTATTTGTAAGTGTTACATCTGGAATATAAGTCCAAGATCTTTCTGGGGCCTGGCTATTTGCATTTGATCCATCACGATACCCAAAAAATCCTATTTTATTATTAGCGACTCCAGAATTAGTATTGTAATTAAAGGAGATACCTCTATCAGTATTGGTATCAAATGCATGAGTGATTGTTAATTGTGTACCAATACCAATCTGAGAGGTTGTATTTGAAGCAATAGAAACAACCTTTGTTCCAGTATTATAATAAAGGATAGTTCTACCAGCAACAGCTGCCGGAAGACCAGTTACGCCGGCGTTATCAATAATATCTCCGGTATTAATTCCAACTACAGAATCTAAAGTGATGTTAGTTGATCCACTTCCAACTGTTGCCATGACAGTTCTGACGCTAGTTACATCACCTAGTTCCAGAATAGCATCATTAACTGTGACTGAACTAGAGTTAACTGTTGTTGTAGTTCCATCAACTTGAAGATTACCTTTAACTACGACTGTACCTTCATTACTTAAACCGTCTGGATACGGATCGATGAATAAAGTGTTGCCTCCACCTGATTTAGTTGAAATAACATTTGAACTAATACCAACATTATCAATTGTTACCGCACCCAGATGAGTGCTAACTCCAATATGAAAAATTGGACCAGTAATTGTTAATAAATCAGCATCATTAGTCCCCAGTGTTGTATTTCCATTAACAATTAAATCATTTGTAATTGTAAGATTACCTGATGTAAATGCTACTGCACCGCTTACATTTAAATTTCCCCCAATATTAACATTACTAGAAATGCCAACACCACCAGAAACAACTAATGCCCCTGTACTGGTGTTGGATGATGTTGTATTGGTTGCGATTGCAACTTGAGCAACAGAATTTGCATAAGTCCAAGATGCACCTTCAACTTGAATTCTATCAGTTACTGCCTCATCATAATAAATTCTAGAATCATTGTCTGTGCCAAATTGTAAATGAATATCATCCGCAATTCTAATATCTGCAGTATTTCCAGCCGCACCTCTTTCAAAGAAAACAGCATCTTTTGCTGTATCATATGAAACTCTAATATCATCACTATCGCCAAATTGAAGTTCGTCATCATCTAAAAATTGAACTCTACCAGTACCATTTGGTGTAATAGTAATATGACCATCAGTATTTGTAGATGTAAAAGCATTTCCATCTAATCTTAGATTATCTACATTCCATTGATCGACTTTTCCATCTTGGTCTACAATCGGTACAAAACCATTCGCTAAAGTGGTTGGATTAACCTGACTAGCAACTTTACCTGGACCAATACTCAATAAATCAGTATAATATCTACCACCAACCACCTGCGGATTAGAGGAATTATCTCCAGCAAAAAGTCTTCCACCACTATTACCATGTGTACCAACACCAATCGTAAGTCCAAGTTCACCATAGTTTAGGGACGCTGGTGCCGAAGTACCAGTAGATCTTTTGACTCTAATGATACTTGCCATTAAAAGTTACCTCCGTTTATGTCTAAATTCTGTGTAGTTCCTGGTGTTAACTCTAGAGTTGCTTGCCACTTATTAATAGATGAATTGTATACTAAAACCATTCCATTTTGTAATCCACTACTGATATCAACATCAGTTGAATTTGAAATCGCTCCAACATTACTTCCAGAAATGGATGAAACAACTTTAATAGAGTTTTGTTGACCTACCCGTACTTTAATGTCTGGCATCAGTGTCTCAATAATTGAGGTTTACTCACAGAAGGAACATATAATGTTTCCTTTTATAATTGACAGGATCTAAAATATATTTATATTCATTTCAACCGCTGTCAAAATAATTCGGAGATTATTTCTTGTTGTTTTAAATACAATTTGCAATATGATTTAGCAATCGTCTTTAAATCATCAATATCATGAATTGAGTCTATTTCTAAAGACATTTTAAAATATTCAAAACTTTTACTTAAATTTTCCAAATCTATTTTATCTGGATCCATTAATAATCTCCATTAGTAATGATTTAATTTCCACAATATCTAATTTTATTTTTTCAATCTCCTCTTTTTGTTTTTCCTTTTCAATTTTCATTTTAATATACTTATTATACTCTGAGGTATCTAAATTTACTATTGCTCCAGAATTTTCATCTCTAAAAAGATTAATATGACCTTCAACTGGTATCATGCTAATGCGATTACTCGAAGATCTTTAAATTTTGGCGAATAAGCTTCATTTGACCCATTCATTACAATTTTAATGATAAACCCGTTAAACTGCTCTAAATTACCAGCAGTATATTGGTATTCTGAATATTCGTTATCAGAATTAAAGTTAATAAAAACGTCTGAAGATCCATCATTCAAATATTTATCAATTACAGTGTCACCTAAACCATCTCCATTCGAATCAGTTAAATTCAAATAACCAGGAAAAAGTTCAAAGGATTGATTGATTTCACTAGAATCTGATCTAAACAACCTGTATAAAACTCTAAAATCACTTGAAGATGGTCTATTTGCTGTTAAATAAACTTTTAATGATGTTGCTGGTTTAATTAAGTTAATTCTCTTTGAGATATACACCGATGAATGTGGATCATCAGATAATTTATTAACTCTTGCATCTCTAATATAATCTGCTATTGGGTTATTAATTCTATTCCTATTTAAAACAAAAGTAGCAGCTTCAGTTAAATCAATCACTGGAGATACATTAGAGTTTGAAGTTTCCATTCTAATTCCAAGTGTCAACGAACGACTTCTTGGTAGAGATGGAATTCGATTTATTTCATTTACCCTAGAGCATATTAGTCTAGTGGAAGATAGATTATTAACATTGTTTAGAGAAACATCCTCAAATCCTTGATCCAAGAAAGAAGTTTCCGATCCACCAGAACTTGTACCAGTAACAGTTCTAATTGATGATGATACATTAGTATTATTTGGCGTTATAACATTAAATTGTGGTATTATTTGATTAAATTGAATATTTTGAGAAGATCTACAGTTTGATTGACCTAATATACTATTTGTTGTAAAGTTTAACATATCATCGCCAGATGATCTACCACTTCTGTTGAATTGGATATGATAATTATCGATTCCTCTATTGGTTTTAAGAGTTTGGTTGGATGGCATTGTATGTGAAGTATTAATCCTAGTTAAAGAAACTCCATTTAATTCATACTTATATATTGTATCATTTATTGAGTGATCTCTAATTATTGATTGATTTACACCACGATTTAAAATAGTTAGACTATTTGTTGTAACATCCGAGTATGATATAACTTCATTATTAATGATAACAAATCCTGGATTTGCTCCAGAAATAGATCTACCTTCAAAAGTTGCAAAGTTTGAAGTATTGGCAATTGAAATTGTTGTATTAGATGTAATAATATTAGATGTTAAAGATTCTCCAGGAGTATTTGGAAAAACTCCACTAATAGTCAACATATTATCACTTGAATGCATTCCATGATTATAATGTAAAACTTCAAAAACATTTCCACTGTATAGATCATTTAAAACTGTTGAAGTTGCTGAAACAACTGTTCCACCAAGAGAAACTGCTGTAGATGTAGATACTGGATAATATGATATAACACTATTATTTGTAAAATCTTCTCCAACAACATCTGTTAAAAATATTGTATCAACTCCAAAAATAGAAGAAACGGTGATTGTTGATCCTCGACCTCTTGTAATAGTGCTTGTAGTAATACCAAGCAAATCTCCCTGCTTATATCCAGTTCCAGTGTTTGCTATAGATACTGAAGATATCACATTATTTAAAATAGTGACAGTTGCTTTTGCACCACTTCCCGATCCTGTAATTGTATATAATGGAACATTAGAAAAAGTCCCATTCGAGTATCCTGCTCCAACGTTTGTTGTCGTTATTATACCGATTGGACCACCTATATTTTCAACAAATCCAAACGTATCTCCCTCTGCCACTTTTGTACCTGGTGTAAAAATATTTTGTAAGTTTGAACTTGTATTAATTCCAACTACTATTTTTCTAGGTAAAGTTTTAATAGGGTTAATAATTAAAGGTTGAATATTTGCGTCTGGACTCGCATAAGTGCTCCCAATTGAAAGTGGTGGATTATAAAAATATGCAGTCCCTGTTGTTGATGTAAAATTAGCTTTATAGAATTTAAATTTTAAATCCTCGTAAACACTAGGATTCCAAATAGATCCATTCTGCGATTTAAATAAATTTCCACCAACATATTGATTTGAATAAATTACCTGCTGAGCATTTGGTAATGTTTGAGTTGCAACAGTTGGTTCCGTTGCTCTAGCAATCCATACCTTGTAATCGTCTGATGAAGGTGATATTAAAGAAATAGCATATTGTTTATTTGGTTGTAAATAAATTGGAGATTCAAATCTAATATTAGTCGCCGTTTGACCATCAGATGATGTGGTTATTCCAGATGGTGATATTTCAGATCTAGCAAAGTTTTGAATTAATTTTTCCTTCGGAGTTCCACCAATATCTGTTTCCCTAATTTCTATGAATAATTTTTCAGTTAAATCTTTACTTGCAAAATAAAGATCAACACTGGTCAAAAATCCTCCTTCGGAGTCTGACCTAAATGTTTGAGATAATGGATCTCTTGAAATAGATGAGATCGGCATTGCTGATGGTGGTTTTCTTACAACAATACTTTCACTATAGACATTTGAATTAATAATTCCAGAATCATAGAATGTTGTTTCTGTAAAAGATACTGTTGGTGAAAAAGAATTTGTAGAACTAGAAGAGAGTTTAAATGTTTTCGATCCAGAACTAAATGTAGATGGTGGTGTAGGATTTAATAGAGGATTTCTTATGAAAATACATCCAATTAAATCTCCAACAGAATCAGTTGTTAATGATTGCTGTACTACATTAGATTGAGCACCACTTGTTTCCCCAACAAGTCTCATTCCAATGGGAGTATATCCATAAAATCTACCATCAGCATCATCTGCTAACGAGAAAGTATCTATGTTTAAAACAGTAGATGATGATGAATATGTTGATAATGTTGTAGACGATACATATGGATTTTCAGCATATGTTGAAGTTGGTGTTCCATAAGCACCAGATTTATGATTTGAGTTTGCAATTCTAAAAGATGCTACTTTAATGGATCCTACAAATCCAGAAACTATTTCACCAGGAGAAAATACGCCACTGATCATAGAAACTTTTAAAAGTTTTGGAACTATGTCAATGTTTGCACTTCCACCAAAGAATGAATAATAATTTGTAAAAGGTTGAAGACCATTTGCTCTAAATTCAATATTTCTAGAGCGTAAACGATCATTTGATGGAGAACTTGGTAATAAGTTAGTAATAAATGTATCTTTCCAATTACTTTGAGTTCTCAATATTATTCCACTTTGACTGTTTATGGTTCTGACCCAGGTATCTGCAGATGGTGTTAATTTAATATTTCCGTTAAAATTAGAAACACCAAATGGATTAACTTGCTCTTGTCTTGTTGTGAAATTTTGTGATAGATTATTCCATTCAATTTCCGAATAATTTAATGTTACAAGATTACCTGTTTTTTTAACATTTTGATCTAACAAAGAAAAGTCACTATAAAAATCAATAGTTTCTGTGTTGTTTGTTTGTGCAGGTGCAACTTGAGATTTTATAGTATATGATGAAATATCAGAAAGTAATTCTTCATTTTTAAGATCAATTGTGCATTGTGCATCAATATTTTCCAAATCAATAAAATTATTCGATTTAAAATCATCAACAAAAAATCCAGTTTTAAATCTAGAAATACCATTAAAATCTAAAACTTGTAAAGATTTTGTATCTAGTTCGAGTAAAGATAAAGAGGTAGATTTTTCAATATTTTCGACTCTATCTTCTAATGAGCGAATATCTTTCATAGTATATCTTTTATTGTCACTAAGAGTAACTTTTACATCTTTAGGATTAAAAAGATATGCAGGTAATTCTATTTTTGCTAGATCCATAGCATCTTCAATCGATACTGGTTCTTTAGGATTTGGAGATGAAACCCCTTTAACAATGCTCAACACACCATTCTTATTGAGAACTATTTTGTCAATTCTAGGTAAATAATACGAATACCCAACAATAGAACTTTCATTTGGAGCAACAACTAAAGTTGGATTACTTCCAGCAGATTGGAAATTTCTACTATCAAATGCAAATGGTGATGATGATGATGATGTAAAGTTAGAAACTCTTGGTCTAAAATCTAAAACATCAGTTGATCTAACATTATTTTTTAATAGCGAAATATCGTCTTTGTATCTATCAGATGCATAACTTTTAACTGTATATAAATCTCCAGTATCATTTTGAGGAACGACATACGAATTATAAACTATTAAAAGTCTTTTAGATGGCACAGATGCATCTTTTTTCCTAACTATTCTAGAATAATCATAATACTGCTCTTTACTTCCTTGATCCAAACTAAAATCTTGAGTTTTATTTGTATATTTTCCTAGTGTAATTGAATTTATTGATCCAATTATATTAGATTCTTCAAAAATTACGGTTTCATTCAGTGTAAATTTATTAGAATTCAAGTACACAAATTCAATTTGAGTTGATGATGATCTAGTAACTAACTGTCCAACAGCTCCGCTAGATTGACCGATTAGTTTTTCTCCTAAAATAGAAGAAGTATCTAAATTTAGACCTGATGCAAAAGTTAATGCGTCTAATTGAACTGATGCATTATTTAAAGATTCATACACTGCGATAATTTTTACAACATCTGGTACATTTAATGATATTTCCTCATCTTCCACTCTTAATCCATAAAATGAATTTGTTGATAGTCCACTAGTAACCGTAGAAACTCCAGATGATGTGCTATTAATTGTAATTTTTTGACTTCTTATGTAATTTTTTTGTTTATTTTTAATAGAATTTTTTCTAACTGTGACGTTAATTTTTACATTTGATTGACTTGTTCTTAATCCACTTATATCTAAAGTTGTTGAATTCGCAGACAAACCAACTTTATCTGCAGTTAATTGATCTACAGTCCCATCTTCATAAAAAACAGAATACCTTTCAGAATCATAAGGTTCAAAAAATGCACTAGATATTCCAACATCTGATAATGTAACAGAAACACTACCAACATTACTTGTAGATTTTGTAACTTGCCTATTTACAGTAAGATTTGAAGACGCTAGATTTACATCAGATATATTTTTTGAATTTAACCTTGCATATAAGAATGCTTGCTCTTCATTTTGTATACTAGGCACACCTAAAGCAAATGTTGAAGACACTGAAGATGTTGGTAATTGACCATCACAAACTCCAGCAACAGTGGTTACTCCAATCAAAGTCATTGTGAGACCATCTGAAGAAACAGAAACCACTCTATTATAAGTTTCAGTAGTAAATCCAGTTCTTTGGTATCTAACAATAGTATCAGTTTTTATACCTACAAAATTTTTTCCAGCGCAAGTAGCTACTCCTGCACTAATACTTAATGTGTCAGTTGAATTAAAATTTGATGCAATTCTAGTTTGAAGAACCGTGTCTGCAATAAATGAAGTTGTTAATCCTGCAAGAGATTTATCTTGATAAACTGATTTTATATCTTGATTTCCATATACTTTGATGTCTGAAATAGTTCTAGAATATTCAATATTTCCATTAATTGATATTTGTTCACCTACACTAAATGATCCAGATGTTTGCTGAATATTTATTGCTGATCCAAAAGGAGAACCAATAACATATCCAGAAGCTCCGCTGTTTAAACCTTTAATGTAAGTAGTTTCTGGACATTGAATTGATGACAAACTTTGATTTAAAAATAAAGTTGTATAAGTTTGTATATCATATAAGTAAAGATTCCATGGAGTTCCTGAATTTTGATATGGGGCGTCACTAACTCCAAACGAATAAACTCTTGCTGAACCGATCGTAATCCCTGCACCAATAGTTGTTGAATTTTTTCTCCTACTATTTAATAATATTGAAAAATCATTATCAAGACCAATTGCTGGCGTTCCACTTACATTATTGACTCTTAACAAGTTTCCCATTTCAAATGGAATTGATGAACTGGGAACTGTTGATGTATCTCTTGATTTTTCTAAATCAATTATGGTTGTAGAAGATTTTTCAACGTCAAATCCTCTAACATATGCTTTTCCTGGAGAAACTTTGACTGCCAATAGATTTTCTGATGGATTGTTTCCCTGTTCTGTTTTTTGTGTTGTATAAAAAACACCATCAGAATTTATACGATCATTTAATGAATCTGAAATATCAATGCTGAATGGATCAACAGAGTAATTACCAGATTCCTCATACGTTCTCTTTGCAAAATATTCCTTTATTAAAGAATAAGTATTTGAATCTTGTATTTTTTTAACAATTCCACCATTGACTCTTAAAATTTCAATAAAATTTTTATCATCGTTATCTGTTAATCTTTTTTTAGTGAGGGTGGCAGTAATTTTTAATCTATCTGCACCAGGTGCTGCATAATTTGAAAATCCAGAGGCATTATCATACAAACTGTTATCTTCTTTAGCATCAACTAAAGTTTCATTCACGAATAGACCAATTCTATATGAAGGAGTATTTGTGTATTGATCTAAAATTAAAGTATTATCTTGAACATTGACAAAATGTCCCCTAATAAAATAAACTCCTTTTGAAATCGAAACTGAAGATCCTATTAAAGATGCATTTAAATTAATTGCTGTGGCAAAAGTATTACCAGATGCTATGGTAGTATTACCATATTTAATTGATTCTTCTAGAATTAAAGTTTCACCATCTCTAAATTGAGTTATTTGAAAGTCTGAATCTGATGATGTATATTTTACATAAATGGTGTAATCATCAGATTCGGATTCAAAATTTGTTAAAACTTTTTGAACAACTGCCGATAATTGTGAACTTTGACCTTTTATTTTTTTCCCAATTAATTCATTTAAATATAAACCAACGCTTAATCCCAGATGAGTTGGATTAATCTTGACCGCATAATAGTTTGAATTATACGTTACATTTCCTGGAACTACTACAGATCCATCTTTAAAAATATGACTACCAAATGATTGAATTTGATTTTGTAGTATTGACTGTAAAGTTGTTAGCTCTCTAGATTGAACTGGAAATCCAGGTTTAAAAAGAACGCGATAAAAATTTTTATTAGGATCAAAATCATCAAAATATGGTAATACATTAAGATTTGTTTTTTGTGACATTTTTAGAATTCCAGTATAATTTTAATATCCTCTTTTTGTCTTGGATTTCTAGAAACACGAGGTCTATTATCCAGATAAATTATATCTCCGGATCCTTTATTTATCTCTGCATTTGCTACTCCATTTGTAAATTCTGTTGCTAAATTAACTCTTTTAGTAGTGGTTACGGAGGTTGTAATTCCCGTGAATGTAGAATCAATTGATCCACTAAAATTATTAGTACTTGTGATTGTTCCACCATTAATTCCAAAATTGACTTTTGTAGATTCAGTAATAATGTTCTTAGAATCTTTTTGATCATATGAAGATGAATTATAATATAGTGATCTATCTTGAAAATATTTTAAAACTCTAGTTTCTGTGTCATATGATGCAATATACCCAGTGGCAGTTCCAACACCTGTTATGGACTGGAATATTCTAGTTCCCGGAATAGCATCAGTAGGGTTTGAAACTGATGTTAATTTTAACGCATTTAAACTTGAAAATTGATTTTCTGAAAAAATAGAGCTAGCAGATCCAGTTCTAGTTGGATTTTTAATTATTCCAATTTGAGCGAATCTAGTATCTAAAGGAAAATCTCTAGTTGAATCATCAAAACGAGAATAAATTAAAACTTTATCCGTTCCAAGTTCTGTATATAAATCATAACCATGACCTCTTGAAGGTGGTATGATAGGAACTAATTGTGCAAATTGTGTTACACCACCATTAATTGATGATAAATCTACCCTACCATATGAATAATTTTTTCCACCAGATGAAACTGTTGCGCTTTGAATTTTTCCACCAACAACGGTTACAACAACTTTTCCACCTTCACCATCACCAAATATATCTAATTCTGCATCCGTTGTATTATATCCTGCTCCTTGATTTTGAACATATACTTTTTTAATTTGATTTTCATTAATTAAGGAATCTCCATTTTCTCTAACTGCTTGAATTTGAGAATCTGTTGTGGATGACCAGTTATTTGGAACTGGAATATATTCTATAGAATCAAATTTAATAATATCACTTGGAGAAACTGTAAATAAGTATTTCCAGATGTATCCGTCACCACTCTCTCCAGGTCTCGATGGTTCCAAATCTACAAAAGTGGGTTCATCTTGAGAAAAATTTCCTAAAGTATTTGTTGCGGATGATCCATTGTCAATACAAATGTAAACTCTAAAATCACTATTTAAGACATAATAATTTGCATCATATAATCTGTTTGAATTCGTTTGTGGAGATGGATTCGACACGCTATAATCATGACGATACATTTCATATATTGTTCCCTGTCTCCAATCTACTCTTTTTATCAACCTTCTTACATCATTAGCGGTAACTTTTTTACCAAAAATCATAGTATCTTTTACGTGAGATAGATAATTTAAATTATCAATTGGTGATGGAGTATTATTATCCCAGTTATCAGACCTTCCAAATCCAACTGCGGATGGATTTGGAAGACTTAGAAATACGTAATATGAATTATTAGGATTATTGACAGAGTCTACAAAGTTACTCGCATTTAATATCCTAAATTGATCGGTTACAATTGCAGCCATATTATTAGCTTTTTTCTATATTTATAACTTATACGCCTAAATCTTTTTTCAATGCACCGCTATCTCTAAGACCATATTCACGTCTTTGTAGTGATGCAAAAGTGGAAAGACCAGGACTTACGGTAAATCCAGTAACAGCTATTGATATGGGATTATTAGATCTGGTAAATCCACTGAGTCTTCCCCAGGAAAATCTTCCAGAAAAATTATTTGGCATTGTTTGAATTCCACTTATATTTGTAGTTGAGAGAATATTTGAAGTAATAATTCCAACTAGATTATTTCTAGAGATAGAATGTATATAATAGATATTATCTAAAAATGTAGATCCTATTCCAACAATAGATGTATTTTCACCATCTATAGAAGTTACTCCATGTCCAACAGTTGTTTCCGAAACATATATTGGATATCCTACAATTAAATCATCAATTGCTGAAGATGAATTAAAAGAGACGTGAAAATTTAGTGCTAATGGATTTCCAGATGTTCCAACACTTGTTGATATTCCTGTGATAATTCCACTAAATCCCTGAATAAATTGGATATTAGTTAATAATTCATATGATACATCTTGGATTGGTGACAAAACACCAGGTGAGGATGATGAAGTATATCCTGCACCGGGTAATACAATAGATGTTAATGTTACAATTCCCGATGAAGATATAGAAGCAGTTGCGGTCGCCCTAGATTGATTTTGATATTTACCAAAACTAAATGTTCGTGTTAAAGACGTTGTATTAAATGCAGACTTATTAAGTAAAACTGATCCACCACTTCCTGAAGAAATTCCACTGACTTGAAATGTGGTATCAAGAACATTGTTAACAGATTTTAAAGTTTGACCAACTTCAATTAGAGATGTATTAATTCCAACAATAATATTAGATCCTATTCCCAAAATACCAGGTCTATTATTAATATCTGCTTTAAATACAGTTCCAATTCCACCAATTGGATTTGATAGTTTTAAAGATATTGTTGAATTAGGAGTATATCCAGACCCTCCATCTACAATCGTTATTGAAGACACCGTTCCAGATGTTGAAACAATAGCAGTAAATGCTGCGGACACTGGATCACTTCCTGAATTAATTAACAAACCAGAAAATTTAGGAATTTCAATTGATGATTCATTTTCTTCATAATTAAAGAATTGAGCGTCATCTAAAAAGATTTCGGTATCTGTCTGTCTAACATTTTTTATGATTTTTGACGTTGGAAATATCATACCCTCTATTGAATCTCTAGTTTTGTATTGAGGATTTTCATCAATAATCAAATCTCTTTTTTGTTTTAACCAATCTACGGGTTTATAGTTTACGCCATCTATGCCATCTCCCAAATAAATTCCAGTTTCTACAACGTCTGAAGATAATATTTCTGAAACCACTCTTTGTTCTTGCCCAACTGTTGCTGGTAGTTGATCATTTTTATTAATTTGTAAAGAATCTCCAACCTTTAAAAGTTCATTCACATTAACCTGAATACTATCTATTGAACGAGTTCCTCTATAGAAAAATATATCAACTTTATCCTCTGCTTTTGGTGCCTCTTTAAAATTAAAAGTTGTTCCTCCAGTGAAATCATAAGAAACATCTGGTTCTTGCATAACACTATTTACATAGATTAAAAGTATGGATTTAAAATCTATTAAAAGTGACTCAATACTTCCCAAGTTTTTTTGAAAACTTAACAGTTGACTATTTCTAAAGAGAGGAAATCTAGTTCTCTTCCCATTTTGTAAGTTTTTAATACTATCAATATAGTCAAATTCACCAAGTTGCCATGATGCAAATGAATCATTAAAAACTTCAGTAACAGTAAAAATAATTTCTTCCATGGGAGAACTTAATTCTCTAGCAGTAACTAATCCAACTGGTTTAAATACATCTCCTATTTGATAGGCATATCCTCTCTTTTTTAATTCAAAAGAAGAGATTCTAAATTGTGTTGATCCAATACCTACAGAAGAGTTTGGTCCTACTTCAAATGTCATGGATATACCAACTCCAACAACAGTTGTATTTCCAACACCAAGTCTAGAAACACCAATGACTGGTAAGTTTTCATATGAGGGAGAGTTAATCTGAAAAATGGGATTTACATATCCAGTGCCACCACCAACTATGTTAAAAGATAGAGTTCCTCCAGCACCAACAGATGCTGTGATCGTTGCTGCAGCGCCAACATGAAGGGAGTCTGTAACACCTATTGATACATTACCACTATATCCAGAACCAAATGTTCCATTATTTAAATTCGTGGTTATACCAGTTATAACTCCACCCACAACTGTCGCACTCACTGCTGCTCCTACAAGTGGAGCGTAACCCAAACCACCAGTAGATGCAACTGAAATAACGACACCACCTCTTGGTAGTTGATTTTGATTTATATCATAATCTACAATAATAATATCATTTGTGAATGGACGAGTAACTCCAGTGAAAGTTACACTAGAAATTCCAGTAGAAATCGTTTGTGCAAATGTATAATTATTTCCTATATTATTTGGAGTATCTGGTGTTTGAAAAACATCATTTATAAAAACAAGATTACTTCCTGCTTCCAGTCCAATTGTGTTTTGACCCTCTCTAAAGACTGTAAATGTTCTACCCAAACCTGTAAAACTATCTGATATATCATCATATATTTTGTTAAAGGTGTAATCTTGACGCAAATAAACTCTACCATTAAAAGTAGATTTTGGTAAACCTAAACTACTAGAATTCAATCTATCATTTTTACCTCTACCATCTGGTGCCTCAGTAAAATAAATTTTATTACCAACAATATTATAAGATCCCCTATAAAGTCTAACTAAAGAACCATTAGTTAAAGTTGTTGCCGAAGATCCCACATAACCTCTGTTAACTTGAACAACTGGTATTGATCCTATTCCTGTGATAGGACCTAGGGCAGTAGTCGCTAGTCCAACATTAACTACCTTTAAAAATTCTGTTCCTACATTTAATATATCACGCGGTTTAATAGAAGAAATTCCAGAAAGAGATATAAAAGTAACTCCAACTCCAATAGTCGTAGCATTATTTTGTAAACTATAATTTAATGGAGTAAACATCAATGGATATTGTGTTACACCATCTATTGTAATTAAAGATTTTTCAAGTTTTTTCTTCATCTCAAGTTTATGTAGATTTCCAGATCCAATATTAGTAAATGTAAATCCTATTCCGCTTCCGCCTGCAGTCCCTGTTATCTTAAATGTATCTTTTGACAATCTAATTGCATAAACTCTTGTTGGACAAATATCCGTGCTAATTCCTGTAGCGTATATTTCTCTAAATGTTGTTCCGGTAGAAACGTTAGATAACGTTAATGCAAAATTAGAATCGGTTGAATAGTAAGTTCTAGCAGATCCAGCTATTATAGTTTGAGATGCTGTGATGGAGTTAATTCCAATTGAATGAATTGTTCCTAGTGGTAGACCTAGAGAGAAATTATTACCAGAATAAATTCCTGATCCAACTCTCAAGACTGATGTATTTCCAACGCCAGTAATAATTGAAGATCCAGTTGAAACAACATCACCAACAAAATAAGTATAACTTGTTGTGATACCTGTTAAGGTAGTTCCTGATGGAATAAATTTACCTATAATTGAATGACCAATTGTTAATCCAGTTGTAACTCCAATTCCTGTAACTGTGGATAATCCTGATATTATATCTCCTTTAAATGATTGTCCGCTTATAAGAGTGGATCCTATGCCAACAGATGTTGCAGGAACATCAATTAATGTTGAAAATGGTGTATATATTAATTCTTCCCCAGTTTCAAAGAAATGATCTGCAATTGTGAATACGCCTGTAGACAAATTAAGTTTTGAGGAATCTGAGGGATTAAAAGTTTTTTCAAAAATTGGAATCTTGTTGTAATTTAAATCAAAATCTAATCTATCTTTTCCAAATTGATCAAGAGAACCATAGAAAGAATTAGTTATTCCCTCAATTGAAGTTCCATATGTATGATTACCAGGAATGTTAAATTCATCAGTGTCAAAATATATAAATTCGTTATAAGATTGTATGGTAATATTACTTGTAGAATATTGAGAATCTGGGTGAAATTTAACTATTACATTTGAACCACTCATTGTTGCGGAAAATGTACCGATGCCATTAGTATTTTTAACATTTAAAAATGGAGCTTGACTAATATTAACTCTGACTTGATCTGAAACAATATATAAATTATGAATTGAAATGGTTGATCCAATACCAACTTTGACTAGTGATTTAATTGCTGATCCAATATTACTAGCATAAGATATGATGTCTGTGGCAATTCCTGAAGATTTCACAAAAGTTGATTCTAACTTAGCGGTTCTTTCTGTGCCTGCTGATTGACCACTAACTAGATAATGATGTGTGCCAACTCCTATTGATGTTGACCCTATTCCTACAGTTTTAACCTTGACCCTAACATCATTATTACTGTTCATATTTTTAAATGTTAAATTTAAAATATTATTACTTACATTAACTCCAAAAGTTCCAATGAACCCCCCAGATAATCCACTCACACTATTTTTGGTATCAAAATAGTATTCTGAAATAAAAGAATCTTGTCCATCATGAAATGCAGCAACTTCAAAATAATTTTGCTCATTTGTTTGAGTATCTAAAATATGAGCAAAAGCATATACTGCGTCATATTGACTAATTAACGATTGAAAAACTGAAGTGCTAAATCCCAATAACCCAGATCCAGATGCTGGACCAATATTTTCCGTTTTTGAGGAAAGACGAATAAATCCAATGTCAGTAAATCCAACTCCAATATTAAATGGATTTGAACTAAATGAATGCCTGTAAATTTTTAAATTGTAATTGGTCGTATTTGGGTCTAATGGATCAAATCTGAGAATCACATCACCATTATCTGTAAAAGAACCAGAAAAATCTCCAATTTTTTTATTGGTAAATAAATTTATTTTGTCAAGAGTATAAGTATTAGTATAATTATTCAATACTACAATTTCACTTAACTGTGTGCTTTGTTTTTGTTCATCACACACATGAATTAAAAATTTAGAATAAAAATCAGTAACTGGATATTCTATAGTTTCTACAAATGTTAATTTATTAAATTCTGAACTAGAAAATTTGTTACTAATGTCGTCTATTTGTAAAACTCTATTTGTTCTACATTCAATAAAGTCTGCCAGTCTTTTATTTTTAAAAATAATACTATTTGAAGAAGTTGATGTTGGATTATTATCTAAAACTAAATCAAAATTATTAACAACATCCACTCTTTTTTCAGAAATAAAATCTAAAACAGGATTAAGAGACTGAGTTACGCCAATTGAAACTTTAGATTTTGATAGTAATTCTGTGTCTGAGAAATTTTTCATCCCAGATGGGTGAACTAATTTGTTTACAAAATCTTTTAAATTTTGAAATTCTATTGGACTCTTTATGGTATATGAAAGATTTTGATAATAATCATTATTAGGTAAAACTTGTAAATCATAATTTAATTGACCACTTTGATCTTCCCATCCAAATGATTTTTTATTAGCATAATTAATAACGAACTTGCCATCATATGAAATAACATTATTAACTGTTGCAAAATTTCCAGACTCCACGCCTTTTATAATATTATTCGATAATAATTCAGAATCGCCTACAATTTTTATAAAATTTTTATCTGACGTAACAACAGATAAATCACTTAATACACCATTTATATTTAATTTTTCATTTTCAAAAAATAAACTTGGTGTTTTAAATATTTTAAATGTTGGATAGTTTTGCGATTTAACAATTGATGTAAATGCAGTCTGAATTGTCACGGGAGTTCCAGCATTTTCAGTATATTCTCCAATGTAATAATCTAAAATTGCTGGATTTGAATTAATGTAATCAACAACTTTAAAAAAGTTATATCCATTATCGGCAGAATTAAATCCTGTCCCAGGTGATGTTATATTTCCTATAGCATCTGTAAAACTTTGTTTTTTAATTCCTTCAACAAATACTAAATCATTTATTTTAAATGGTGCAATTAAAAATCCATCAATAGGCGGGGTGCTTAATTCACATCTTACAACGCCCGTAATATTTGAATAAGATAAAACTCTTATTACTTGGATACCATTACTATTATTAATTGCATATATTCTATGATCAACATTTGATAATCCTTTAGGTTCTTCAATAACATCGACAGAAATAATAGTATTACCCTTAAAATTGGCTTTTAAAACACCACTATTAACTAGTTTATCATTATACTCATTAACAATAACTAAAGACGGTTCTGAAGTATAATTTTTACCCCCACTTAAAACGTCTATCTTGGTTATTTTTTCAGAACTTTCTATCTCAACATATTTTGGAATTTTTGCTTGTGGTCTCAACGTTTTATCAGAATGATAATCGAACCCCTCATTAATTATTCTAAAATCATTAAGTTTTCCTATTGAATCAGTTTTAGATCTAATAATTGCATTTGATCCTAAATTGTTCGCAGTTCCAGTTCCAATGCCAATGACTCTAGGCAACTTAATATAATTAGATCCACCGCTTATAATTTTTAATTTACTAATTGGACCAGAGGCAGATAAAGAAGTTGTTGTATATTTTGAATATGATAATTCTGATGGAGCATATGATAATTTTTCAGGGATTTCATTTAATGTTATTGAAAAATCTGTAGATCCAACTCCAAAAACTTTATATTTTCCGTTATATGAACTATTTTTATATAAAATTTCAGAATGATTATTAAATGTGCTATCAGGAGATACGGATTCTCCATTTTTTTCTAAAGAATAATATAATTTAGTTGGTAGTAAACTATTGTATTTAATAGTTAATGATGCTGATGCTGAAATTCCAATTATCCCATCTCGTTCAATTGAAAAAGAAGTTGTGGATCCAGTAGAAACAAATTCATTCAAAAATAATTGATCATAGTATATTTTAAACTTGTAATTTTGAAGAGAAGAATCTGAAATATTAAAAACTAAATTATTATTTTTAGTTACTAAAATTTGAGGGTTTAATAGACTTATCTCATGACCAGATCCGCCGGTGCTGGCAATACTAACTGTAACAGGCAGATTTGAAATAGAATCAAAATAATTTTCAGATAATTTTATATTATTATCATCAACGCGATAGACATAATATCCACCAGTTGATAGACCACTTGCAATAACATCAGATGATCTATAAAATATTTTTTGCCCTGTTTTATATCCGTGATTTTCTATGTAAATCTGATTATTAGATGTATTAATCCTATAAGATGTAAATCCAACAGGATTAACTAACATTTTTTTGTTTATATCATCAAATTTAATTTTTACAGATGTTGAATTTCCAATTCCAACTGATAATTTTGGATTTAAAGATAAATTAATTAAATCTCCATTTTGAAGTTCATGTATGGTTGAAATGGCAACTTTTGTTTTTATTCTTCTTGCAGTTGCAGTTATTTGAGTCGGACTAGATTCAATTTTATATGTAGGATCATTTGATCCATTTGAATTAAAAAATAACCCTTGTGAAGTTGTAGTTAATCCAACTTGAGTTACAATCCCAATAAAATCTTTTGACTTATTAATGACATAAACATATTGTGAATTATTTGTCTCTGGTAGATCAAAAGTAGTTCCGCCCGAAGTATTTGAAACAGATAATCTAGTTCCAGAAGTTGGTTTTGTTAATAAAACTAACTGATTAGTTTTAAATTGATGGTTTGGAATATAAATGCTCTGAGATGGAACAGATACAGTTTTAGAAGATTTGCCAATATAATAATTAATTAATAATTCAACTCCAGTATTAATTCCAACTCCAACGGACTCAACTGGATTAAAAAATACTTTACTATTTTTAGAAGAATTAAAATATTCAGATTTCAAAGGAATTGTAAATGAATCCGAATAATAATCAATAATCTTTGAAATCGAATGTGCTGTTCCAACTGATCCTCTCAAAACTCTAATTATGTTTTCATCATTAAATATATTTAAAACTGATAAAATCTCAGTTCCAATACCAATTGTTGTTCCAGATCCTACTAGTGATCCAATATATGATGCGTAAATGTCAGTAACAATACCTACATTTGGTGGAATATGATCTATTAATGATGCAGTTTCGGAAGAAACACCAATAATGTGAGAATTGGTGAGACCATTAATAAAGGTTGAAACTCCAGATATTTGGATTATGTCTTGATTTTGAAATGTATGATATATTCCGGTATGAACTCTCAGTGAATCTTGAGATTCCCAAGTTACGATAGAATTTTCAAAATTATCATATGTTGTCTGAATATTTGATATATTTTTACCATCTATTTCTGAAACTTCGACTATTGCCCCCCCACCACCAGTTCCTTCATTTTCAAATAATAAATTATTACCAGTTTTATATCCGTTTCCGGGATTAACGATAGAGAAAGAATCAACCGATCCTTTAGAAACTGATTCTATAATTGTAACTTGATTGATGTCCTTATTTGATTCTACTAGAAAATCATTGTTAGAGTGATTTTGATTTACTCTATATGGGAACGTATTTCTAATAAGATTAGAGTTATTAAAATTAAATGTTTGATTAAAAGTATTTTTTACAACGTTTGACCTGTAAGTATTTCCTATAAAATATGGAAATTGTGAAACTAATTTTGATGATGTTGCATTAGTGGATACTCCAACAAAATATGCATAAATTCCATTTGGAAATTCCGGTGTTTTAGAATATCTACCATTATGAATATCTAAATCTCCAGATGCATCAAACTTGTGATCTTGAATAAAAAATCCTAATGGGAAATCATCATGAATTGGTCTGTTGTGTATATTACTTAATGATGCAGAATAACTAGGTTTTAATATTACAATATCTGAGTTTATATTTTGAGGATTGGAAAATGCAAATGGACCATATATTGGATTTCCATCATATGCCCATCCTATTACTTTAGAGTGCTGTCCAACTTGTGGTGGATCTGAAAGTGATTTTCCTTCTCTATCTGTAGAATATCCAACAACACCATAAGATAGATTATCTTCATATTCATAAAAAATTTCATCAGAAAACCGAGATAAATTATTTACATTCAAACTTCTAACTGAAGAATCTAAAACACAATTACGTCCCGATGATCTTACTAAAATAGAAGTTTTTATATCAGTGTAGTTTGTCCCTTGATTGAGAATAACAACGTCAATTATTTTTCCATTTTTAACAACAGATCTTAATTTAGCGGCGATTCCATTACCATTTACAATTAGATCAGGAGGTGCATCATAAAATTTGCCACCATTTTGAATTTCAACTTTTATAATTTTTCCATCCTTAATAATTGCTTTTAATTGAGCGCCGACACCATTTCTTATTCTTAATTGTGGTTTTTTATGAAAATTTAAAACTTTAGACCCATAATCAGTTCCCCTATCATAAAGATATGCATCAACAATTTCTCCTCTAACTATTGGAATTGCTGTTATAGTATTACCAACGCCTGATATTTCTGCATTAATATTAAGTTTAATTTTTGGATAATAAAATATTTGATATCCGATTCCACTAGATTTAAAATTTACAAAATTTTGTTTATTAAAATTAGTTTTTGCAGCACCAACTAATATTGAACCCGCATCTGCCAACTTGAATTGAGAACTATTAAGTCTATAAACATAATATTGATTTGTTGTTGATAAACCAGATATTTGATTTGTCTCGTAATCATAATGCACTAAATCCCCATTTTTAAATCCGTGGTTTTCAAATGTGACAGTGCTTGAGGATGTTGAAATTCCTAAAGGCAAAACATTTAATTTTCTATTTTCATATCCACTACCAGGATTAATAACTTTTATTTCTGATAATACATCAGATGATTGATATAATCTAAATTTATGAGTTCCTGAGGTGTTTATGGTTGTAAATCCAACAGTGTTTATACCAGACTTATAATCAACCTCCGTTTTATAAAGATAAATTGATCTGGTATTAATAATTTTAGGATAATAAATTGCTCCGTTTATTAAATAATCTCCTTGATCAGTATTAGATGTTTTAAAAGATCCAATGCCCAGTGGTGAATTACCATTTGCGTTATAAACTATTTTTTCACCATCTATTAAATTATGTCTTTTAAAAAATGTAATTGTTTCTTCAGTAACATCAACACCACCAGTTGCTGCTAATCCAACTTGAGTACCATTAAAATCAATTTCTCTAAAAACTTTTGAAAGAACAGGTTGCAATATTGCGCCTACACCATTACCACCGGTAATGGACGCAGATAAGATTCGATTTGTACTAAAATCTTGTGGATCTACTAATATTTCTTTTACAGACCCTCTTACAACTGCTTGAATTGATGCTGTTGTTCCTATTCCAATATTTGGCGCAATAATTGACGGAGGATTAATTACATCATAATCTACACCACCGTTATATATTTTAATTTGTTCTAAAGGACCATAATAAATTTTATCATTACTCTTATAGTTAATAATTTCAACACCATTAATTAATGTGCCAATTGGACCAACTTCTGTCAATTGGTCTGTTCCAGATTGTATATTAGGAACTAGAGGAATTTTTGATAAAGATTTTTTTGAGGAAAGAGTTTTATTATAGTGTTGTAGTAATGTGAATGTATGTGTTGCAATATCTGCATTTCGACTAAACTCAACGGCATTTTGTGTAACAATAAAAGATCTAGAATTATATAATTTTATTTGATTTTTTCTTGTTCCAACTTTTAAAACCTCAACATAATATTTTCTACCAAATTTTAGACCTAAAATTTCAGTGTTTGATCCAGTATAAACAACTTCATCTCCTGTTATAAATGAAACATCATCATTAAATGTTAAAATTGAATATAAATCTGTAAGTGGATTATACCCTCTGTAGATATCACTTATGATAGATGAAGAATTAATTGATATTGATGATACAAATATTTTTTTTGTAATTGCATAATCTGGTAAAGAATTTGAAGCTATATAAGCGTGTTCGTCATTTTCATTGTAAGTATTTTGAATATTAGATAAAATTTTAGACGAATTCAAACTTATATTTGATAGTGGATCAGTGGTTGCATAACTATATCTTCTTCGTATACTTAGTTTTTTATTTAAATTTACGTTAGTAATATTTTTATTGAGAGAAACTAAATTGGAATTTATAGTTAAAACTATGGCATCTGGGACAATGATATTTTCAGAATTTCTATCTAGAATATCGACAATATCACCAATTTTAAGACTCGATTTATCCGCATTTTCGTGTAAAGTAACTTGGTTATTTAAAAATGATTTAATTTCATATCTTGATCTTACATTATAAATCCATGTATTAAAGAAAAATTCCTTGTAATTTTTATTATTATTAAATATTTTTTCCCCTATATTCTTAATTGATAGTTGATCGTCTTTTTGCAACAGAGTAAATTTATCTTTATTCTCAAGATCTGAAAGAATACCGGTAACTCTCAGTTTAACAAGTTTTTTTTCATTTCCATTTTCATATCCATATATAATTTTATCAGATCTAATATTATCTGATGTTAGAATAATATTAGTTACTCCAGAACATCCAAAAAATTGATTAACACTTTTATTTGTATACTTAATATTTGTGTTAGAACCAGAAACTAAATTTCCTGATTCTGGAAAACCAATTGTGCTATCAACAGTGATAACAGAGGATCCTACAGAAACAGTATCTGATACTTTAGTTTTGGGTGTAATTTGAAATGTGCCCTCAATCAAACTTTTTTCACTAAATCCAGCAAACAATTGTAACTTATAAAAAATTTTATTACCTCTAGTAATAATCTCAACTTCAGATACTGGACCAGTAGCACTATCATCAATTGTTTTAATAGTTTGACCAACTAGAAGATTTGGATTACCTTCAATTCTTTCAGTAACCAATACTTCTCTTCTTATAAATTTTGCATTAGAAGATTTTAATAGGAAATTTTCAAGATTAATAATTTTTGGAGTAACCCCATACAAAACATTAAATAAAATTCTAAAGGATTCATCTGTGCCCTTCCCTTCATAAAAATTGCGAAGTTGTTTTAAAAAATTATTAATATTTAAATTTTTAACAAAATCAACATCTTCAAATCCAGGTGCAATCAAATATTTAATTTTTTTATAAAATTCTTTTAAGAATAAAGAACTTAAATTATATACTATAGTTTTGTCATTATGAGTAGATGCGGAGGAAGATGAAAAGATAAGTTCCTCTGGATTAAGTTGATTTCTATAAGATGTAATACCACTAAATCCACGAATACATCCGATAAATGAATTTGTAGTTATACCTGTATATGTTACAATTTCATCATCAATTTTAAATAAACCATATGTTTTGGGAAATCCTTTTGTTGAATCAACTAAAATTGTTGTTGATGTTGTAGTTACACCACTCCTAGTTGAAGTAATTCCTGAAATGACTTCTGGAGTTAGATTATCTAAACTTAAATATTGATCTAAATTTTCTGCAAGGTCAATTGGACCACCCTGATACTCTTGCGAAATATAATATTGCTTTAAGAATTCTGTCAGTTTTGGTGATTCCGATAATAAAAATTCTGGTAAATGATTTTCAATTATTTGTTGTACTTTGACTCTAGCGTCAAAACCAGTTGTGATCATATCTTTATCACTACCTCGTTAATTTTCCGTTCGAATAACTGGATTTAACGGGGAAGTTAACTCCCGAAATTTGTTCTCCAGAAGATATGGTATCTTTAACCATATTTATAGTGCTTTTAGTAGTATCATAAATTAAATATAAATCTTGCAGTCCTATTACATCATTTGATTCTGGATACGCTTGAACCTCTATGATTCCGTCATCTAAACTGGTTGAAATAATATTAATTGTATTGATGATTAATTCACCTTTGATATAATCAACTGTTCCAACAGATTTTTTAACAATCTCAAATGTGTTTGGATCTAGTGTAGGCTTAACAATGGAAAGTATTCCAATATCACTATCTTCAAAGGCGACATCAGTAAAATAAACTGTCTGTGGATCATCTATTAATTTAAATCCTGTGCTTTTTATATTAAATCCTGATATATTTTTATGAAATCGATTACCAAAACATAATTCATATTGGGCGTTTACATTTAAAATAGATTTCATGTTTCTTCTCATTTTAACTCTAGTGATATTTGATGTGATACTAGTATCAACATTGTCAATAACTTGAAGAAGTTTACTGTATCTAAATCTACCGCCAAATTTATTCAAATCAATTGATTTTGAATATGTATTAATTGAAGAACTAATTTTATTTTTTAGTTCAATTACATTTGTAACTTTGGAAGAATCATAATATACATCACTCTCAGTTTCGACATACAGAAGTTTAATATCGATTATTTCTTGGTTGATTCCAGAAATTGCATATTTTTTAAGATCGTTTAATATTTGTGTTTTTACAAAATCAGATATTGAAGTTGAATTTTTTGGTTTAATACTAATTAAAACTTTTCCAAACTGAGGTGGATCTAATTCTTCACCACCTATAACTGAAACAGATTCTGTGTTAGGATAAATTAACTGAATAATTGCCTCATAGTCTCTTGTAGTCACTGCACGATATTGAGAGGAATATATTCTAGGGGCAAAATATTTGATTGACTCGATTGTCTCTATATCACCTCCTCCTGCTGATCGAGTATTCGTTGTAACGGAAACAGAACCTGATGGATTTACAAAAAGTCCGTTACCATCAACCGTTGTGCCAGCATATGAAAATAAAGATGGACCATTTCCATCTTTTCCTTGAGTCGTTAGATAACTAATTACAATGGAGTCTCCATTTACTAACTTCTTACCAATGATTCCATCTCCAAATAAAATTTCATATTTTTCGTCTTGAATTTCTTGAAGTAGATAAATTTCAGAATTTTTATTAATTTTTAAAATATTATCAACTTTTTTATATTCTCGGGTTCCAACTCTCACAACAATAGTTGATGTATCAATATCTGAATTGTCTAGTATAAATCTTTGATTGTATGAGTTATCGACAGAAAAAGATTTTGTTAGATATACTCCCTGATAAATTTCAAGTTTATCAAAAACCGCAACGCCATTATTAATATTAACTGTAATATCTTCAGGAGTTGAAAATGTAAAGGTGGTATTATCGACTGCACCGACACAAACAAGTCCTGCTTTTAAAGTTAATTGACCAGACTGATTTGCAGTTTGAATTGTAAATGATACAACTGCTCTTGCACAAGATTTAGATCTGGGGATATAACCAACATTTCTCGCCAAAGAAACAACATTTTCTCTTAAAGTTGCAGAATCCAAAAAGGATTCATTCACGATCATGTTTGAATTAAATGCCGTGATGTAAGTATTATATGCTAAAGTATCGATTAATACAGAAAAATTAGACCCTTCAAAATCAAAATCCGTGAAAGTTGAATTTGCACGAAGATAACTTTTAATTGAAGTTTTAATTTGATCAAAATCTAGATTTGTAAATTTTGTAAAAGGCATTTTATATTACCTGGTTGCCTCTAAGAGATATGTAAATTGTTGTGGAGGTACTTCTTGTCCAACAATTGTATATGATATTACCATTTCAAATGAATTTAAGTCTGGTCTGGGTATGACTTCAATCTTTGCATCTCTGACCCTTGGTTCAAAGTTTTCAATTGCAACAGTCAGTTGTTGTTCAAGAATTGATGCCGTTCCAAAATCAATAAAATCAAATAAACTTGTTCGAACATCAGAACCAAATAAAGGATTAAAAAATCTTTCACTAGGAATAGTTTGAATGATATTTCGAATTGATTTTTTAATCGCATCCTCATTTTTAAGGACAAGGATGTCTTTTGTCACAGGATGCATGTCAAATGAGAGACTAATATCTTTAAATCCTCTAGATATTCTTTGAACCGGCATCGATGAGATAATTTTATGTATTTGTATTTATAGACCTACTCCGTAATTTGGTTCTGTTCCATATTCCCAATCATCATAATCTTCATCATTGCGAATTTTTGAGTGCAATTCAGATTGTTCTTTTAAATGATGCTTTTTGTGATCCATTTCATCGTGCATAATTTCTTGAATCACTCTTTTTTGTGATGTTGCATCATAATCAGTGATGAGTTTTGTGGTTCCCCACATCTCTCTCATGTAATTTTGATCTCTATCTACGGGAAAATTGGACATTTTAGCTCCTGTTTTAATTGATAAAACAGAACTTTTATAAAGGAGGTTGCTATCTCCCTACTTCTATTTAACGGTCTACTTCACGTATCGAATATGAGTCGGAATTGAGGTATTTTAAGATTTCCAGAGCTATCAGACGTGGATTTCCTTCACCACATGTATAGGCATCTACTGCTAAACACCCATTTTCAGGCCAAGTATGGCAAGAAACATGACTTTCTGCAAGTGCAATCACAATTGTACATCCCTGTGGGAGAAAACAGTGCGAAAATGTGTTCAAAATTGTCATTTTTGCACGTTCAATACCCATAATCATGACGCTTTGTAGAGATTTAACGTCATTAATCAGGTCAAAGTCAACATCATACACCTCTAGGAGCAGGTGTTTGCCCATGGAAACCTTTTTCAACTCAATTTTCAGTAAAAAATCTATTTATTTTTGATCTAAATCAATAATTTCGTACATATAGTGATCAGAAGTTTCTAGTTTTCTCTTATTTTCGACCGAATACACGGTCATATCAATCTCATAACCAGGATTTTTATCAATTCGATTAAAAGTCCAGGCATTGTCATACCAAATGATACGATTATTTGGATAAGCGTAGTAATTTCCAGTTTCAACCTTGAATAAATGGGCACATTTATGTTCTGGAGTTTCTGAAAAGTTAAGATCTGGGATTCCTTTATTCTCCCAAGACCAATCAAGAGTAAACATATAAGTCCCGACGATTTTTTTTCCGTCAGGACGAATCAATTGTGCCTGTAATCCAGCAAGACGAGCACGTTTTTGAACATCGATGTATGGAGAAAAGCAATCCCAATACATAATGTCTTCTAATGGTTCAATCGGAGCATCAGGTTTCCAGCAAAAAGCGTGAAGTGGTCTACGAGTCCAATTCACGCCATTTTCAAGAAATGCCTCAAATAGAGGAACTTTTTTTTCAATACTTGCGACTGAATGTACATCGCATTTAGTAACTTCACCATGTCCTTTCTGATGATTAAACAGAAACTCATTACGAATATAACAAGACCAATCTGGTAGACTATGGTTTAAATATGCCATTAATTCTTACCCTGACCTCTATACTTTTTCCGAGCCCCATTGCGAGAAGACGCTGCATACTTCGTGCCATTTCCTGTCCCTTGACGAGATTTTTTGGGTGGACCAGGACTATAAGAACTATGCTTATTCAGACCACCTTTTGCTTTCGTAGCCATAAATTGTACCTCTTGTTATTTTTTGTTAGATATCAAATAACCCTTGTTTTTTCGTGCCCGACTCTGACACGAGGATCGCACCAAATTTCAAAGCCTGCTTCCTTTGCATCCAAACAAAAACTTACATCTTCTCCACACATATCTTGAACTTCACCAGATTCAAAAACTTGCATCTTTGGTGCAAACCAAGGATACTTCATTTCTGAATGTTCAAAGACTCCTTTCTTAATCAATAACCACCCAAATCCAGTATAATCGACTGTAAATGGTTTTCTACGCTTGGTAATTGATTCTAGTGTTTCATGATTCATGACTCCACCATTATTACGGAAATCGTCCTCTTCCAACCAGTGCGCCACAGAAGATGTATGACCGTCTTCAGTGCAATACCATCCAGCGGCAATATCTTTGTCCATCAAGATAAGTTGCCAGAATTTTTCCGTAGTAAAAACAATATCACTATCAATCCATAATTGCCAATCATAATTAAGTTTACCATCCCATGGAAGTTGGTCTGGACCACGGAGAACATTTGCACCAAGACATTTACATCTTGCAAAGTTCACCATAGAACTATAATCTTGTGAAATTTGAATACTTGCACCTGACTGAACAAGATCAAAACATAACTGAACAAAGTTTTTAAGATAGGTATAGGAGACTCCTCTTCCAGGAAGACAGAATACGACTGCCTTACCTCTTACCATTTCCTTTGCTTTGTCATAATCCCATTCAGGTTCTTTTGAAGCAACAGGTGCGTTTGCTTTTACAGTAAATCCTTTAGACATAAGAAAGTGTAATTACTTCAGTATCATACATTATTATGTAGAGAATGTCAAGATTCATCAATTTCAGAAATAATTAAAGACTTGGCATCGCTTTCAATACTTACTTTTGTACCTTCATACCACTCATATTCATTAATCATCCATTCTGGAATAATAATGTGATATTCTCCAGTTAATGGATCGACTTCTATCGTGCCAAAATTTTCTCCGAAATTTTTTTGCATTTTAATATGATTAAAAATTATTTTTTCTTTTATATAGTATTTTTTATACTCCGGATTTTTTTATTTTCAGTGTTAAATATCGATCGCTTTCGTAACACTTTATAGATTAGGGGAGGTTGGGGTTTTTAAACCCGGCGCGCCCGCGCTTAAGGGGGGCA
>Ga0169931_10001996_pt1 | contig 33521 bp, 31 predicted proteins | sample Kivu_15m_20L_FD_129675 | JGI IMG/M metagenome (GOLD analysis project Ga0169931, IMG submission 129675) | Freshwater microbial communities from Lake Kivu, Western Province, Rwanda to study Microbial Dark Matter (Phase II) - Kivu_15m_20L... | ecosystem: Environmental > Aquatic > Freshwater > Lake...
CTGCCATCCACCGATTACTGGTTCAAGGTAGAATACCTCGAAAACAACCAAAACAAAGAATTTAAAGCACATTTTACGTTAAAAAGATAAAACAAAAAACTCCTGATTTCTCAGGAGTTTTTTGTTTTTTAAATTAGAATTCTTCCAAATTTTAACAAGAACAATATCTATTAAATAGAGAATTATCCCACAGGAAATACTTATTTTTGATGCCAATAGCTTTATTATTTACCTAATCATGAAAATTATAGTTCCTATGGCTGGGAGAGGCTCAAGATTAAGGCCTCATACACTCACCACACCTAAACCATTAATCCCAATTGCAGGCAAACCGATTGTACATCAATTAGTCCAAGATATTGCCAAAGTATTGAACCACCCATTAGAGGAAATTGGTTTTATCATTCACCCGGATTTTGGTAAAAAAGTGGAGGAAGAATTGTTAGAAATTGCCAACCAATTAGGGGCCAAGGGAATCATATATTACCAAGAAGAAGCTTTAGGAACTGGTCATGCTATTTGGTGTGCCAAAGAAAGCTTACAAGGCCCGGTTGTAGTTGCTTATGCAGATACCCTTTTTAGAGCTGATTTTACGTTAAATGCATCTGCAGATGGTGTAATTTGGGTACAACAAGTAAACGACCCAAGTGCATTTGGAGTGGTACAATTAAACGAACAAAACCAAATTGTTGATTTTGTAGAAAAACCAAAAGAATTTGTTTCTGACCTTGCCATTATTGGAATTTACTATTTTAAAGAAGGAGAAATTCTAAAAAATGAAGTACAATATTTAATGGAAAATAACATCCAAAAAGGAGGAGAGTATCAATTAACAGATGCTTTAGAAAACATGAAGCAAAAGGGTATGGTTTTTGTACCTGGCCAAGTTAATGAATGGATGGATTGTGGAAACAAACCTGTAACGGTGGATACCAACAGCAGAATGTTGGGTTTTTTACACAAAGATGGGGTAAGTATGGTTTCAAAAAATGTTACTTTACAAAATAGTACCATTATCCCTCCTTGTTTTATAGGAGAAAAGGTAGTGTTAATAAATACTACTCTTGGACCAAACGTTTCTGTGGGAGATGGGTGTACGATTGAAAACAGTACCATTTCTGATAGTTTGATTCAAACCAATGCAAAAATTAAAAATGCCAATTTACAGGAAGCCATGATTGGAAATTTTGCAGAGTTTGATGGAAATTTTACAAAAATTAGTATAGGAGATTACAGTCAATTGATATAAATGGGTAAAGCAATTGTTTTTTGGGGTGTTTTTTGCTGTTTTGGAGCTTTGTTTGCACAAGAACAAGAGCCAGAATCTGTAGCACTAGATGCCAACCAATTTGAAGAAGCTTTTTATGATGCCCTCAAAGAAAAATCGATGGAAAATCATGACAAAGCCATTCAAAAATTGCAAACTTGTTTACAATTACAACCTCAAGAAGCGGTGGTTCATTTTGAGTTAGCAAAAAATTATTTTGCGATAAAAGACTATACCCAAGCAGTGATTCAATTTGAAAAAGTTTTAGAACTAAAACCTGATGAGAGATGGGCATGGGATGGTTTATACCAAATAGCAAAAACCAATCGAAATTACCAACAAGCAATTGTTTATCTCAAAAAACTAATTCCATATTCCACTGAATACCAAGAAGAATTGGTTTCAACTTATATGTTTGCTCAAAAATACGAAGAAGCCCTATTGTTGATAGAAGAACTAAATAAAACTGTTGGAAAAAGAGAAACCAGAACACGTTACAAAGAACAAATTTTAAAAATGCCTGGTTTTCAAAACAAGGCAGAAATCACTACCAACAATAATACAGACGAGTCCAATTACATAGCATTAATTGTAAAGTATGCCAACGAAAACAATTTGGCAAAAAGCTATGAAATTGCTAAAGAGTTGCAAACCAAAATACCTAATTCTCCCTGGGGTTCGGTTTATGTTTTTAAAAAATATATAGACGAAAACCAATCTATAGAAGCGATACAAGCCATGGAAAAGGTAATGCAAAACAATTCTATTTCTGAACTCATCAAACACAGAATGTTAAACGAATGGCTGGTTTTCATTAAAAATAAACCCGAGTTACATCAAAGTTTAAATAAAACCATAGGCTATTTTGCTTCTGAAACCACCATCCCAATTGCCAAAGAAATTGGCAAGTTTTTTCAAAACCAACAACAATGGAATACCGCTATTTATTATTATCAAATATTTGAAAAAAACAATCCGTCAGAAATTGAAAACCTATTGCTTTGGTGTCAAGCCCTTCGTTTTTCCAACCAAACAGATACTTTAGCAACTAAGGCTACCGAAGCTTTAGAAATATATCCATCGCAACCGGAATTTTATTATTATGTTGGATGGACACAATTGCAGGCAAAAAACTATGCCAATGCCAAAGAAAACCTAATAAAAGGCTTGGATTTTGTGATTGACAATGTGACTTTAGAAAAAGATTTTTACAAAGCATTAGTTCAAGTTTTTGATGCTTTAAATGACCCCAAAAACAAAGAGTTTTATCAAAAAAAATTATGAGTCTCAAAACATATATATTTCTTTTTATTGTTGTTGGTTTTTTATCCGGTTGTTCCGTTACAAAAGGCTTATCTTCAGTTAAAGCTTCGGAGAAAAAAACTTCTAAAGAAGTAATTTTTCAACACAATCAATTAAATTTTGATTTTTCTACCGTAGCAATTAATGGTTCGATAAAGTATCAAGACAATAAACAAAGCATCAATTTAACTTTAGATATTCGTTGGGAGAAAGACCAAAAAATTCTTATCACTTTACGAACGTTCGGAATTACTGGTGCAAAAGCTTTGATTACTCCTACTGAAGTGAAATACTACGAAATAGCAAACAACACTTATTTTGAGGGAGGTTTTGCCATGCTGAGCCAGTGGTTAGGAACTGAAATGAACTTTGAAAAAGTGCAAAATTTATTACTAGGTAAAATTTTAGAAAACATTTCACCCAACCAATATGAAAGCACTTTACAAGAAGGATGGTTTACTTTAACCGAAAAAAATCTGAACACTTGGCAAAAGGAATTTTGGTTGGAAGGCGGAAATTTTTTACTCAAAAAACAAGCTTTTAAAAACTTTCAAAACCAAGATACTTTTGAAGTTTTTTATGAAGAGCATCAGAAATTAAACCAAGGCCTTTTTCCAAAGTTTTTTAAAATACAGGCACAACAAACCAGTAATAACCTCGTTATTGATGTAAAATACAATCAACTGGTATTCAATGAAAAATTAACGTTTCCGTACCAAGTGCCATCCGGTTACCAAAAAGTAGAATTATGACAAAAAATTGGTTGTTTTTTATCTTCATTTGTATTGCTTATTTAAGCAATACAACTGTAGCACAAAATTCCGAACAACAACGTCTAGAAGAACAGAAACAACGCTTGTTAGCAGAAATAGAGCAAAGCAAAAAAATTCTTTCTGAAATAAAAAATAAAGAAAAATCAATCGTTGCGGTAATTATGCAACAAAAACAAAAAATTGATCTGCGTAAACGATTAATTCAAACCAACGAACGTCAAACTCAAGTTTTGGCGTATGAAATTAAACGAAATGAAAAAGAAATAGAATCTCTTAACAAAGAGTTGGAGGTGTTAAAAGATGATTATGCGAGAATGATTAAAAAGTCATATACCAGTCAGTCAGAACAAAGTAAAATGATGTATTTGTTGTCGTCAGAAAACTTGTTACAAGCTTACAAACGTAACGAATACATGAAGCAATATGCCAATCACCGAAAACAACAAGCAGAAGATATTCACGAAAAAAACGAATCGCTAAAACTAGAAATTGAAAAATTAAACAGGAAAAAGCAGCAACAAGAAAATTTAATAGAAGAACAAGAAAAGGAAAAAGAAATTCTTGAAAAAGAAAAAAAAGAGCAGGAAGTTTTAGCTAATAAAGCAAAAAAAGACCAAAAAAAGGTTTTAGCCGAAATTTCTAAAAAACAAGCAGAAGCAAAGAAAATAGATCAACGAATCAACCAACTGATTCGACAAGCTATTGCAGAGGCTAACAGAAAGTCAGCAGTAGCCAAAAAAAGCAACACGTCTTCTGGGAGTTCGAAAAAGGCAGAAAGCAGCAGTACCAGTAAGGCAGCACCAAATAAAATTGATTTAACCCCAGAAGGACAAATTGTTTCTAACAACTTCAAAGCCAATAAAGGAAAGTTGCCTTGGCCAACTGAAAAGGGATACATTTCTATGAAATTTGGTAATAATCCGCATCCGTTAGAGCCATCCATTATTGTAAATAGCAATGGAATTGAAATTACTACAGATAACGGAAGCAAAGCTCGAGCAATTTTTCCGGGAGAAGTAATGATGGTGCAAGAGTTGTCTCCGGTAAACAGAGCAGTGTTTATTCAGCATGGAGATTTTATAACAGTTTATCAAAACTTAACCGCTGTAAATGTGACCAAAGGACAAAAAATTGCAGTAAAAGATATCATCGGTAGTATTCGATTTAACGAATCTACCCAAAAAACTTCCATGAAATTTTCCGTATTGCAAAATGATGTTTACCTCAACCCTGTTCAGTGGTTGACGCCTAGATAATTAAAAAATTTATAGATTGAAAAATCATTTTGACTATTTTTTTTCATTGCAATGTTTGTATTGAAACTATTTTCAAATTATTAAACCAGAACTTTTAAAGAACCATCGTTAACTGTATCCTCTTCCTCGATAAGTCTATCTCAACTACTTTTACCTGAACGTGTTGGTGTAATTTCACCACTTCATTCACATCCGACACAAATCCGGCTTTGAGTTGGGAAATATGAACAAGGCCACTTTCTTTAATGCCGATATCTACAAAACAACCAAAAGCAGTAATGTTGTTGACAATACCCGGTAAAATCATGCCGGGTTTCAAATCTTTCAAGGAGCGAACATTGGGGTCAAATTCAAATACTTTGGCTACTTTTCGGGGATCGAGTCCGGGTTTTACCAGTTCTTTTAAAATATCCTGTATCCCTAACATTCCCACGGTTTCATTGGCATATTTTCCCTTAGTAATGGCTTTGATTTTTTCTTTATTTCCAATCAAATCTGCTACAGGAATCCCTAAATCTTTGGCCATTTTTTCCACGGTTTTATACGATTCTGGATGTACAGCCGAATTATCTAACGGATTTTTCCCGTTTGGAATTCGCACAAAGGCTGCGGCTTGCTGAAAGGCTTTTTCTCCCAATCGTGGGACTTTCTTTAATTGGCTTCGCTCTACAAAAGGGCCGTTTTCTGAACGAAATTGCACGATATTTTTTGCCATCTTTTCCCCAATGCCCGAAACATAACTCAACAACGACTTGCTGGCAGTATTCACATTCACTCCAACCAAATTCACACATCGCATCACTGCGTGGTCTAATTCTTCTTTGAGTTTGGTTTGGTCCACATCGTGTTGGTATTGTCCCACTCCAATCGATTTGGGGTCAATTTTTACCAATTCAGCCAATGGGTCAGACAATCGCCTCCCAATGGAAACTGCACCCCGCACCGTGACATCATAATTCGGAAATTCTTCACGGGCAATTTTACTCGCTGAGTACACCGAAGCTCCGGCTTCAGAAACCACAAACACCTGCAAGGGCTTATCAAAAGCAATTTTCTTGATAAAAAATTCGGTTTCTCGGCTGGCAGTTCCGTTGCCAATGGCAATGGCTTCTATCTGATATGCATTAGCCAAAGAACGAATTTTTTTCATTGCCATAGCGTTATCATTTTGTGGGGGATGCGGATAAATGGTTTCGTTATTCAACAAATCCCCTTTTTCATCCAAACACACCACTTTACAGCCGGTTTTAAACCCGGGATCAATGCCCATAATGCGTATTTCTCCCAAGGGTGAAGCCAGTAATAGTTGTCGCAAATTTTCCGAAAACACTTCGATAGCTTTTTGGTCGGCTTTGGCTTTGGCTTCCTGCAATGCTTCATTAGAAATAGCCGGCTCTAGCAATCGTTTATAACTATCGTCTATTGCTTTTTCGATATGATAGGCACATGGACCTTCATTTTTGATTAAAGCTTTGTCCATCATGCGAAGTGCTTCATCTTTGTCTTCATCCGATAAAGTAACTTTAAGTTTTACATAACCTTCATTTTCGGCTCGTAACATGGCCAACAACCGATGGGATGGAGCTTTGTGTAAAGGTTCATTCCAATCAAAATACTGTTGAAATTTTTGGGCTTCGGCATCTTCTGTTTTGGATTTTACCACTTTGGTTTCCACTATGGCTTTTCGTTGAAATACTCTTCGAAGATTCTTTCGAATAAAAATATTTTCGTTAATCCATTCGGCAATAATATCCCGGGGTCCTTGTAAAGCTTCGTCTTCGTTGATAATTTTTTCATTCAAGTATTTGGATGCCAAAAACTCAGGATCGTCATCCCTCTGAGCCATGATGATTTTGGCCAAAGGTTCTAATCCATTTTCACGGGCTACATCAGCTTTTGTTTTTTTGCGTTTTTTATAGGGTAAATACAAATCTTCAATCTCCTGCAAATCGAAGCTGTTTTCAATCTTTTCTTTTAATTCCTTTGAAAGTTGCCCTTGTTCTTCTATCGATTTTAAAACGGAGTCTTTTCTTTTGATGATTTCCTCAAACTGTTTGTTTAACTTAAAAATTTGTTCAATTTGCACTTCATCCAAATTGCCTGTTTGGTCTTTTCGGTAACGGGCAATAAAAGGAATGGTGCAATCTTCAACTAATAAGGCTAAAGTATTTTCGATGGATTTGTTGGGTAGAGAAAGTGTTTGTTGGATGAAGTTTAGTATTGTCACAGAAGTATATTTTTAAATCTGCAAATTAACGAAATTAGGGTCCTGATTAAATAAAAGAATTCAAAAAAATAAAGAGGTAAAAAAATGTGAAAACCAATGAAATCTTTCCAAAAAGAAGTATTTTTGTTTAACTTTTAAAAACATGCGTTGAACAAAAAAGCGATTGTTATCGGTGCGGGAATTGCGGGAATTGCAGCCTGCATTCGGTTGGCGTGCAAAGGCTATGAGGTTGCTGTGTTGGAAAAAAATGCCTATCCCGGTGGTAAAATATCCGAAATACAGTTGGGAGGGTATCGTTTTGATGCCGGACCGAGTTTATTTACCATGCCTGAATTGGTAGAAGAATTGTTTCATTTGGCCGGAAAAAATCCGAAGGATCATTTTGAGTACCACACCAATCCTATTACCTGTCATTATTTTTGGGAAGATGGTACGTTTTTTAGAGGTCATGCCGATAAAAAGCAATTGAAAGAAGAAATTGAATCGGTATTCCAAACAGCTGCTACACCATTTATGAACAAACTGGAAAAGGCTGCTAAAATTCATGAATTAACTTCTCCGGTTTTTTTAGAGCAAAGTCTGCATTATTTTAAAAACTTTCTCAACCGCAAAACTCTAAAAGCTTTATCGAAAAGTCACCAACTAGATCTGCAACGTTCGCTGCATCAAGCGAATGTACGCGATGTAAAACACCCGAAACTGGTACAATTATTTGATCGATATGCTACGTATAACGGATCAAATCCGTACCAAACTCCCGGTATTATGGGGGTGATTCCGCATTTTGAATGGAATGTGGGTACGTTCTTCCCTAAAAAAGGAATGGTAGACATTACCAATTCTTTAGTAAAATTGGCTCAAGAATTGGGGGTAACATTTCAGTACCATACTTTGGTTGAAGAAATTGTATTGAATAACAAACAAGTAGTGGGAGTTCGAACCTCTGAAGGCGTTTTAGAAGCCAATCATGTGGTAACCAACATGGATATTTATTACACCTACGAAAAATTGCTTCTTAAACAACCTAAGCCCAAACGAATTTTAAAGCAAGAACGTTCGAGTTCGGCTTTGATTTTTTATTGGGGCATCAAAAAAACCTTTCCGAATTTAGATTTGCACAACATCTTTTTTTCGGAAGACTACCAAAAAGAATTTCATGAAATTTTTCAGGAGAAAACCTTAGGAAACGACCCTACGGTGTATGTGCATATTTCCAATAAACTCAATCCGGAGGATGCACCAAAAGATTGCGAAAGCTGGTTTGTTATGGTAAATGCTCCTTGCAATATAGGTCAGGATTGGAACAACTTAATTTCTAAAACCCGAAAAATAGTTTTGGAAAAACTAACCAGAATTTTAAAAACCGATATCGAAAGTCTGATTGAAGTGGAGGAAATCCTCGATCCTCGAACCATTGATTTGAAAACAGCCTCTTATCAAGGCTCGTTATATGGAACAAGCAGTAACCATCCGTTTGCGGCATTTTTACGACATCCTAATTTTAGCAATAAAATCAAAGGATTGTATTTTGTTGGAGGGAGTACGCACCCGGGTGGAGGAATTCCGTTATGTTTATTAAGTGCAAAAATAGCAACGCATTATGTGGAAGAAATGGCTCGATAATCCCACGTTTTGTTTGGGCTTTTTAATTTTATTACATCTTACCGGATGGGTGGGCTTTGCACTTTTTGGAGCAGATTTCTTTTTATTGACTCCTTTGAATTTGTTGTTGTCAACTTTTATCATTCTATACCATCAAAAAAGTTGGAGTAAAGGTTTAATTTGGAAATGTACCGCAGTGGCATTACTTGGCTTTTTGGCAGAAGTAGCCGGAATAAATACTGGAAAAATATTCGGAGAATATGCGTATGACCAGGCTCTAGGTTTTAAACTATGGGGCACCCCTCCCTTGATTGGAATCAATTGGTTGTTGTTGACTTATACTGGAACGGTTACCATGAAAAAATGGTTGAAATCAGCTTTTTTAGTTGCCTTTACCACCGCTTTACTTTTAATTGCTTTAGATTTGGTCATTGAACCTGTGGCCATTGCTCACGGATTCTGGCATTGGAATCACCCGGATATTCCTTTACAAAATTTTATTGCCTGGGGATTTTGTGCTTTCTTGTTTTCACTCATCATGCAAAGCCAAAAAGAAACGCTGGAAAATCCGTTGGTATTGTCTTTTTTGATAATTCAATTGGTATTTTTTGGAGTGTTGCTTTTGCTTTTATAACAACCTGAAAGGACTATTATATAATTGTATTGACGGAATTTATAAAATATTAGTCTTGTACAATAATATCTTTTGGATCCACTTTTTGAAACTCCGGTTGGATATTCACATGGTTGATGTTGAATTTCTTGTAGAGTACTTCCTCAATTTTGTGTAATAAATCGTTGAATTCGCTCATGTGAATATCCTTTTCGCAATCTAAGTGTGCTTCTAAATGCAATTCATCTTCATTAAGTAACCAAACGTGAATATGATGTAATTTACCAACCCCAGGGATTTGATGGACTTCTCTAACAATTTCTTTAATATCGATGTTTGAAGGGGTGAAAAGCATTAAAATTTGGGTAGACTTTTTTAATAAATCCAAACCAACAATAATTAAATAAATGGCAATGGCAAATGTAAGCACACTATCTACCCAAAACCACTGGTACCAATACATTAGCAAACCACCTATTAAAACAGCTATAGAAGCCAACATATCGGTAAATAAATGCACATATGCCGAACGCATATTTAAATTATGTTTGGCATCCTTTTGAAGCAACAAAACAGAAACTCCGTTAAATATCACTCCTAATAAAGCCAACCAAACTACCAAACTAGCCTCAATAGGTTCCGGGTTAAAAAACTTATGAATAGCTTCATAAATCAGATAAAAAGCTAAAATTATAAGCGTACTTGCATTGATAAAAGCGGCTATAATTTCTGCTCGTTTAAAACCAAACGTTTGCTGAATTGAGGCTTTTTTTCGGGAAAGTTTATGTGCAAAAAAACTTAATAATAATGAAACGACATCTGAAAAATTATGGATTGAATCCGAAATCAAAGCCAAACTTCCAGATATAACTCCTCCTATAATTTGCGATAAAGTAATGGCAATATTTAGCACAATAGAAAGCACTAAATTTCGGGAAGTCACTTGGTGTTTGGCTATATTACTCATGTTTACTTGGCAAAGTGTTGTGTTATTGCTTGTAAAGCTTTAGGACTACTCCCTATAAAAATATTTTGTTCATCTACAATAACAGGTCTGTTTAAAAAGGTGTAATGTTCTAAAATATAACGTTTGTAATCTGCTTCAGACAAGTCAAAATCTTTCAAGCCCATTTCTTTATACAATTTAGCTTTTCTGCTAAAAAGCACTTCGTAACTTTGGGTTAGGGCATATAATTCTTCTAACTGATGTACCGTTAGAGGATTTTCTTTGATATCTACCAATACAAATTCTGAGATATTCGGAAGGCTTTTTAAAATCTTTTTACAAGTATCACAGGTTTTTAAGTAGTAGATTTTTTTCATGATTAGGAGGATTTTCATTAACAAAAGTATTCTAAAAATTGGGGATATTTTACATTTACAGTAAATTTGTAAAAACCTATTTTATGAAGTATACTTTTTTAATGGCTGTTCTAATATTATTTTTTATTGGATGCCAAAAAAGTACCCAAGAAAATTTTGGAAAACCAACAGAAACAGCACCTAATCAAATAGTAGAAAAAGGAAAGGAGTTGTTTTTTGAGGAAGGAATGTGCCACAATTGCCATAAAAACGATCAAAAAATTATAGGACCAAGTGTGTTAGAAATCATGAAAATATACCAAGAAAAAAATGCTTCTGTGGTGAGTTTTTTACAAGGTGATATGCAGCCTATAGTAGCTCCGGAACAATATGAAATCATGAAGGCTAACCTGGTTATCACCAAAAAAATGAGTTTAAATGATTTGGAAGCCTTGGAAGCCTATATGCTTTCGGTGGTCCATTAAATAACTAGTCTGAATCCTATTCGGGGAATATTCTCAAACTTTATATCCGGATGGTCTTTAAATATTTTTCTTAATCTAGACACAAATACATCTAAACTTCTTCCAGAAAAATAATCGTCTGAACCCCATAATTTGGTAAGGATTACTTCGCGTTTTAATACGTTTCCAATGTTGTCTAAAAACATTTGTAATAACATGGCTTCACGTTCGGTTAACTGCACTTTGGTTGACTCTGAAACCAACTCAAAATTGGCAGGATAAAATGTAAAATTCCCGATAATGTAATTACTTATTGCATTGGATGATTTTTGACTTCGCTGTAAAAAAACTTCAATTTTTAATTGCAATTCTTCCATGCTAAATGGCTTTATTAAATAATCATCAGCACCTAACTTTAATCCTTTGATTCGGTCTTCTTTCATGGTTTTGGCAGAAAGAAAAATTATAGGAATTTCTTGGTTTTTCTGACGGATGAATTTTGCAATTTCAAAACCATCTTTTTTGGGCAGCATGATATCTAAAATACACAAGTCAAAAGTGTTTTGCATGTAACATGATATGGCTTCTTCTCCATCTGAACAATGGGTAACTTCGTATTGATTTTCCAAAAAATCTTTGGTTAAAAATGCAATAGTTGCATCGTCTTCCACATACAATAAATGCTTTTTAGTCATGATGTATCCAATCTTTTTTAGGAATTGTTATTTCAAATTGTAATCCTTTATTAGGTTGATTTTTAGCTTTTATTTTCCAACCGTGCAATTCAACTATTTTCTTCACATAAAAAAGTCCTAATCCAAAACCTTTTATGGTTTCTGTTTTTTTGTTTTGCACCCTATGGAATTTATCAAAAATATAGGAGATTTCATTTTCCTCTATTCCATTTCCGTTATCTGTAATCAATAAGATAGGATGATTTTTTAAAACGATTTCTACTTCTACTTTAATCGGCTCTGCCACATATTTTAAAGCATTGTCTAACAAATTATACAACACATTATAAAAGTGAAACTCATCAGCTTGAACCATTAATTTGGTAGGAAGCTGTAAATTAATTTCTGCATTTTTTTGCAAACTCGACACTATATCCTCTTTCACATGATGGATGAGTTGCACCAAATCCATTGGTTTTTTCTGAATGATTTTTCGTTGTTGTTCACTTTGTGCCACCTGTAAAATCATCTCTACATGCTCATTTAGTTTATGTGCTTGTTGGTGAATTAGTTGGGCATATTTTTGGTTTTTCTCTTTTTGCTCATCCTTCATTTGCTCAATTTGTTTGGAAGCAATCAAGATAGAGGTTAAAGGGGTTTTAAACTCATGTGTCATGTTGTTTACAAAATCTTTTTGCAAAGAGGCCAAACGTTGGTACTGTAATAAGGTGTAAATAGAATACACATAAATAAACAATACCAAAAGTAAAATTCCGGCGAAAATCCAATAATAATGAATGCTATTTGCTACACTCCACTTGAGTTTAGGAAATCTAATACCGAAATAGTAGATTAAATTTTCATCTTTTTGAAAACAGTCCTTACATGGTTTTACGTTTTTTTTAGAACTGATATAATTTCCATAAACCATTTGATCTGATGAGCAATCGTAAATCGCGTATTCATAATCCAAATCGAGTTTTACTTTTTCAAACTCATTGGTAAGATAGAACTCTAATATTTCATTGTCAAAAACATCGTTTACATTAACAATATAATAATCGTCAGATACTTTTTGGATTTGATTGGTGTAAGGTTGCTCGGTGTTATTGGTTTTGTGTATTTTTTGCAATACATCTTCCAAAACAAAATAAATTTTTTGCTCAAAGTCTTTTTTTTCAAAAGCAAAAGCATCTTTAATCAAACTTACTTGCATCACAAACACCCCTATAATGGCTATAAACCCGAGAGCTACCAAAAAATTAAGTTGTTTTACTTTTAGCATGAATATTGGCTTTACCTAACAAATGTAGTTAATTAAGTAATGGTACAAAAAAGTAAATCCATGCACTTAACAGCTTGTTAACAAGAATTAAAAAGCGATTAACATGGATTGAAAACAAATGTGATAGATTTGTAATCGTAAGTTTAACTAATAAAACAATTGTATGAAAATTTTATTAACTGTCCTTTTAATTGGATCTTTTGTTTTGGCACAAACCCAACCAAAAGTTTCTAAAATTGTGAAAAAACCAACTGCTGAACAACAAGCATTACAAAACAAAACAGAAAATGTATCATTAACCGCAGTAGATGCTCCTGTTGCAAAAAAGCAAGCACCTACAGTGCAATGGAAAGAGGAAGTGTTCGATTTTGGTGACATCAAACAAGGTGTGCCTGTAACACACGACTTTTCTTTTGTAAATAACACCAAAGAAATTGTAATTATTTCTAACGTAAAAGCATCTTGTGGATGTACTGCTACCAATTATACCAAAACTCCAATCAAACCAGGGGAAACTGGAACCATTACTGCAAAATATAATGCTGCTGCTGGTGGTCCGTTTACCAAAACAGTTACTGTTGAATTTGGAGACGATAAGTTGCCTAAAATTTTAACTATCAAAGGTAAAGTAGTTACCGAAGCTCAATAATTATAAAAGGTTGTTTTCTTAAAAATCACATGTTTTGAAAGCATGTGATTTTTTTTTATATTTTAGTAATTACCAATTCAACTCTTCTGTCCATGGATGGGTCTTTTCCCAAAGTTTGAGAGTTGCCTAGACCAATGTAGGTAAGTCTGTCTTTGCTAATTCTTCTTTTTAATAAGTACTTATAAACATTCAAAGCCCTATTTACAGATAATTCTCTTTTTTTGGTATCAATGTCAATAGCTTCCTTTTTATGTTTAGGTGTACAGCAAATGTGTCCTTGAATTTCGAAGTGTAAATTCGGATAGCGTTGCATTAACAAAGCAATCTTGTTTAATTCGGTAACCGATTTCTGAGTTAATCTACTACTCCCGAAATCAAAAAATAGTTTCTCTAAATAAATTCTGTCCCCAACCAAATGCTCTTTTTGAATACTCGTATATAAACCCGGGATTTTTAATTCTTCTAATACAACAGGTTCCCATTGCAATACCACATCTACTCTTCGGTTTTTGGAGCGAATTTCAGCCAAATCACCTTGAATATCTTCCTCTAATAAAATTCTACCTTTCCCTTCAATGGTTACTATAATCTTATTTTTGATGCCATTTTCTAGCAGAAAATCACGCACTGCATTGGCTCTGTTGGTTGATAATTTAAAGTTATAATCTTCTTCCCCACGGTCATCACAGTATCCATAAATTTGAATACTTTCTAATAATGAAGTGTCTTTTACTTTAGTAAATTCTAACAATCCTTTGGTTTGATTGATATCTAAATTGAATTTATTGGTGTCAAAAAACATGCTGAATACTTCTGTCTCCTGAGCAGAAACCGAAAAAAAAAGCAAATAAAAAATACATAAGAATCGCATTAATTTTGAAGTATTTTTTTGATTTGTGAGGCATTATTCAACAACTCATTTGCCTTTTTTACCTCAGCACTATTTTGGGCATAAAACGCATATAAGCCTTCGCGGTATTGGTATCGTTTGATTAGTTCATCTACCAATAATTTTTTGATCTCCTCTTGGTATTTGTCTATTTGTAATTCATTACTTTTTTGAACAGCAGCCAACAATGCTTGGTATTCCTTTTGGATGTCTGAGTGAATTTCTTCTTTCTTAGCTAGTTCTTCTATTTTTTTTACAGAAGTTTCAGTCTCTGTGTTCAATGCTAACTTTTCTTTCTTTATAAAAGTTTTAAAATCTTGCCAATCGGAAGCAGTAATCACCGGAATTTTATCTCCAACCGATGGGTTTTTGTAATACCACTGGGTTGCATATTGAAAAATTGCATCGTTATTGGTTAATGCGTTGGCAATGGTGCTTGTTTTAGTTTCTTGTAATTCAATATCCGCTTGGATGCCTCCACCATCATAAACAGTCCTTCCTTTTTTGGTTTTAAAGGCTCTTCGATCTTTTTCGTTGGTGGTTTGGGCTTTTCCACTAGCATCTTTATTGGCATAATCTAATGCTTGGATACATCTTCCGGATGGAGTATAATATCTTGAAATTGTAACTTTTACTTGGGTTCCGTAAGTTAAGTCGATAGGACGTTGTACCAATCCTTTTCCAAAACTTCTACTACCTACCACCACTGCTCGGTCTAAATCTTGCAAAGCACCCGAAACAATTTCTGATGCAGAGGCACTTTTTCCATCAATAATTACTGCTAACGGAATTTGTAAATCTAATGGTTCATTTCGAGTTTTGTATGTGATGTTGTATTTTTCGTTTTTTGATTTGGTGGTTACAATAACTTCATCTTTCGGAACAAACAAATTACAAATGTTTACTGCTTCCATCAACAAACCTCCCGGATTTCCTCTTAAATCTAAAATTAATTGGGTGGCTCCTTTGGCTTTTAAATCGATAATGGCATTTTTGGTTTCGGTGGTTGTTTTGGCATTGAAGGCAGACAACACAATATAACCGGTTTTTTCATCCACCATATCGTAAAATGGAACTGCTTTAATATCAACTTCTTCCAATTGCAATTCCACTTTTTGGTTTTTGCCTTGTCGGGTGAAAAATATTTCTTTTTTGGCATTTTTTGCACCTTTTAGTAAGGTAGAAACATCTTCTTTGTAGTCTTCTAATTTGATATCTCCAATTTGATAAATTTCATCTCCTGCTTTTAATCCAGCTTTATCTGCAGCATATCCTTTGTAAGGTTCTTTTAAAATGATTTTACCGTCTTTTCTACTAATCATTGCACCAATACCGGTGTATTCACCTGCACTGTTTAGTTTAAATTTAATGACTTCTTGCTCATTAAAATACACGGTATAAGGATCCAATTCTGTGAGCATATTTTTGATGGCTTTGTTCATCAAATCTGTTGGATTGGTTTGGTCTACGTAGTTAGTACTTACTGTTTTGTATAAGGTGGTAAATATTTCAATTTGCTTGGTAATTTCAAAGTAGTCTTCTTTGATGGTAGAAAATGCCACCAATCCTAAAGTACTTATTGCAATAATGCCAACGGGGATTTTATTTTTAAGTAAATTCATTTGTTTTTTGGTATAGAGGTAAATAAAAATATGCCAAAAGGCATCAACAAAAATAAAAATAAAGCTTTGACGAAACTTTAAAAGTATGCCAATTTACAAACGCTAGGATGGAATCGGATTTTCAGAAACCGCAATTTGAAACTTTTGAAATAGTTTTTGGGTCGCTTTCATCAATGCATTAAACTCTGGTAGCTCATTGTTTTGGTAAATCATCATCAAAGCATAGCCTTTATTAGTTGGTGTTTCTAACAAATGTTGGTTAAGCCGGTAACATTCTCGCATTAAACGCTTTACTCTATTTCGATGTACCGCTTTTCGGAAATTTCTTTTAGAAACAGACACACCAAAATTTCTGTGAACTTTCTCCTCTTCATTTATTGGAATATAAATCAATCGAAGCGGAAAACTCTTTAATGTTTTTCCCTTAGCAAATAACTGACCTATTCTTTTTTTGCTTTTAAACTTGTCAGAAGTTGGATACGTAAATTTTTTTTGCATCATGCAGCAAAGATACTAAATCTATTTAGGGGAGTAAGTTTTAAAATATTATAGACCAAAATTGTGTGAAAATTTACTTTTAAACATCTTTTATGAAAAATTATCTAATTTTGAATCAAAAACACAAAAAATGAAAAAACTTTACGTAATGTTTTTGTTAAGCATCTCGGTATTATTCTCCCAAAACACCAATTGCTTACCGCCAAGCAACATTCAAATAAGTAATACTACAACTACTTCTGTAGTTTTGAATTGGCAACCGGGAGCAAACGAAACCATGTGGGAAGTATTGGTACAACCTGCCGGGTCACCTGCACCTACTGCAAATTCTCAAGGAATAACTGTAAATACCATCCCATTCACCATCACTGGGTTAACAGCAGGTGTTGCATATGATTATTGTATAAGAGCTGTTTGTGGCCCAACGATAGGAGCAAGTAATTGGATTTGTTATAATGCCAACAATACACCAGATTTTGCAGATAATTGCATTAATGCAATTCCATTAATTGCAAACACTAATTTATCTTGCACCAATTTTATTTCTTCCACCTTAACAGGGGCAACTCCCACCTCTGCAGTAACATTGTCTAATTGTGATGGAGTTCCCGGGAATGATGTTTGGTTTACATTTGAAGCAACCAGTGCTACCCATTTAATCAAATTATTTGATATTTCCTCTAATGCATTGCCAATCAAACATGCTGTTTATGCAGGAAGTTGCGATAATTTAAATCTGATTTTTTGTCAAAATAATTTAGAAAGCGTTTATAATAATTACTCTATTGGAACAACTTATTATGTAAGAGTTTTTTCAACTGCGACAATTACAGCTAATGTCAATCCAAGTAATTTTAAAATTTGTTTGCAAAGAATTGGCAATACAGTAATTGGATCTTCTAATTTATTTTTGGTTCCTCAATTAGTGAATGATGTTTTTTTAAATTCTGGATGTGCTCAAATTTCAAATGTGAGTTCTTTTTCAGCTAATAATGTTGGTTTTGGATATAGTGGAATAGGTTATTTTAACTCCAATAATTCCCAATTTCCGTTTCAAGAGGGTATTGTGTTATCCACAGGAAATGTAAATAATATACAAGGACCAAATTTAACTACATTAAGTGATGGCTCTCAAAATTGGCCTGGAGATCCTCAATTAACTAACTATTTAAACACTGTATTACCATCTTCAAATTATCACAATGCTTCATGGGTGCAATTTGATTTTGTACCAAGCTCGCCTAGTTTTACATTTGATTATATTTTTGCTTCAGATGAGTATGGCACTTTTCAATGTACTTTTTCTGATAGTTTTGCTTTTTTTATTTCAGCTCTTGATGAAAATGGAAACCCAACCAACTGGCAAAATTTAGCTTTAACTCCAGGAACACAACAGCCAATTTCAGTAATTACCATTCGAGATAATATGTATAATACTAGTTGCCCTTCTGTAAATCCACAATTTTTCCATACATTTTATGGGGTAAACGGAATTAACCAATGGGCTGCACCTATCAATTTTAACGGGATTACCGTGCCAATGAGTTTTACTGCCAATGTAACTCCAAATCAAAATTACCGAATCAAAATGGTCATTCAAGACAGGCAAGATAGTGCTTTTGATTCGGCTGTTTTTATTAGAAAAGGGATTTTTAATGGCAATACCGAAGCTTGTAATAACCAATTTACTCTAAATTCCTTTTTTGATTTAAACAACAACGGAATTAAAGACACCAACGAATTACCATGCCCTTTAGGAACTTTCAATTATACCAATTCTGGAAACACAACGCAATTATATAGCCCTGTTGGATCTAGTAATATTTTAGTTAATAATAGTAATGCTTTTGGTTTTTCTTACCAAGTACATCCTGAATTTTCTGCTTTATTACAATGCAATACCACTTACAGCAATATTATTTATGTGCCAAATGGCAATAATACGTATTGGTTTCCGGTAACCATTTCGCAGCCTTTTACTGATGTTTCTGTAAATGTGATTCCACAAGGAGCCTCTCCAAGGCCTGGTTTTGCTTATACCAACAAAATTGTAATAAAAAACAATGGTTTGTTTCCAACTTCAGGAGAAATTCAATTTTTACCAGATAACGCGGTGATTATTTTGAACGTTTCTTCTACCTATCAAAGCATTGCTAATGGAATTCAAATAAATTATGCAAACTTACAACCCGGAGAAACCAGAAATTATTGGGTAACCATGCAAGTGCCTGCCACTACAACTTTAGGTACAGTTTTGGTGAATCAAGCAAATATTACTTCAACGGTTACCGAGCCTCTTAACAATAACAACCAAAGTCAATTAGGTCAAATAGTTATTGGCTCTTACGATCCAAACGATAAAATGGAATCACATGGCAAAGAAATTATGATTTCTGAATTTACTTCAGAAGATTATTTGTACTACACCATTCGCTTCCAAAATACGGGTACCGCAGAAGCAATATTTGTGAATGTATATGACATATTAGACAATAAACTGAACCCTTCTACTTTACAAATGATTGATGCTTCTCATACTTATACTTTGGAAAGAAAAGGCAACCAACTTCGATGGAATTTTAACAATATCAACTTGGTTCCACAAAGTCAAAGTGATGAGTTAAGCCAAGGCTTTATTCATTTTAAAATTAAGCCAATTGCAGGTTACCAAGTAAATGATATCATCCCAAATACGGCATCTATTTATTTTGATTACAACGATCCTATCATTACTAATACATTTTTAACCAAGTTTGTTCAAACCTTAAATTTTGAAGAAATTCCCGTTAACGAGTTTGTGGTGTATCCTAATCCTGCAACTACAACCATTCAAATCCAATCTAGCAAAGCGAATATTGCTTCGGTTGAAATTTATGATGTGAATGGCAGATTGGTTGTAAAGGTTTCTGACCAACAAACCATTTTAAATGTCAACATCGAAGCTTTGCAAAAAGGAGTTTATTTGATGCAAATTAAAACCGTGGAAGGAGTAACCAAAGTGGTTAAAATGATAAAGAAATAAATCTAACTAAAAACATTAATTTTACAAAACTACTGTACTTTGCAGTAGTTTTTGTTTTTAAGTTAAATGGAAAAGTTATGAATTTAAATAATACAATAAAGTTTGTAGCAAGTATGGTCTATTTGATGATATTGGTTGCTTGTAAAGAAATCCCCTCAAAACCTCAATTACCATCCGAAAATCCGATAAGTATTGTCATTCATGGAGGGGCAGGAACTATTTTAAAGGAAAACATGACCGATTCTTTAGAAAGTGCCTACCATCAAAAACTTAACGAAGCTGTTTCCAAAGGGTACCAAATGTTGCAACAAGGTGCAAGTAGTTTGGATGTAGTGGAAGAGGTGGTGAAAATTTTAGAAGACTCCCCTTTATTTAATGCAGGAAAAGGTGCGGTTTTAACCAATCAAGGCACCATTGAATTAGATGCTGCCATCATGGAAGGAAAAAACCAAAATGCTGGTGCTGTTGCCGGACTTACCACTATTAAAAACCCCATTTCCTTGGCACGTAAAGTCATGGAAGAATCGGAACATGTCATGATGATTGGTTCTGGTGCAGAAACTTTTGCAAAATTACATCAACTGGAACAGGTAGATCCTTCTTACTTTTTTACAAAATCACGCATAGAGGCCTTGCAAAAAGCCAAAGAAAAGGAAGCCAATTCAAAGCCAAACAAAGACGAAAAGTTTGGCACTGTGGGCTGTGTTGCATTAGATAAACTTGGCAACATTGCTGCAGGAACTTCTACTGGAGGAATGACCAATAAAAAATTTGGTCGTGTAGGTGATGTTCCAATTATTGGAGCTGGTACTTATGCCAAAAACGAAGTCTGTGGAGTTTCTGCCACAGGTTGGGGAGAATTTTTTATACGAAATGTAGTTGCGTACGACATAGCTGCTCAAATGATGTATCAAAACAAAAGTTTGGCAGATGCAGCCAAAGAAACCATCCACCAAAAAGTGGCCAAAATGGGTGGTGATGGTGGAATTATCGCCATAGATAGCCACGGAACTGTGGTGATGGAATTCAATACCAAAGGCATGTACAGAGCTTCCATAGATGCCAAAGGCAAAAAAAAGATTGCCATATATCAAGAATAAAATAACCAAGAAGATTATTTTGTCAAAAAAAACGAACTTTGTAATCTTTACTCGAAATTTAAAATACGATTTTATGTCAAACATCAAACATACTTGGACCAAAGAAGAAATTGTAGCATTATACAACCAACCGATGATGGATTTGTTGTACCAAGCTGCCACGGTGCATCGCAAATATCACAATCCGAATGTGGTGCAAGTTTCTACTTTGCTTTCTATCAAAACAGGTGGATGTCCGGAAGATTGCGGATATTGTCCGCAAGCAGCCCGTTATCACACCAACCTAGAAGGCAACGATTTGATGAGTGTTAGTCAGGTAAAAGCCCAAGCTTTGCGTGCTAAAGCTTCAGGATCCTCAAGGGTTTGTATGGGTGCTGCATGGAGAAACGTAAAGGATGGACCAGAATTTGACCAAGTTTTAGAAATGGTTCGCACCATTAATAAACTAGATATGGAAGTGTGCTGTACTTTAGGAATGATTACCGAAAACCAAGCTCATCGTTTAGCTGAAGCAGGTTTGTATGCCTATAACCATAATTTAGATACTTCTGAAGATTACTATAAAGATATTATTTCCACTCGAGCCTTTGAAGATAGAATTGAAACCATTCAAAATGTCCGAAAAACCAATGTTACCGTTTGTAGTGGTGGTATTATCGGTATGGGAGAATCTATAGAAGACAGAGCAGGAATGTTGGTTGCTTTGTCTTCATTAAATCCACAACCAGAATCCGTTCCTATCAATGCTTTGGTGGCAGTAGAAGGGACTCCTCTTGAAGATCAAGAACCGGTTTCTATTTGGGAAATGATTCGAATGGTGGCAACTACCCGTATTGTGATGCCAGAAACCCAAGTTCGACTTTCTGCCGGGAGAACACAAATGACCCAAGAAGGTCAAGCCATGTGCTTTTTTGCTGGAGCAAATTCTATTTTTGCTGGAGACAAACTACTTACCACTCCAAATCCGGATGTAAATGAAGACATGAAAATGTTTGACTTATTAGGCTTACAACCACAAAAACCATTCATTAAAAAAATGCATCCTACAACGGTAGAAGCAGAAGATTCTCAATACCAAGCTTTAGGAGAAAAACCAAAATGGAGCAGACCAAATCATACAATTGAACGTAACGAAAAGGCACGTTTGAAAGACTAATGCTATTTAGTTATCAAAAATTACTACGATTCATCAATTTATTCTATTAAAATTCAACTAACATTTTTGTAAACATTTTTTAACTTTGCATCGCTTTTAGGGAGAGCCTTAAACAAGGAAAATATGGGACTACATTTAACACCAATTGAAAGAGTTAAAACCATTTCGAAAAAAGACTTTTTCGAAAATTATGTGCAAAAACAACAGCCAGTAGTAGTGGAACAACTTACCAGTGAATGGCCAGCCTATGAGAAGTGGAAGTTAGAATACATCAAGCAAATTGCTGGAGACAAAGAAGTACCTTTATATGATGATCGTCCGGTTTCTTATAAAGACGGTTTCAATGAGGCACATGCCAAAATGAAAATGAGTGATTACATCGATTTATTGTTGAGCAAACCTACTAATTACCGTATCTTTTTATACAATTTAATGAAAGAAGTACCTTCATTAAACAACGATTTTCATTGGCCAAATATTAGTTTACGATTGGTAAAACAGTTGCCGATGTTATTTTTTGGCGGAGAAAACTCCAAAGTTTTTATGCACTATGATATCGATTATTCTAACATTTTACATTTTCATTTTCACGGAAAAAAAAGATGTCTTTTGTTTGCTCCTGACCAAACCAAATATATATACAAAGTTCCTCATGCCTTAATTTCAAGAGAAGACATTGATTTTGACAATCCTGATTTTGAAAAATGGCCTGCCCTAAAACAAGCCCAAGGCTTGATTTGCGAATTAAACCACGGAGAAATGTTGTACATGCCCGAAGGTTATTGGCATTATATGCATTACGTAACTCCAGGTTTTTCTATGAGTTTACGTGCTTTCCCAAGAAAAATTAGCAACTTAGCAAAAGCTGCTTACAACGTATTTATCATGCGTCATTACGACAATTATATGCGTAAACGCAAAGGACAAGCATGGATTGATTGGAAAAATAAAGAGGCCATTCGCAGAACACATCAAGAATTAAACATCGCTTAATTTGACTTCCGTTAAGGAATTTATAAGCAAGTTAGAATACTATTGTTCCTATCAGGAACGATGTCACCAAGAAGTGATACAAAAACTCTACGATTTGGGTTGTCCGGTTTCGGATCATGCCCAAATCGTTGTGCATTTAATACAACATGGCTTTTTAAACGAAGAACGATTTGCACAACACTTTGCACAAAGTAAAAGCAGACAAAAAAAGTGGGGGAAACAAAAAATCAAAAATGCCTTAAAACTTAAAGGTATTACTACCAACCTCATCCAACAAAGTTTGCAAAGCATCGATCAAGACGAATATCTTCAAACTTTTTCGACAACTGCCAAAAAAACTTGGTCAGAAACTCTAGAAAAAAACTTTTGGAAAAAACAACAAAAAGTAATTTCTAAACTCTTACAAAAAGGGTATGAACGAGAATTAATTTTTGAGTTTTTAGAAGCCAAAAAAGAAGATTAAAAACTTCTTAACCCCTTTAAAAACTAGGGGTATTAAGTAATTTTATATCAATTCACTTTCTTGTTAAAACACTGATTAACAAGTGTTTAACCTTTATGTTTTTTGTAAGAAAAATATTTCACATTGTTAAAAACTCTTTCAAATTGTGAATAATTAATCCTTTTAAACCTACTCATTTTTTGTCATCTTTGTTAACCTATATTTTTTATAAAAAATCAAATTCACGTCACTAATATTCAATACACTATGGCAACTGTGGAACCTATTTTGCAAGAAAACAAAAATCGATTCGTAATTTTTCCTATCAAACACCATGATATTTGGCAATGGTACAAAACCCAAGAGGCTTGTTTTTGGACTGCTGAAGAAATAGATTTACACCAAGATTTGAGTGACTGGAACAACAAATTAAATGCAGACGAAAAATACTTTTTAAAACATATTTTGGCTTTTTTTGCTGCCTCTGATGGAATTGTTAATGAAAATTTAGCAGAGAACTTCGTTAATGAAGTGCAATTCCCTGAAGCTAAATTTTTTTACGGATTCCAAATTATGATGGAAAATATCCACAGTGAAACCTACTCTTTATTAATTGATACATATGTAAAAGACGAAAAAGAAAAAGACCAATTATTTCATGCCATTGAAGTATTTCCTGCGATAATGAAAAAAGCACAATGGGCTTTAAAGTGGATCCAGTCTGATTCTTTTGCAGAAAGACTAATTGCTTTTGCAGCTGTAGAAGGAATTTTCTTTTCCGGGGCATTTTGTTCTATTTTTTGGCTAAAAAAAAGAGGTTTGATGCCGGGATTAACCTTTTCAAACGAATTGATTTCTCGTGACGAAGGAATGCATTGCGATTTTGCGGTTCACTTACACAACCACCACTTAGTAAATAAGGTTTCCACTGCTAGAATTACTGAAATATTAACCGAAGCATTAGATATAGAAAGAGAGTTTATTACCGAATCCTTGCCGGTAAGCTTGATCGGGATGAATGCCAAATTAATGACCCAATACTTAGAGTTTGTTACCGATCGTTTGTTGGTGGAGTTGGGATGTTCAAAAGTATATAACGTACCCAATCCTTTCGACTTTATGGACATGATTAATCTGCAAGGTAAAACCAACTTTTTTGAAAAAAGAGTTTCTGAATACCAAAAAGCAGGAGTAATGAACAAAGAAAAAGAAACCTCATCGGAGTTCACAACCGATGCTGATTTTTAAAAATAAAACAATCCAAAAACCAATAAACTAATCACTCGCCAAACTAACAGCTAAGCATATGTATGTAGTAAAAAGAGACGGGCACAAAGAGCCGGTAATGTTTGATAAAATTACCGATCGAATCAAAAAAATGTCATACGAATTAAACCCCTTGGTAGATCCGGTAAAAGTTGCCATGCGTGTGATTGAAGGTTTGTACGATGGAGTGCTTACCTCCGAGTTAGATAATTTAGCTGCCGAAACTGCTGCTACCATGACGGTAACACACCCGGATTATGCACAGTTGGCTGCACGTATTGCAGTTTCTAACTTACATAAAAACACCAAAAAATCTTTCTCTGAAACCATGAAAGACTTGTACGAATATGTAAACCCTCGTACTGGTTTAAAAGCTCCATTAATTTCAGACGAAGTTTATGAAGTAATTGAAAAACATGCAGAAGAATTAGATTCGCACATTATTTATAACCGTGATTTTAACTACGATTACTTTGGTTTTAAAACATTAGAACGTTCCTACCTTTTGCGCTTGAACGGTAAAATTGCAGAAAGACCACAACATATGCTCATGCGTGTTTCGGTTGGGATTCACTTAAACGACATCAAAAATGCGTTAGAAACTTACGAATTGATGTCTAAAAAATATTTCACACACGCCACCCCAACTTTATTTAATGCGGGTACCCCAAAACCCCAAATGTCGTCTTGCTTTTTATTAACTATGAAAGACGATAGTATTGATGGTATATATGATACCTTAAAGCAAACTGCAAAAATATCTCAATCCGCGGGGGGTATCGGCTTGTCTATTCATAACGTAAGAGCAACTGGTTCGTATATTCGAGGAACTAATGGAACTTCTAATGGAATTGTTCCTATGTTACGTGTGTTTAACGACACTGCTCGATATGTAGACCAAGGTGGAGGCAAAAGAAAAGGAAGTTTTGCTGTTTATGTAGAGCCTTGGCATGCAGATATTTTCGATTTCTTAGAATTGAAAAAGAACCACGGAAAAGAAGAAATGCGTGCTCGTGACTTGTTTTATGCCATGTGGATTCCAGATTTGTTTATGAAACGTGTAGAACAAGGTGCGGATTGGACTTTGATGTGTCCGAACGAGTGTCCTGATTTGTGCGATGTACATAGCGAAGCTTTTGAGGAACTATATGCTTCTTATGAAGCCCAAGGCAAAGGAAGAAAAACCGTGAAAGCACGTGAATTATGGGATAAAATTGTGGAGTCGCAAATAGAAACAGGTACTCCATACATGTTGTATAAAGATGCGGCAAACCGCAAATCGAATCAGAAAAATTTGGGTACCATTCGTTCATCAAACTTGTGTACTGAAATTTTAGAATTCACCTCTCCAGATGAAATTGCCGTATGTAACTTGGCTTCTTTATCACTACCAATGTTTGTAGAAAAAGGAGAATTCAACCACAAAAAATTATTTGAAGTAACCAAACATGTAACCAAAAACTTAAACAAAGTAATTGATCGCAACTACTACCCAGTGCAAGAAGCAGAAAACTCCAACATGCGTCACCGTCCGGTTGGACTTGGCGTGCAAGGTTTGGCAGATGCTTTTATCATGTTGCGATTGCCTTTTGCTAGTGATGAGGCAAAAAAATTAAACCAAGAAATTTTTGAAACCATTTACTTTGCTGCCGTAACTGCTTCGATGGAATTGGCAAAAGTAGAAGGTCCTTATTCAAGCTACCAAGGTTCTCCAATTTCTGAAGGATTGTTTCAATTCAATTTATGGGGATTGAAAGACGAAGATTTATCCGGAAGATGGAATTGGGAAAAATTGCGTAAAGAAGTGTTGAAACATGGAGTAAGAAACTCCTTATTAGTAGCACCTATGCCAACTGCTTCTACATCGCAAATCTTAGGAAATAACGAAGCTTTTGAACCATACACCTCTAATATTTACACCCGAAGAGTATTGTCGGGAGAATTTATCGTAGTTAACAAACATTTGTTGGAAGACTTGGTAAATTTAGGATTGTGGAATGACGATATGAAAAACGAATTAATGTTTCACAATGGTTCCGTACAAAATATTGATGGAATTCCGCAAGAATTAAAAGAATTGTACAAAACAGTTTGGGAATTGAGCATGAAAGACATCATTGACATGTCACGTCACAGAGGTTATTTTATTGACCAATCGCAATCATTGAATTTGTTTTTAGAAGATGCCACCATGCAAAAGCTTACTTCGATGCATTTTTACGCTTGGAAATCAGGCTTGAAAACCGGTATGTATTACTTAAGAACCAAATCGGCAAGAGATGCTATTAAGTTTACATTAACCAAAAAAACAGAAACCAATCCGGTTGAAAAAGTTGCTGTTCAACCAGAAACAGCTGAAGCAATTAGTGCAGCAGATTTTAGAGCTATGATTGAACGTTCTAAAAATGCAGGTCCGGAAGATTGCGAAATGTGTGGATCTTAATTTTAGTAAACTATTTTCAAAATTCATCTGTCTTGTTTAAGGCAGATGAATTTTTATTTTAAACTATGATTAATACCATTCCAAAAGAAGTATTAGCCAACAAAAGCCAGCGATTTATCAACTTTTGTGTTGATTTTATCGTTAGAATGGTCATTTTTTTAGGTATTGGCTTTGTTATAGGCATAGCTGATCAATTTTTTATGACCGACTACGTCAGTTTTTTAGAAAACATGAACCGATTGCAAGAGATATTTATAGAACTGTTACTTGTTTCTGTATATTATTTATTGATGGAAATTTTAACTGCTCGAACCATAGGAAAATACATTACCGAAACCATGGTAGTAGATCAAAACGGCAACAAAGCTTCTTCGCAACATATCGCTTTGCGAACCTTATGCCGATTTGTACCATTTGATCCTTTAAGTTTTTTAGGACAAGATGGTAGAGGATGGCACGACAAATGGAGCCAAACATTGGTAGTTGATGTAAAAAATTCAACGAAGACAAAAGAAGAAGACATGAATTTGACGAACTAGGTGTATCTGAAGAATAAAGCACCCAAAGAAATTTTATCTATGGATGCTTTATTTAAGGTATGAAATAATTCAGAATTAATCTTGGTTTAATATAATAGGAGCTTTCCCATCGGTAATAATCACCTTGGCATTATTAGATTTGCTAAGTTCTCTAAACGCTTCAATAGATTGGTATTTAATAATCATTGGTGTTAACCCTTGGTTGATGATGTTTTGAGCATCACGAATCCCTTCAGCCTCAACTCGTTTTCTGTCAGCTTCCTTTTTTTCGCGTTCTACCACAAATTCCATTTCCTGAAATTGTTGTTCTGCTCTTAACTTGTCTTCAATAGCTGCCGACAATCTTTGTGGTAAGTTGATGCTTTTTAACAACACGGCTTCAATTTCAAATCCTTTTTCAGTAAGCACTTGATTCATTTTGTTTTTAATAGATAATTCAATTTCATTTCTCTTCAAACTATGCATATCTTTTACAAAATACTCCGCAGAAATATTAGCAGCAGAAGACCGAAGGGTGTTTATCAAAACATTTCTTTCAAAGTGTTTCCCAATTTCTTCAATAATGGTTTTTGCTTTTTACTTTTTAATGTGATACAAAACCGACACCTCTGCATTAATGGTCAAGCCTTCTTTTGATGGCAACAATAAAGTTTGCTCCACATTGGTAGTTCTAACCGGAACTTTTAAATAAGTAGTGGTTATTGGATTTACCAACCGAAGTCCTTCTTCCACTGGCTCTCCCTTTAATTTTCCAAAAGTTTGTCTAACACCCACTTCACCGGGTCTGATTACCGTACAACTAGTAAAAACAAGTAAGGTTAAAATTGCGTAAATGATGGTTTTCATATGTTTTAGGAGTTTAAAATTATCTCCTATAAATTTAATCAATAAGTAAATCTTATTTTTGAAATTAGCACCATTTTAGGAAAGTTTCAGACTAATGTTTTAAAATTTTCTAAGTAAAGTTAAAAGTGTTAAAACTAGATTCTCTGGCAAAATTCCAATAGCAATTCTAATTAAATGCAAAATCATTAACTTGCAAGTCCTAAAAATTAAGCAACTATGATGCAGTGGGAAAAATTGCTTTCACTACAAAAAAATGGAGATTCAAAGCCTCGAAAAAGAAAAGATCAAACTGAAGATCGATTGGATTTTGAAGTGGACTTTGATCGAATTATTTTTTCGGCTCCTTTTAGATTGATGCAAGACAAAACCCAAGTAATTCCGTTATCTAAAACCGACTTTGTGCATACCAGATTAACCCATAGTTTGGAAGTTTCGGTAGTGGGAAGATCGTTGGGCAGATTAGCCGGAAAAAGCATCCTACAAAAGCATCCGCACTTAATAGATTTGGGTTATCAAATTCATGACTTTGGAGCAATTGTGGCAGCAGCATCTTTGGCCCACGATATTGGTAACCCACCATTTGGCCATTCTGGTGAAAAAGCAATCGGAGAATTTTTTGAGTTCGGAAAAGGAAAAGAGTTTCAATCGCAATTAACTCCAAAACAATGGCAAGATTTGGTAAAGTTTGAAGGAAATGCCAACGGATTTTCGTTATTAACCACTTCACGTCCGGGAATGGAAGGTGGATTGCGATTGACCTATGCAACCTTAGGTGCATTTTTAAAATATCCAAAAGAAAGTTTGCCTCATAAACCAACCAATCAAATTGAAGATAAAAAATTTGGAGTATTTCAAAAAGATTTGGAAGCCTTTGTTTCAGTAACTAATGCTTTAGGACTCATTAAAAAAGATACTACTGATTGGTCGTTTTACCGACATCCTTTGGTTTATTTGGTAGAAGCAGCAGATGATATTTGTTACACCATAATCGATTTTGAAGACGGCATAAACAAAGGACTTATTTCTGAAGATTATGCCTTAGAATATTTAATTCAGTTGGTTAAAGATAGGATTGATAACGAAAAATACCGCATGCTCCCAAGTAAAGAAGATCGCATGAGTTATTTAAGAGCCCTTGCAATAGGAGCTTTGATTGCAGATGCAGTTCATATTTTTAACGAAAACGAAAAGGCAATACTTGAAGGAAATTTCCCGGTTTCGTTGATGGCAAAAAGCAAATATTTGGCACAAATGGAAGATATCATTCAAATAAGCGTGCCTAAAATTTACCAATCAGATGAGGTGATTCAAAAAGAATTGAAGGGGTATCAGATCATTCAACATTTGTTACAATGTGGTGTATTTGCTTCTGAAAGAAATTTTGAAGGAAAAACCACCAACTTTGACCGATTGTTTTTAAAACAAATTCCGGAAAAATATTGGAAAAATATAAACGAACCTTACCATCGTTTGTTGGGTATGGCACAGTTCGTTTCGATGTTAACCGATGGAAAAGCAGTGGAACTTTACCAGCTGGTAAAAGAGTAATTTTAAAATCTAAATCCAATTCCTATCCCATTTTGATTGGAAACCATCTCTAAAGTAGGTACAAAGGCCTTGCTATTTTGTAATTGGTTGTACTGATTGGCAGCTTCTTTTAGTTTTTTGTTTCCTGCCCCTTCAATTACAGTCCCAATAATTCCAACTACCAAACCAGCTCCTCCAACAGCCCAATTCGGATTGGCATTTTTGTTAAATTCCTGACCCAACACAAATCCAAAAGTAAATCCTCCGGCAGCACCCATTACTTGTCCAATGGTTCGGTTAGTTTGAGCTTTTGAGAATAGTTGCAAAACTTCCTGCTGCTGTTGTACTTTTTCTTTAGCTTCGTTCACTTTAATTTTTTGACCGTTTAAATACAATCCGGAACCCCAAAAATTACTTTTAAATTCCATTTGGGCTTGTGCCAAACAAAAACAAAAAAAGGCAGTAAATAAGTAATTTAATTTCATATTTAGATAATTATTTGTTTTTTAAGAGATGTTGTAAACATAAAAATTAATTTCGCATTTATTGTATATAAAAATGAAGAAATTTAAAGTTATTGCATTTGATGCAGACGACACCATTTGGATAAATGAACCTTATTTTGAGGAAACCGAGAAAAAGTTCTGCGGATTGATGGAAGATTTTTTATCTCATCAAGGAATTTCAGCAGAATTATTTAACATCGAAATTCAAAATCTTTCCCTTTATGGGTATGGCATAAAAGGATATATTTTATCTATGATTGAAGCTGGAATCAAAATTTCAAATGGCACTCTTTCTACTAAAGCCATTGAAAAAATTTTAGATTACGGAAAGGAATTGTTAGAAAAACCCGTCATTTTAATTGATGGTATTGAGGCAACATTGGCACATTTAAGCCAATATTACAAATTAGTAGTAGCTACCAAAGGAGATTTGTTAGACCAACACAGAAAATTGCATCTTTCCGGATTAGGAAAATATTTTCATCACATTGAAGTGATGATTGAAAAGAAAGAATCTGATTACCAAAAATTATTGCAGCGTTTAGAAATTAATGCGAAAGATTTTTTAATGGTTGGAAACTCATTAAAATCAGATGTACTTCCGGTTTTAAATTTAGGAGGAACAGCTATTCATATTCCTTTTCACACCACTTGGGCTCATGAACGTATTGATCACACCATAGTTCACAGCCAGTTTTTTACTTTTGAACATGCAAGTGAAATAATAAGTTGGATTGACAACTAGTACATGAGTTTCCCTATTGCATTTCATCCAATATATAAGCATCCTTTGCCTGATGGGCATCGATTTCCTATGGAAAAATACGAACTCCTTCCGCAACAATTATTGTTGGAAGGAATTGCAGAGTCATCAGACTTTTTTACCCCAAAAGAGGTTGATTTAGAGCACGTGCTTCAAGTTCACGATTCGGATTATGTAAAACATTTATTGCAATTACAATTAGATGCCAAACATATCCGAAAAATTGGCTTCCCATTGAGTAAAGAGCTGGTAAAAAGAGAATTGATTATCACCCAGGGTACTATCAAAGGAGCAACATTTGCTATCAAAGAAGGAATTGCTGCTAACATTGCAGGTGGTACCCATCATGCCTATCCGAGTAGTGGAGAAGCATTTTGTTTGCTAAACGATCAAGGTGTGGCAGCAAAATATTTACTTCAGGATAAGTTAGCTAAAAAAATTTTAATGCTCGATTTGGATGTGCATCAAGGCAATGGTACCGCAGTGATGTTTCAAAACGAACCTTCCGTTTTTACTTTTTCTATGCATGGGAAATCAAACTATCCTTTTAAAAAAGAAGTATCTGATTGGGACATTGCTTTAGAAGACCAAACCAATGATGTCGTTTATTTAGAAACTTTGCATAATGCCTTACGAGTTATTCAAAAAAACTTTGCCCCTGATTTTGTTTTTTATTTATCAGGAGTAGATGTTTTGGCTACGGATAAATTGGGAAAATTAGGGTTGAGTATACAAGGCTGCAAAAACAGAGATGCCATGGTGTTTGAATGGATTAAAAAATTGCAAGTTCCGGTTCAGGTAAGTATGGGAGGTGGTTATAGCAAAGACATCAAACTAATTATAGAAGCACATACCAATACTTTTAGAAAGGCAAGAAACATTTTAAAATAAAAAAGCTGTCCAAAAATTCTTGAACAGCTTATAATCATTTTTTAATATACTAACAGGCTTGAAGCAATTGGATAATTTCATTACCATATTTCATGCGTTTCAAATCTCCAAAACCTTTTACTTGGGTTAAGTCTTCCGGTGATTTAGGTTGCAATTTTACAATACTTAACAATTCCGAATTGTGGCAAATCATGTATTGTGGCATTTTGAGCTTTTCAGCTTTTGCAGCTCTCCATTCTTTTAAACTTTGAAATAATTGATTTTCTTGTTCTGATAATTTCACCGAATTGGTTATAGAAGGAAAAGTAGTTTTCGTTGATTTTTCTTTATTTTCATTGGTAGGAATACCTTCAAAAAAAACCAATACTGACCAGAATTCATTTACCCCTGTGATAAATGTACTAGAAGTTTGAAGCACATTTTTATCTTTGATAAATGCATTTAATTTTTGTTGATCTTCTACCAAAAAGTCATTGTGTAATCTGATTTTAAAATGTTGTACTTGCATGGCTTATAAATTTAAAGTGAAACAAAAAAACACCATCGAAACCAAGTGGTTCGATGGTGCGGATTATTATTTTCCTATCAATAATATTTCATTAGCTATTACTTCGGTTACATAGCGTTTGTTCCCGTCTTTGTCGTCATACGAGCGGTTACTTAATTTACCTTCAATGGCAACTTCTTTTCCTTTGTTCACATACTTTTCGATAATTTCTGCAGTTTTTCCCCAAGCAGTTACACGATGCCAAGTAGTCTGTTCTACTTTTTCACCCTTTTGATTGGTGTACACTTCGTTGGTGGCAATAGAAATGTTTGCCAATTTTTTTCCATCAAAATTTTTGATTTCTGGTTCTTGTCCTACGTGTCCGATTAATTGAACTTTGTTTTTTAATGCATTCATGGCGTAAAAAATTTAAAGATTAATAAAAATTGTTTTTGTTGATTTCAACGATACAAAGTTGTGATGGTTGGTAAAAATTATTCGGTAATAAATTATTTAATTTCGTTTGTAACCGAATGTATTCGTTTGAAAATGTTTTATTATTTGATAATCAGTGTTTTATATAATTGCTATTTTTTGATTTTTTTAAAGCCCTGAGCAATCAAACCCTTTATCAAAAAAAACAATTAAAGTTTTTAAATTTGCTTTTATCCTTTCTTTTTGTCTCAATTTCAAGTTTTATTTATAACAAAAAGCAAGGTATTTCTTAAATATGTTGATTTTGAGTAAAAATTGAAATCTTTATTAAAGAAGTCTTAAAAAAATTTATAATTTGGCAAATCATATTAATTGAAAACCAAACTCTTTATACCTTATGAAGAAATTTACTACACTTTGCATGTTGTTGCTGGTTTCCATGTTTTCAAATGCTCAATTTTTTGAAGAATTTGAAGGAGCATCATTTCCTCCAGCCGGTTGGTTGGTAGCGGATAATGGCGTTGGAACTCTAAATTCATGGACAAGAACTAACCAGGTAAACCAAGTTTACCAAGGCACTTGGTCTGCATTTATGACCCGGGAAAACATTGGAGCTGGAAACACCGCTCAAGACTGGTTAATCACCCCTCAAATTTTGGTGCCAACCAATGGCCAGTTAAAG
>Ga0169931_10001997_pt1 | contig 33511 bp, 30 predicted proteins | sample Kivu_15m_20L_FD_129675 | JGI IMG/M metagenome (GOLD analysis project Ga0169931, IMG submission 129675) | Freshwater microbial communities from Lake Kivu, Western Province, Rwanda to study Microbial Dark Matter (Phase II) - Kivu_15m_20L... | ecosystem: Environmental > Aquatic > Freshwater > Lake...
TAATCGAAAATGCTGGAGCCGATATCGTCATCATCCAATCGACAGTAGTAGGTCTTGAGCATAAATCAATCAAAAAGGATCCAAATAGCGAGCTAAAGCTTGAGGATTTTTGTAAGCGCTCTAAAATACCAGTAGTAGTCGGTAATTGCGTGGATTACAACATCGCTCTAAAGCTTTTCCAGACAGGGATATCCGGTTTATTGATCGGAATTGGTCCTGGTAATGCGTGCACTTCAAGAGGTGTATTAGGCATTGGAGTGCCGATGGCGACTGCGATCGCGGATTGTAAAAAAGCGCGAGACGATCATTTTAAGCATAGCGGTAACTATGTACCTATTATCGCTGATGGAGGAATGAATATCGGCGGGGATATTTGTAAGGCTATTGCTTGCGGAGCTGACGCTGTTATGCTGGGATCCCCCTTCGCGCGCACTCAAGAAGCGCCCGCCAAAGGCTTTCATTGGGGTATGGCTACCCCGAGTCCAGTTTTGCCGCGCGGAACCAGAATCAAGGTGGGTACTGAATCAAGCTTAGAGATTTTGTTACACGGACCAGCCTCAAAAGACAATGGCAGTGAGAATTTGATCGGTGCTCTTAAAACCTCGATGTCCACACTCGGAGCTGAAACACTAAAAGAAATGCAAGAAGTAGAAGTTATCATCGCACCTTCAATTTTAAGTGAAGGTAAGCTTTATCAAACCGCCCAAAAACTGGGCATGGGACGTTAAATCGTGTCTATTGTAAATTTTGTTTTGGTTCTTGCTGGAACAGAGCTTATAAATACTCCTGGTATTTCAGCAGCAGGCGCATCCTCAGAGCTTTTGAAGTACACCCCCGCGCTGGATGCAGAATTTATTTATTATGGAAAAACCAAAACTCTAGAGAAATTACCTGTTTCTCCCAGCGGAATAGTGAGCCCAGCTCTCATCGCTAAAGCCTGCTTAAATATACTGGGGGCAAAAATCCATATTATAAATCTTGGGGCGCACCAAAAACCTCAATGCCCGCACCTTGAATTCCATAGCTCGCAATCCCTCTGCCCAAGCACAGCTCAAGCGTTAGCTCCTGAAACAACTCTAGAACTTTTTGAATGCGGTAAAAAATTTGCGCTTAATTTTAAACCTGATGATGAGCTGATCATTGCTGAATGTGTAGTAGGCGGCACGACGACTGCACTTGGCTTGCTGACTGGGCTTGGCTATGAATGTTTTGACTGGGTATCTAGTAGTATTCCGGAAGGTAACCATGCTCTAAAAAAACAGATTCTCCTTAGGGGCCTTACTCAGCTCAATCTCGCTCAAAAAGAGCTTATCACTCTAAATCCACTTTTGGCTATTAGTGCATTTGGAGATGCCATGCAAGCCTTTACTAGTGGGCTTGCAATAATGGCAAGCAATAAAAATATCAAAACTACTCTTGCTGGAGGTTCACAGATGATTGCAATAAAATCTCTAATAGACCGGCTTGTAATGAAGGCAAATATCACGCTAGCCCCAAGCCCCTGGGTAGTAAATGATAAATCTGCTAATTACCAAAAACTAATTAATTTATGCACCCCAAAGACCCAATATCAAGTTTTTGACTTAAGTCAAAAACTCTCAAACTCTTTTCTAGACCGGGAAGTGCGCTTATTAAGTAAGAATTCTTGCGCCCGCGAGCTAAGCCTTGATGAGATTTTTAGCCAATATAATCAAGGCCATGTAAAAGAAGGCATTGGAATCGGGGGCTTGCTTAATGCCATTGATATATTACAATTACAGTAAAAAGATAAAAACTATGTTTAAATTAGAAAACTATAAAAAACACCTGAGTCTTTTGGTGATTAGCTTAATAGCAGTTTTTACCAGATTTAGTTATCCCATACCCGTAGCTTTTCACCCAGATTCGACAAAGTACTACGTGCCCCTACAAATTATTTATGAAAAAAATTTTTCTTGGGTTTTAGATGTTATAAATTTTAGCTTAATAACAAGAATAATTAATTACTTCGTTCAATCTTTTTCAAATGGTGCTACTGCCAATATTATTATTTATCAAAAAATCCTTGGTACCATATCTACAATACTGTTTTTTTTCGTCGCAAAAAAAATCTCATCGAATAAAACAGCTGTTTTTATTAGCACGCTAATTTTTTCTTTAAATCCGTTAATGTTGTTTTTTGAACAAGTAATCATGTCTGAAGCTCTCTTTATATGCGAGTCCTGCGCAATTAGCTTGGTTTTATTATATTTTATCGACTCACCTAGTATTAAAAAAGCTCTCTTATTAGGGGCATTAATAGGATTACATATTTTAACAAAGGAAACAGGGATGTTTTTTGGGGTTGTGGTTATTGTTGTTTTAAGTATATATTTTTTAATTCATATTAAAATTTCAAAAAAAAATTTTATAACTTGCTTCATCATAGGAGTTACGGGCTTTATTATAATCTTGCCAATAATGATAAATAATTCTAGGATTCATAATCAGTTCACGATAAATTACTATCAAAGCGGATGCGCTTCTTTATGGTTTTTAACTGAAGACATGTTAGTTGAACATCCGAGTTCCAAGCATCAATGGATAACGCAATATATTTTAGATACCTACAAAATCAACAAACAAAGATACAATATCCCTCTTAACAAAAAAAATAAAGAGGCTTTTGAAGCTAGCATTTCCAATTGCTGTGTATCACTTAGAGAAAATCGTTTTCAAAGCCTTTACCCTCAATTGGGTATTGAATATTCTGATTTGAACAAAATTGTTTTTGAGTACTATCTAGATACAGTGATTCATAATCCTCAAAAAACCATCTTAAACTTTATTCAAAATTCACAGTATCTACTTTTCAATAAAAATCTTTATTTTAATCATCTGAGATTATCCCAAAGACCTGGAGCAAATTATGAATCAAGCTTCTTCACTTTGATTCCTTATGCTATCAACTCACCAGTCGACCCCCTACTAAAAAACGCCACTATAGTTGACTCAAGTTATATTGATGAAAATCAAATCTACACGGATCCCAGTCATAGACAAGTACTCAAGGGATATTTCCCTCTAATGGTTAATATGGATACTAATAGAATAGTACTTTATCCAGAAAAAGGATTTTCTCTATGGCTACAAAAAACGTTTGTTAACTTTCCTTGGATGAGTGTTCTCTTTCCAATGTTTTTAATATCTTTAATTCTGTTTTTAATCAATTTTAAAAATTTTTTTCACGAGAAAAACTTTTTATTTTATTGTTATTTAATTGGTTCTTTTTTATTACTTTTTGGGTTGCCCGTAATGATTCACGGAGAAGCTAGATACCAACTACAATTCACGCACTTTATGATTTGGTTTATATTAATAGTTTTTTTTGGAAACAAACAATCAACCAAGTAAATCAAAAACTGCTTGCCGAATATCCTCTTGGCGTAAAAGCGACTCACCGACAAGGAAAGCCTTAACTCCCATATTATGGAGAATTAAAATATCCGCGCGCGAATTAATTCCAGACTCAGAGACTATCAATCGTCCAGCAAGGTCGTATTTAAACTTGCTCAAGAGCTTAGAAGTCGTATCAAGAGAGACATCAAACGAATTCAGATCACGATTATTAATTCCTATAATCTCAAAATCTAGTTTAATAGCTCGTAACATCTCATCAGAGTTATGCACCTCCAGCAAAACATCCATGCCATATTCATAAGCTATTTCCCGAAAATCAAGAAGATCTTCATCACTTAAAATCGCAGATATTAGTAATACTGCATCAGCGCCAGCCAAGCGCGCTTCAGCTATTTGACGCGGATCAATAATAAATTCCTTACACAAAATAGGCAAATCAGTCTCAGATGAAACAGCAATCAAATTTTCATAACTACCTTTAAAATATTTTGAATCCGTAAGCACTGATAAACAATGCGCTCCGCCCTCTTGATAAGCTTGGGCGATTTCATAAATATTGAAATCCTCTCTGATAATGCTTTTGGAGGGGCTAGCTTTTTTTAGTTCAGCGATAAGAGCTGGTCCATCAGCGTCAGCAAGAGCCGCAAAAAATCCTCTGCAAGCAGGCAGAGTCTCTGCGATACTAAGATCTTTTATTTTTTGATCAAGAGTATCGAAGTCTTCCATTCTTTCAACTTCAAGTTTTTTATTAAAAACTATTTCATCTAAAATAGACACTAAATCACCATCCCAGCCGCTACTGTATTATTACTGATTTCATCTATTAGTATAAAACTACCCGTAATATGATTCTCTGAATAATAGTCTAAGGCTAAAGGCTTGAGCACCTTGAAGCTTACTTGAGCAATGTCGTTTAGCTTCAGAGTGCTTGCTGAGTGCTCTTCATATGAGTTTATATCAAGCCTAAAATTAATTGCTGTGCCAATTGCTTTTACTTTATTACTGGTATATTTGAGAAGGTATTTTTTATTAAGCTCAAAACTCTGCTCAGACATCCAGCAGATATTAGCCTTAAATTCTTTTTTGAGTTCCGGTTCCTGACCAGGTTTTACCAGCATATCACCGCGACTAGTATCAATTTCATCTTCAAGCTGGATAGAGATAGACTGACCAGCATACGCTATATCTAGATCACCATCAAAACTAGAAATGGTTTTTACTCTAGATCTCGCTCCTGAAGGCAAAGACACCAGCTCATCGCCAACAGAGACTACTCCACCAGCCACTTGACCAGCAAAAGCTCTGAAATCCTTATACTGAGCGTTATCTACTCTGATTACATACTGCACGGGTAATCTAAAAGGTTTATGGGTAATGGTTCTTTGGACATCTACGGTCTCCAAGACATCTAAAATACTCGGACCTTGATACCAAGGTATTTGCTCATTAGGATTACCGTCTAGATCACATGGATTTTTGTAAACCACGTTATGTCCGTTAAGAGCTGAAACGGGGATGTAAGTTATGTTCGTAGCCTTCAAATCAAGCTTGCTGACCAGGTTCTGGAAGTCAGATACGATTTTATTAAAAACATCCTCAGAATAATCTACCAAATCCATTTTATTAACAGCGACAATAAAATTAGGTATACCCAAAAGACTAGAGATTAAAGCATGCCTGCAAGATTGATCCAAGATACCTTTGCGCGCATCTAATAAAATAATGGTCAAATGAGCTGTAGAGGCTCCTGTCACCATATTACGGGTATATTGCTCGTGACCAGGAGTGTCTGCGATGATAAATTTTCTTTTTGGGGTAGAAAAATATCTGTAAGCGACATCAATGGTAATACCTTGCTCGCGCTCAGCAGAGAGCCCGTCTGTCAAAAGAGAAAAATCAATACCATTAAAACCCTTTTTAGAACTGGTTTTGGCGATGGCGGCTAATTGATCCTCGAATACACATTTTGAATCATAAAGCATTCTACCGATCAAAGTCGACTTACCATCATCCACACTCCCGACTGTCGTAAAGCGGAGAATATCAATGTCTGTTTTTTTATCAGCTGAAACAACTACCATAATTAAAAATATCCTTCTTTTTTCTTTTGCTCCATTGATGAGTCTGAACCCAAGTCTATGACACGGTTTTCGCGTTCTGATTTTCTGGCTAGCTTAGCTTCTTGAATAATTCCATCAAGATCCGTCACTTCAGATGGAACAGCTCCCGTACAAGGCATACAACCCAGAGATCTAAATCTACACTTCATCTTCATTACTTGCTCGCCTGGTTTGGGCTTGAGATACTCATGATCATTAGATACTGGAATAATAATGCCATTGCGAATAACCACATCACGCTCGACAGCGTAATAGATAGGAACGATAGGAATGTTTTCAAGTTTTATATATTCCCAAATATCAATTTCAGTCCAATTCGAAAGCGGAAACACTCTGATAGACTCGCCTTCGTTAATCTCAGAATTATACAAATTCCAAAGTTCAGGTCTTTGGTTTTTGGGATCCCACTGCCCAAACTCATCTCGCACCGAATAGACACGCTCTTTGGCGCGAGATTTTTCTTCTTCGCGGCGCGCACCACCAAAAGCCGCATCAAAACCATATTTAGCAATACCACTCAATAAAGCTCCGGTCTTAAGTGCTCCGCAACACTTATCAGTACCGTATTTAAAAGGATTCATATTATCAGCGATCGCAGTTTCGTTACGATGCACGATCAAACGCGCTCCAATACTGGCACAGAACTGATCTCTAAACTCATACATCTCAGGGAATTTATAGCCTGTATCTATATGCATAAAAGGAAAAGGAAGAGGAGCGGGGAAAAAAGCCTTGCGCGCTAGATGCACCATCACACTAGAATCCTTGCCGACAGAATAGAGCATTACTGGGTTTTTAAACTCAGATACAACCTCACGCATAATATGAATACTTTCAGCTTCAAGTTGGCGTAAATGGTCTAGTTTGGTCGGTTCTAGTGTTTGCATAAATAATAATCCCAGGAAATGCTCCTAATTAAGGATATCTCTCTAAAAACCCTTAATTTAAGCCCTATAAGCTTATTTTAGCACCCAAAAGGGTGGCTTTAATAATCTTTTAAGTCAAGGGCTCGATTTGGGGCTTAAAAGGCTCTCTAAGCCCTGACAGTGCCTTCTCTAGGATAATACACACTTCATTATTAAGCTGGATAATAGGAATTTTTTTTAGAAAACCGGACTGCTGGTCCGGAATTCTAGATAAATTATTTTGGGCCCTTAAAAAAACTTTTTGGGCTCCAATCAAGCGATCTGCTTGAATCAGATGCAAAACCACAACCAGCTGAATAAAAGCTTGTAAATATTTTTTTTCGTCACCATCTAGATTAACCCAGATCTCCTCGAGTAATTCATGAGCTTGGTAGTAATCAGCTTGATTAAAAGATTTTATTGCTTGATTTAGTTTTTGCATAAGCTAGACTATTACTATGGAGCTACCCAAAAAAAACTTTATCATTTATGACGCTGATTGTGGGTTTTGCCAGAGTAGCATAAATAGACTTAAAAAAATCATCGGCGATAAAATCGCTTATGTGCCCAGGCAAGGTTTACCTGATGAGTTTTATAATATCGGACCAATAAATCAAAATGGTGCAATTCGTTTTTTTGAGCACAATAATTCCGGGCAGAATCGACCAGGGGAAGATATAATCCACGAAAATTACTTAAGCATTTATCCAGACGCTAAGATCTATTCATCTGCCCATGCGGTTTTTAGGGCTCTTAGCTATTCTGGCTGGCTAAAAATTTTCTTAGCGCTTTATTATTACTTGCCGCTTTTTAGTGTTATAAGCGAAGCTGTTTATTCTGTGGTCGCGCGCTACCGCCAAGAGCTCAGCGGAACTGGTACTTGCAAGATTTAAAAGGATATTATGCACAGCGTTTTAGCTAAAGATTTAAGCCCTAAGGATCTGTATTTTTACTTGATAGGAGGCATAGGTCCTAGACCGATAGCGTTTGTGAGCACCATATCTAATGAGGGAGTTTGTAATTTAGCGCCGTTTTCTTTTTTTAATGCTTTTAGCGCAAACCCGCCAGTGGTGATCTTTTCGCCAGCGCGCACGGCAGATCCAGAAAGACCGCAAAAAGATACTTATAATAATCTAGTTGCTAATGGCGAGTGCGTGGTGCAGATGGTCAGTTATCAAATGCGCGAAAAAATGAATATCTGCGCTGAAGATTACCCCTCTAATATCGATGAATTCAGCGTTTCAGGTTTTACTAAAATTCCTAGTGATCTTATTAAACCGCCACGAGTAGCCGAATCGCCCTTCCAAATGGAATGCCGGCTGATGGAGATGAAATCTCTAGGAAGCAGTCCTGGAGCGGGAAACCTGGCGATCTGTGAAGTTTTAAAATTCCATATCGACCAAAATGTTTTTAAACCAGGAACAGAGCGTATTGACCCTAACAAAATTGATCTTATTGGACGAAATGGAGAACATTACTACACCAGAGCCAGCGGATTAGCGGTGTTTGAGATGAGAAGAGGCTAATTCAATAGATTAGAAGAGCTAGAATAAACAACCTTCGAATCATAATTAATTTTTGACCATTGATTTTCTTCTAGAGCAAAAAGTTTTTTTGCAGAAAGTAAATATTCAATAAGTAATAAAAGGATTCTAAAACCTTGCTTAAAGACTTTTGCATTACTAACCTGATCCTCTTCTTTCCAAACCAGAGGGAAAAATTTGAATTTGGATTTTATAAAACATCCATAAAAAAGCATAAACACATTAAATGTTAGATCATTTGGGAAATAAAGATAGAAGCGAGATTTTAGATATTGAGAGTTATAGATATTTAGCCCTGCCCCCATATCTGTAATCCAGCGCCCAAGCACGATTGAGCACAAAAAATTAAGTCCAATATTACCAAGTATTCTATACATGGGATAATTTACCAATTTTGATTTCTGGTGAAAACGAGATCCCAAAAATTGATCATAGTTTTTATATTCACCAGATTTTAGATAGCTCTCTAAATCATTAATATCACCTTGATCATCGCCGTGTAAAACAATAACGAAGTCATAACCCTTCTCTAGAGCACGATTAAAAGCTACTTTGTGAGAACCACCGAGATTATAATTATCGACATTCTCAAGCAAAGTTACTTGGGTATTTGCGAGGGATTCAAGAGCTGTTTGAGCCGTTTTAAGACTTGAATCTTTACTACCATTGTCGACTACAATTATCTCAGCAAAATATTTTTGCAATTCTGGACTAATTTTATAAAGCACCCGTGAAATTTGATTTTCACAATTGTACATAGGAATAAATAACATGATTTTATCAGGCACAATTATATTGTATAACTAAATTTATTTTTCTCCAATAGACTTAAGAAGAGTACGATTTGCCTGAAAGTGCTGTTTAATGACACAATAAAGAAATCTATGCAAGCAAAAGTTTTTATTATGGATGTTGATGGGGTTTTAAATACAGGAAAGTTTTTTTATAGTACTGAAGGTAAGGTATTTAAAGAGTTTGGGGCAGATGATAATGATGCTTTAGCTTTACTAGATAATTTATTAGAAGTTCGTTTTGTATCCGGGGACAAAAGAGGATTTGCGATAAATCAAAAAAGAATAGTTGAAGATATGGATTATCCTTTAGATCTTGTATCAACCTTTAAAAGACTTGACTGGATAAAAGAGAGATACGACCCCAAGGATGTTATCTATATGGGAGACGGGATATTTGATTATCTTGTATTCAGGGAGGTAGGATATAGTATCTGTCCAGCGAGCTCTGATCCCTACACCACAGGATTTGCTGATTATGTTTGCAACAGATCTGGCGGAGATAGAGCCGTATCTGAAGCCTGTAGACATATTCTAGAAAAATTTTTTACGGGCTATAATCCAGATGTGATTTTAACAATTAAATCTTCTAATATTGGACAATAAATATATATGATCAAGGATCGCATAGAGAATTTATTAAAAGCCAGACGATGTACTCTACTAGGTGTCGGGCCAATGAGCAAAAATTGCGTCGATGCTACTATTGACCTTGCAAATGATTTTCAAACTCCCATAATGCTTATTGCTTCTCGAAGACAAATTGATTCTCAAGAATTTGGAGGAGGCTATGTCAATAATTGGACGACTGAAGAGTTCTCGCAGTATGTAATTGATAATGATAAAAAAGGTTTTGTAATCTTGGCAAGAGACCACGGTGGCCCTTGGCAAAATACTCAAGAAAAAGAAAAAAAACTAAGCTTTAGAAAAGCGATGGAATCTTGTAAAAAATCCTATGAAGCTGATATTAAATCAGGATTTGAAATAATTCATATAGATCCTAGTGAGGATATTTTTGGTAAGTCCTCAGTAGATCAAATCCTCGATAGAGTTTATGAGCTTTTGGATTTTTGCACTAGTATTTCAAAAAGACATAATAAAGATATCGCGTTTGAAATCGGCACCGAGGAGCAAAGCGGCGGCACTAATTCTAAAGAAGAACTAGAGTATGTACTTCAAAAAGTTTTAGACTTTTGCACTAAAAACAAAATTCAAAAACCATCTTTTATTGTGATCCAAACTGGCACAAAGGTCATGGAGACAAGAAACGTAGGAACTTTTGACTGGCCTATAAGAATAATGGGAGAGCTTCCTGCTGAAATTCAAGTCCCTCAAATGATCGAGCTTTGTAACAAATACAATATTTTCATGAAGGAACATAATACAGATTATTTATCTGATGAGGCTTTAAGCTGGCATCCCAAGTTTGGAATTCACGCCGCCAATGTCGCTCCTGAATTTGGAGTTATAGAGACTCGAAGTTTTATGCAGCTTCTTGATAGCTACAAACTTGAAGACCTAAAACAAAACTTTATTGACCTTGCTTATAAATCTCAAAAATGGGATAAGTGGCTTTTGCCAAACTCAACTACGACGATCGCAGATAAGGCTGTTATCGCTGGACATTATGTTTTTGCAAAAGAAGAATTCAAGAACATTAAGCAAGAAGCCCAGAGCAAAATTAAGGATAAAAATATAGATGATTTTCTAAAAGAGCAAATAAAAATTTCTATAATGAGATATCTAAGAGCCTTTAGATTACTGGGTTTGAGTAATATTTATTCAAATTCTCCTAAGCCAAATTTTCAGCTGGATACCCATGGAGTAAATGCATGAAACGAACTGCCACTATTGTTTTAAACAGAAATTTGCCAGATGTAACCAATAAGCTCTGCGAGCAGATTGAAGCTTACAACCATCACCTAACAGATGTTTTTGTAGTAGAGAGTGGATCTGATACTGAGTCTCTATCACGCTATTGCTCTTGGCATGCTAACTGGCCCGATGCCGTAAAAGAAGGTCTAAGATACCCTCGAGGATTTAATTATGGGCTACTAAAATTATTTGAAGAAAAAAAACTACAAAACTATGATTTTTTCTTCTTGGTTTGTAATGATGTAAGTTTTTTGACACCCAATGTTGTAGAAGTTTTAGAAAACGAAATTGACAAACATCCAAGAGTGGGAATTTTATCACCGTGCTCTGAACAATGGGGCGAAAAATCTTTGATTAGTAACAGTAATGAAATGAAATATTTTTGGCATACCCAGTTCCTTGCGTGGTTTATAAGACGCGAATTTATTGAAGATCTAGTACCGTTAGAAAACCAAGATTTTTTAAATTTCTTTTTTGATGGAAATAATTATAGAGGTTACGGAGCTGACTTGGAAATTATCGCAAAAGCCTATGCTAATGACTGGGCTTGCGCCATCACACCCAAAGCTTGGCAAATTGAAGATGAGTCATTCCTAAAAACAAAGGCAGCGATCATGCATACTGATAGTTACGATGTGAATATCCAAAAGCTCATTCAAGAAGGTAAAAACTGGCTTAGAAACAAATATGGTTTTAATAGTCGCTGGCTTTTACAAATGTATTCAAAGAACTTTTATGATAAATTCTTTGAGCACTATCCCGAACTAAGTAAATTCAAAATTAATTAAGGAGAAATTATGCAAACGATAGAAAAACCTTGGGGCAAAGAAGAAGTAGTAGAAATAAACAATAAGTATATGGTTAAAAAATTAACTATGAAAAAAGGACATCGCTGTAGTATTCAGTATCATAATCATAAAAAAGAAACAATTTATGTGCTAGAGGGACGATTAAATATTTATCTTGGAGCGGATGTCGAGAATCTAGAAAAAAAGGTTTTTTTGCCTGGAGAATCAATCACCATAAGCCCTGGCGAGGTTCATAGAATGGAGGCTGAATTTGAAGATTCAATCTATCTTGAAGCCTCTACGCCAGAAATGGATGATGTCGTTAGATTAGTTGATGATTACAAACGCTGATGATAAGATGATTTTTATGGATTATTATAATCAGTTAAATACTCTTGCCCTCAGCTATTTTAACGCCTTTGCAAACAAAGACATAAATGCCCTGTCTAATTTATTAGCTGATGATGTTATTCTATTTGATCCAATTATTCAGGAGGTCAAATCAAAAAAACTTGTTTTAGAAGCCAACCAAAATATATTTGCTGGTGTTCAAAAAATTTTTTTTGAACAAACAGATATTTTTATTGATGTAGAAAAATCGGCTATCATAGGACAGTTAAAAATCAATTTTGACGGAAAAATTATAGATGTAGTAGATATTATAATCGTCAATCAAAGTCAATTGATTAGCAAGATTACTGCCTACCTTGATTCTAAGCAAGTTCAATGAATTATAAAGTTTTTATACCCTGTGCAGGGACCGGCTCTAGATTAGGTTCTATAACCAAGAACCTTCCAAAAGCGTTGGTAGAAATAGGGAACAAACCTAGCATCTCGCATATTATTGATAAATTTCGTAGCGAAATTATCATTGTTATCGCTCTTGGACACCAAGGACATCTTATTAAAGAATATTTATCTCTTGCGTATCCCTCAAGAAGTTTTGAGTTTGTTACGATAGATCCCTTTGAAGGTGCGGGCTCCGGACTAGGATTAACTACTTTATCGTGCAAGAGTTTACTTCTAACGCCTTTTATTTTTTGCTCTTGCGACACTATTGTCGACGAGATGATTCCCAATCCTGATCATAATTGGATAGGATATAGCAATCTTGAAAATTATCAAGACTACAGATCTATTGAAATTTCTAATAACCAAGTAAAATGTTTAAAAGAAAAAAATGAAAATAATCCTAATGATACTCAAAGATATCCATATATCGGATTAGCTGGAATTTATGATTATGAGCAATTTTGGCAATCGCTTGAAAAAAGCTCTCGGGCGATAGAGTCCGGTGAAGCAGAAGGCTTGAGAGGTTTGAGTAATATTGAAGCCCTTGAATTTTCTTGGAATGATACTGGTAATCTCACAAGTCTAAACCAAGCAAGACGAAAATTTTATGATAAAGATGGACCCAATATTCTTGAAAAACCAAGCGAGGCTATTTGGTTTACTAATAATACTGTAATCAAATTCAATCTAGATAAGGGTTTTATTGCAGACCGTGTAAAAAGAGTCGAAGTCCTTGGTGATTTTGTACCTCGTATAATTGGATCTACAGAGCATATGTACTCTTACAAAAAAGCAGAGGGAGAGGTTCTATCAAAAATTATTGATATTAATTTATTTAAAAAATTACTTGACCATTCAATGCTATTTTGGGATGTATCTCCCGCTATTGGTGAGGTCTCCAAGGAAGATAAATCTTTTGAAGATATTTGTTATAAATTCTATAAAACCAAAACCTATGATCGTATTAAAGAGTATTATTCGACTTTTGATAATGCCGATAGAGAAGAAAATATAAATGGAATTCCCTGCTCAAAAGTCTTTGAAATGTTAGATTCACTTGATTGGGACTGGCTATGCAGTGGTACAAAAAGTCAGTTTCACGGAGATTTTCATTTTGAGAATATTCTTTACGATAGCAAAACTAATAAATTTACGTTTTTGGATTGGAGACAAAATTTTGGTGGAATCATTGAGTACGGAGATATTTATTATGATTTCGCTAAATTAAATCATGGATTAATTGTTTGTCACGATTTAATTGCAAAAGATTTATTTAGTGTATCTTTTGATGGAAATAATGCTAGCTATGATCTTTGCCGCAAACAAAGCTTAGTTGAGTGTGAGGCTTTTCTTCAAACATATTTAGAAAAAAAAGGCTTTGATTATTCTAAAGTCTATCTTCTAACGGCTTTGATTTACCTTAATATAGCGGGTCTTCATCATTATCCTTACTGCCATCTTTTGTATTATTTGGGGAAGGATTTGCTCAGGAAACATCTACAAAATCATAAAAGGACTGCTGTATGACCGTTCTGAACTCGTTTCTGCTAATTTTTTATGTTTTAAATTTGGCTCTTTGGGGCTATATCTTGATTGATATAGCAAATAAAAAACTAGAAAAATATGATTTTCAAGCCAATCCTCTCACAAGATCTTGTATTTATTTTATTATCGGCTTAGCTTCGTTTACTTTAATAAGCCATTGGCTATCTTTTTTTACTCATTCTTATGCTTTAAGCCTTAAAATTTGCAGCTATACTATCTTGGTTTGTAATCTTCTTTATTATTCTTTATACGCAGGGTTTGATTTTAGAAAACTTAAAGCTAGCAAACTTGAATTTTTATATTTATGCATTGTAGTTTTTTTATCATTTCAAGTTTATAACGTAGATGTTTTAAAATTTAGTTCCTATGACAAAAAACATCATTGTATAACAGCTTGCATTCTCGAGAATGATATTTATCCACCTAGGGAACCAGCAGATAAACTAACTAGCATGGTTGGATACCATTATGGTTTAAATCTTATTGCCGCACAAATAAGCCACATAACTAAGGTACCTACTTGGGAAGCTCATGGTCTTGAAATGGCTTTATTCACCATAATCATATTTGTTTTTGCACCCGCTTTAGCAAATATTTTTATAAAAAATTATGGGCTGGCTATTTTCACAGGAATCTACGCGATATTTTTTCTCTCATTTCAAAATTTTGAATTTCTATTTAGATTTTTTGATCTTTATTCAAAGATGGATTTTATAAATTTCTTCAACCTTTATAATAATATTTCATATTTGGTCGCAAAAAACCTTCAAACCCGTATTTATTTTTACTCTCCCAATCTGGGTTTTGCTTTAAGCTTTGTTCAATTTTTTAGTATTATACAAGCTTTAACTTATCTATCAAAAAACAAAAAAATTTCAATACAGCCGTTTTTATTAATTCTAAGCGCTTCATTTCTAAATTACTTCAGCGAGGTCATGTGGCATTCAGTGCTCCTGGGATTTTTAATCTATTTATTTTTCATCTTTTTAATAGATATTATTTCAAAAAAACTAAAAATATTTAATTACCAATCTTGGATAAATAATAACTATCAAATATATGCATCTGTATTAACTAGCCTAATTCTGGGAAAAATTATTTGTTTCAATCAATCAATAGTTAATTCTGGCTCTGTTAAAGATCTAATTTTCAGCCCAGGTCTAAGTTATAAGCAAGGGACTGGCTGGGGAGCAACTTACCAAGAGCTTTTTATCGGATTCAATAAGCTACGAGAGTATAGCTTTTCGGCTTCACCATCAGACTATTATGCCAGTTATGATTTTTTAGTCCCTATCTTCTCTGAAATAGCTTTTAGAGAAATCATGCTATTTGCCTATATCGCTATTTTTGCATTTGTATTCAATAAATTCAGAGAAAAAAAACTTATCCCTCTCGATATCATTTTCTTTAGTGCTCTTGCTACTATAGCTATACCCTTTTTTATAGAATATATACCAAGACCTAGTGAAGAGATAAGATTTATAATTTTCGCAAAACCTTTTTTAGTTTTCTACTCTGCTATTTCATTATTTAAATTTTTAGTTGAGAAAAAAACCAGTAGGATTATTTTATCTTTTTTGATCATAATACTTACTCTAAACATCCTACCTTCAGCCCTAAACCTATTTTTAGGCAAAGGGGCGCACAACAATAACCTTACTGTCACTAGCACTCAAAAAGATTTTGTTCGATCATTCAAAAAAATACATAAAACTGATGATATCTGTATTGATGATAAAATCTATATCGCTTGGATGGGTGAATCTACTCTGGCAGGCTGTTTCAACACTGGCTACCGAACTTTTAGAGAGAATTACACAACAAGAACAACGGCAATAAAATTAATGAATCCTCTTTTGTTCAGAGAGCTGAATGTAGATTATATAGTTATTTCCGATTTTAATTCTCTATCCTCAACAGCTAAAGAAAGGCTCAAGAATACTAATTGGTACACCCAGGTTATTAATGGTGATATCAAAGTTTTCAAATTCAATAAGAGCACACAATTCGATCAAAAATCTTTTGAGCAACTCTCTAAAGAATATATTTGGGCCCTCGTTTGGGAAACAAACCCCACCCAAATCACGATTCTTCAAGCACCAAACTCTCAACCTTTTATTTCTTTTAGTCGAGCTTTTTTAGAGCAACAAAAATCTTTTATTCAACAACAAAACAAAAATACTAATCCCGCTTTAGCTACTTGGATTAGCGTTCAGGCTGTTCAAACAAAATTAAATTAATTCATTGATATCAATTAATTCATATTGTGATTGTTTGTTTTCTAACAAGCCTTGTATATAAAATTTTTCATTCTCATTTATTTTACAAAGCTCTCTTATGATTTCATCATAAGGCTTCATATAGACTGGGTTTGCTAGGTATTGGGGAGTATAAAAGTAATAATGCGCCAAAAAATGAGTAATGCCATTGGCTTTAGCGAGTCTCAAAAATTCTTGCTTATTTTTAGCATAAACCATTTCTAAAGAGACTATATTCCTCATCCGAATTTCATTTAATGTTTTTTGAGTATAAGCCATACTTCTTTCATAGTCAGCAAATACAGCTCTTTTGCATAAAATCTCTACAGAGTTTAAATCTGGTAGAAGTGGGTGTCCTGCTATTACGGAATCTTTTGGAGTTAATTCAATGGCATGTTTAACTTGAGGATTAATAGAAACATATCTTGGATGATAGAAATTCTTATAATTATTCCAAAAATAAAAAACAAAAATTATCAACAAGACAATCTTAGAAAAATAAATAATTTTTTGGTTTTTATTGGAAGCAAATATGTTTTTTAAAATGCTTGAAGTGTAATAGTTTAGTAGTAAAATGATTAAAATAGATGACAAAATAAGCGATGGTAACGCAATAAACCTGCTGGGCATATAAAGCAAAGGGAACAAGATTTGAGAAGCTATAAAAAGAGAAATGGATGCAAGAAATAGCTTAAATGGTTCTGAATGGATAAATTCACCAATATTTGATTTTAGAATACTTTTTTTAGACAAAAATTCAGTTACAGCAAAAAAAACTACCAGTACAAAAGCGCCAATTAAAATCTCACTTATTTTCAAATACCCGATACCCAGTCCCCAATGTTCATTAGTCCACCATGAACCATCCCAAATAGAAGAGCCAAAAATCGGATGCCTTCCTCCGGGATTGAATTCTGGTGTTAATTTCATTTCAGCTAGTGTGAATTGCTTACCAACTCCTTGAGTAGGAAGATCTTTGAATAGCACCAAATAAGTATAAATAACCGTTACGGCGTTTATTAATATGAAGAAGAAATCTTTTGACTTAATTATGTCTCTAAAAAATCTGATTGGATAACGCAGGGTTTGAAAATTCTGAAAAAATAAATCAATAACTTGCATGGTAAAACAAATCAAAAAAGCAATCGGACTTAAAAACAAAAGCATCAAATTAAATAGACTCGCGAAATACTTCTTCCCAATAAGATTTAAATACATAAAAAGAAAAAGCCCAAAATATAAAAATGCTCTTTGACCAACCGCAGAGATATGATCAGTGGACCAAAAAACTACAGAAATAAAGGAAGCAAAAATAAAACCTAAATAGCTTTCACCCGAGAGTTTTCTAAAAAACAGAAAAGCACTTATAGAACTAATTATTGCTGTTATAAGCGTAATTAACTTGGAATAATAAATAAGATTTTGGGTAAAAAAAGGGTAAATCATAAACAGGAGCTGGAAAATTGGTGTTCTGACCGTATTTGATATGTACATCTCTTTATAAAAACTTTTCTGTAACAAGCCAGGATCTGAATATTGCCATAACCAAAAAAAACTTTGTCTAAAATCATCTTGAACGACATTGTCATCAAACAATATAGGACCAAGCACTTGATAATGAATAAATGAAGAGATTATTACCGCAAGAATAAACCAAATTAACTCATAATATCTTTTGTTCATTTAATTTTTCCTTGCGATAATTCTCATATTTGAAGTTTTGTGAAAAAATGTTTTTTGTAAGAAATCAATAACACAAACAAAACTCAATACAAAAAAGTTATTGAGATTTAAAACTTGTAAAATGAGTGAAGGAAACTTTTGGGATTCAAGAAAATTTCTAATACTATAAATCCAAATATAGGGACTAAAAATATACTCGACTTTAATTGGTGTAAAACCATTGTTTTGAAGCAGATCTATTAATCGTTGTTCATCAAACATATGCCAGTGCCTTGGGGCATGCCAACCTTCCCACTTGTCTTTGAAGATTTTCTTGTCTATGCCCTCTATTGAAGGGGTTTCTAAAATCAAAATACCATTACTAATCAAAAGTTCATAGGATTTTTTTATTACATCTTTTGGGCTTTCTAGATGCTCTATCACTTGATTCATAATGACTGCTGAGAACTTAGAATCAAAATCTTTTAGATCTTCAAAACGGGATTTTATAGTTTTTACTCCTAATGATTCTAATTCTTGAAAATATTTATCACTGATATCAATAGCAAAAACTGACCATGATTGGTTACCAAATTTTTTTATGAGTTTAATTAGTTCACCAGAGGCACAACCTACTTCCATAATCAAGGCATTGGATGAACAATTTTCAATCAGTGGATTAATCTTCTTTTTTATAAAAAACGCTTTGATTTTTGATAGAAAACCTTGGTCACGATTTGAATAAGCTACATATTTCTGTTCTGGATAAATCAAGGGTAAGTACTTAACAAGAGGTCTATTTCTTAGGTAGATTTGGTGGCAGACAGTGCAACTAACAAAATCAAACAAATTATCACAGGTCTTATAATTAAAGTCTTTGCATGTTTCAATTATCTCTGCTTGGTCAGATCCGCAATTAGCACAGACTACTGCATTGGTATCAATCAAAGCCATTTAATCAAAACTTTTATAGCAATTAGATATAGTGCCAATCATGGAGTTAGAAAAAGTCTTTTTACTAGGATGCAGAATATCAAAAAACTGCTTATTAAACCTAGGCAAATAGAAAGCCGGCATTTGAGGAAAAACATGATGCTCGAAATGAAGATTGAAATTAGCCTCGTAAAGTAAAAATTCCTCTAAAATATTAAACTTATGAGACCTTGTGAAATCTTTATCGAAAATATCATTGGTGCGAGTATGCTCTACTATCGCTCTAACTCGAGCAAGAAAAAGTGATATAAGAACTGCTGCAAAAGGGTATAAAAAAGCTAGGAAGGGCAACTGAAAAAATTTTGTAATAGATACAACAATTAAAAGTTGACAAATCAAAACCCCCAAGTAAAAACCGAGACCAGACTTTGGCATGTTAGGATCTTTTTGATATTCATACTGAGTTTTAAATCTCTCTGGCAAAAAAGTAAAGTAGTGAGAAATAAAAGATATGAATCTACCAAATAATAGAGGTTCTATCAAGTGAACTTGTAATTGATTTTTAGTACGTCTTACAGAACGATTTAAGCAATCATCAATTTGTGGATCCTGCAGTTCTCCATTCCATTTATGATGAAGCATATGAATAAATTTATAAATCTCATAATTAGTACCCGAAAAAAAACCAGCGAAAGTACCAACCAATTCGTTAGTTTTCTTAGATCTAAATAGTGTATAATGACAGGTTTCATGCAATAAAAAACTAAATTTGTACGCAAAAACCCCAAGCAGAAAAAACGAAGCGACCAAAACCAAATATTCATAAGGGGAATCTTGATATTTTTCATAGGCAATTGGAGTCAAAATGACAACCAACATAAATGGAATAAAAATTTTTAGACTAATAAACCAACCATATAAATCATTTGGTATCAACCAGGTCTTTGAATAATTATCAGAGGACAATACTTGTTTTCTAATAGTGGCAATATCAGGATTCATAATAAATGTTTATTGGAGGAATAATATAATTATACATCAGTTATAATAAAATTGTGATTGAAGATAGTGTAATTCTTGTGACTGGAGCAGCGGGCTTTATTGGCTCTCATCTATGTCGCGAATTGGCTGAAAAAAAAACAAAAAAAATTATAGCTTTGGACAGTCTAAACTACGGATCCTGGTCAAATTTAAATAACTTATCGAATATTGAAAAATTTAAAATGGATATTACTGATTTAAATGATAGTGATTTTGAGGATCTCATTAAAGATGTTGATTATGTATTTCACCTCGCTGCGGAAAAGCATAATCAATCCAAAAATACTCCTCAAAGAGTAATTGATGTTAATATATCTGCTACATATAAATTAATTCAAGCTAGCGCAAAAGCAAAAATAAAAAAATTTATTTTCACATCATCACTTTATGCTTATGGCATGATGAATTCCAGCGGGATGTCCGAAGACCAGATATGTAATCCTCATACTCTCTATGGATGCTCCAAGTTAGCTGGTGAATATTTTTTAAATGAATTCGCTCAATCCCAAGATCTAGATTTCAACGTAGCTAGACTTTTCTTTACTTATGGTACCCATCAATATTCTGGTACAGGCTACAAGTCAGTTATTATTTCAAATTTTGAAAAAATTCTTCAAGGTAAAAGACCTACAATATTTGGATCAGGTGAGCAAACCCTTGATTATATCAATATTAAAGATGTCATTAACGCTTTATTTATTCTTACAACCAATCAGAGTAACAAAGATGTTTTTAATATTGGATCGGGTATTGGTACGACAATTGAAAATCTGACAAATCTTATGCTTGAGGTTTCAGGTTCATCTCTTGAGCCACTTTATTGCCCGCCTGATTGGACGGAAGGTAGTTCTCGAGTATCAAACCCAAAAAAAGCTATGACTAAACTAAATTGGAAACCTAAGGTAGAATTAAAAATGGGTCTTCAAGAAGTTTTTAATTGGATGCAGAGTAATGTCAAGCAAGTATGATCTAACGGTAATAGCGCCTTGTTATAACGAAGAAAACAATGTTAATGCCTTAGCCACTAGGCTGCTAAAGGTTTTTTCTAAACACCATATTAAAGGACAAATAATTCTTGTTAATGACTGTAGTACCGATAGGACAAGGGAGTATATTGATGAGCTAGCAACCAAGCACCCCGAAGTCAAAGTTATACATCATCAAACTAACAAAGGTCTTTCGGGAGGATGGGATACCGGTCTTGCTCATGCTGACGGTAAATATGTTTGCTTTATTGATGCCGATTTACAAAATCCTCCTGAAGAGGTTTGGAGGCTTTATAGAGAAATCACCTTTTCGAATGTAGATTTAGTTCAGGGAGTTAGAAGTCCCATAGGTAGATTAAAAGATAGCCGTTTTTTCCTGAGTAGAGGGTTAAATCTAATTCTTAATTGCCTATTTGGCATGAATGCAAGAGACAATAAATCTGGATTTGTTATTGCCTTAAAAGAAACCATGAAACACATTCTTTACAGAAGATTTCATTATAAATATTTCCATACTTTTGTATCTATTTCAGCGGCTTCAAAAGGTCTTTCAGTAAAAGAAATTGAGACTCTTTTTCAAAATCGAAATGCTGGCGAATCTTTTATACCAAAAATTCCATTAAAGTTACTTGTTGAAGTGTTTATAGATCTTGCAAAGGGTTTTTATGAATTCCAGATTCGTCCCGATACGAAGGATTACTTCTATGAATTTTTGAAAAAAAAACCTGTGAAGGTTGATTTTAAGTACAAAGGGTTAAGAAAACTTATAATGGATTTATATTTTTTGACTTGCCCTTTGCACAAATGGATGATTACCGCAAGATCCAAAAAAATGTACTACGCTCTTAAACAAACTGAATGGCTTGAATTGGACTCTATTAAAGAGCTTCAAGAGTTAAAATTAAAACGTCTACTTAATCATTGTTATAACCACGTGCCCTATTACCGTGATATCTTCGATAGAAACGATATTGATATTGATCTTATTAAGAATCTAGATGATCTTAAAAGAATTCCGTTTCTAAGCAAAGATGATGTGCGAAATAATTTATACTTCGATTTATTTGCCGACAACCATAAGAAAAAAGACATTTATAAAATTGCCACTAGTGGCTCTACTGGTGAGCCTTTTACCACCTACGCTGATAGGACCCAGCTTGAAATTCGTTTTGCTACTACATTAAGAGCTCTTGAATGGACGGGCTGGAAAATCGGTGACAGACAAGCTCGCCTATGGCACCAAACCATCGGTATGACTCAATCTCAGGTGCTTAGAGAAAAAATAGATGCTTGGTTTATGAGACGACTATTTATTCCAGCTTATGAAATGAAAGATGATAATCTTAAAGAGTTTGTAAGAAAAATAAACAAGCACAGACCAGTTTTAATTGATGGTTACGCTGAGTCATTTAATTTTTTGGCTCAATATGTTAATAAATTTGGCATACCAGAGTTTAGACCGAAAGCCATAATGACCTCAGCCCAGGTAATGCCCGATCAAGTCAGAGAGCTGATCCAAGAAAAATTTGGCTGTAAAGTTTTTGACAAATATGGCAGCAGAGAATTCTCGGGAATTGCCTATGAATGCCAACATCAAGATGGACATCATATTATGGCTGAGAGTTATATTGTCGAGATTCTAAAAGATGGCAGACCTGCTCTGCCCGGAGAAGTAGGTGAAATAGTTATCACTGATCTTAATAACTATACTGTTCCATTAATTAGATATAGAATTGGTGACCTGGCTGTAGCTATGGACAACACCCAAAAATGCCGTTGTGGTAGGGGTCTACCGCGTATTGGTAAAATTGAAGGACGCTCACAATCTTTGATTGTCGGAGCAAATAAATCATGGGTTCCCGGAGCTTTCTTCTTACATTATTTCAAAGATTTTGACTTCGCTATAAGGCAGTTTCAAGTTGTTCAAGAAGAACTTGGAGCAATTGAATTAAAAATTATTAAAGGTGATCAATATAGCGAATCTACGCTAAACGAAATTTTAAATGATCTAAAAAAGTTTCTTGGTGATGAGATGGCGATCAAAGTTAGCTTTGTCGATGAAATTCCTTTAGTTAGAACTGGGAAAAGAACGGCTATTGTCTCTAAATTAAATTTGGATTTTCAAAACCTAACAGGACTAGAACAAGTCCTTTCTACGTCATGACCAAAACTAATCGCGAGTTACCCTCTAATCTAAGTTCTTTATTTTCCTTTGCAAAACAGCATTCTTCTTTTGTGATTATTCTCATTCTATCTGCTTTTGTAAAGTTTTCGATAACATCACCAGTAGTCTGGATGCAAGATTCTGTAAAATATCACGTACCATTAGATGTTATTATCAAAAAGAACTGGTGTTGGATAACGGATACACTTAATCCTAGCTTTATAACAAGAGTAATCTATTTTGTAATCCAAAGTTTTGATAATGGTTCACCTGAAAAAATTATTTTATTTCAAAAGTTTTTGAATATCTTATCAACTATATTATTTTATTTGATCTGCCTGCAACTCAGTAAAAACAAAAAAAATATTGCGCTTTTGGCAACAGTTATTTTTTCATTTGATCCACTTGCTTTATTTATGGAGCAGACCCTCATGGCTGAGACTATTTTTGTTTTTTTTAGTATCCTAAGTTTCCTTTTATTTATTCTTGTAGTCGAATCAAACTCCACCAAATATACAATTGTTTTTGCTCTTGTTTTAGGAATTTTTTCCATGATAAAAGACAGTTCTGGATTGTATCTAAACTTAATCTATGTTTTTTTATTAATCTGTGCCTTGATTTGGAAGAATATTATTAGCATGAAAAATTTATTTTTATTAATTCTAATTACCCAGCTTCTGGTGCTTCCTCTGAAATTTTACAATTTGAAAAAGTTTGGCATTTTTGCTAATAATCGTTATCAAGGCACAGGAGCAGTACTGTGGTTTTTAACAGAAGAAATGCTAAGATCTAATCCTCCTCAAAACAATATTTGGCTTACTCAATACCTCTTATCAACAACAGAAAAGTTTAAATCCTCTTTCAAAATCCAAAATGCGAAATCTAGTCGACAAGCTTTTTTTGCTGCTGTAATTTCTATTAATAGCCCCGGAAGAGTTGGAGCCCTTGCTCATCCAGAAACTCAAAAACTACTTAGTTCCAAAGAATGGAACTCTATAGCTGTTAAATACTGGCTTGAGACTATTATTCGAAACCCACAACTGAGCATAAAAAGTCTCTGGGTTAGTGTAAATGAATATCTTTTTACTAATAATCTATATTTCAAAAGTGATGTACTTTATTCTTTAAAACCAGAATTAAATAGGGAATTTTCATTTTTTACTTTAGTACCCTTCTCACTAAAAAATCAGTTCGATCCAAACCTAAAAAATTACCAAATTATCAAACCACTTTTTATTTCAGAAACTGGTAATATATTTTCGGATGCAAATTTAACAACTGAGTTCAAAAATTCTTATGCGCTAATGATTAACACGAACACTAATTATGCTTTTATTATCCCTGAAAAAGGTTTGTCATTGCAAATCCAAAAAACTCTATATCCTTTTCCACTTAGTAAAACGGTTTTGCCTTTATTCTTTATTGCCTTATTATTATTCTTGCTAAAACATCATTCACAATACACCTTAAAAGAATTACTAATCGCCTGGTTCTTAATATCATCATCAATATTTTTTCTAATCTTGCCAATCTTGATTCATGGCGAGCCCAGATATCAAATACAGTTCACGCATTTAATGATTTTCTTTATTGTTTTTGTTCTTTCCCGTTATAAAGACCGCTTAAACAAATGGCTATAATCTCTAACCTAAATAGAGATGATTCTACCGCTATTTAAATCAATCAAATAATCAACTTTAATTTTGTGATGTAAATGATATGGTGGAAACGCTGTCGTATTAACAGTGTAACGGATTGGAACTCCTTGATAATTTTTCAAAGGCAGAGCAAGAGATCTGGTGTGTAAAATATCTTTAATAGTGAGCGGGTTTCTATTGGGCATTGGAGTCCAATAAAATTGTTCTGGAACCAGCACCGTAATTTGTTTTGGATTTTTTGCTGGAAGTCTTTTTAATATTTCTAAATCAAAATTTTTATAAATCCTGCCGCTTTCAAGAGACAAATCATAAATCTTATATTTAAAATCTTTGTAATTACTAGGAAAAACCAGAATAAAAGCCAAAGCAACCAAACTAATTAGCTTATTTTTTTTGTAGTAAGCAAGAGTAATCAAAGCAATAATCAAACACGGAGTTAAACCTCGTATATCCCTTGTATCATAAGCATCATAAAACAAGAATAAAGACAAAAAATAAATCATTTGAATAATAACAACTGCAAGAATTAATCTACTTTTTGTTTTGAACCAAGTACTTATTAAAAATATCAAAAATACAATAAATACTAATTTTGTAAGAAAATAATAGCTTGAATAATAATATTTATAAAAAAACATTGGAAAATTCATTGCCACATTGTTGTACACACTATTTATACAGGCAGGCAAATTCCCTTGTTTAATAAATTCACTACAATTGCCCAATACCAAACCATAATAGGTAGCATGAAACAGCTTTAAATAAATCAAACCCAACCCCAATATAAAAATACAAAAAGGAGAAAGAAGCCACAAATCATTTTTTTTCTTAGTGAAAGCAAAAATACCAAATATTGAAAGAACCCAACTATATCTAAAAAAACCTGCCAAAACAATAAATAAGCCTAATAAAAAAAAATTCTTTTTAGATATTTCCTTACCTTCTTCTGATTCTTTCGATATCTCAATAAAGTAAAAAGCAATTATATTTGCTAAAAAAATATGAATTATCTCTGGAGTAAATGCAAAACAATTCCAAAGTGTAGTGAAATAAGAGAGTTGAATTGTAATTAAAAGATACTTAGACCATTTATCAAATCTAGTCGATCGAATGATCAAAAAAACTAATGTACTTAATAAAAAGAAATTTACCCAAAGAATTAATTTGTCATTAAAACCAAAAACTTTAGCTATTAGACCATAAAAAATTGCATAGCCTGGTCCGTGAGCTCCAGCTTCGCCAATTCTAGAAACGGATTCATCTTGAATATAAGGAGATAGAATTGAACTATTCTCAAAAAAAGCCTTGGTATCAAGATAGTACCAAATGGGATCAGCCCGTGATGGCATATATTCATCAATAGAAAACACTCTAAAGAAATGATATAAATAAAAACCTACTAAAACCAAGGTTGTAAAAAAGAAAAAATTGGTTAGAAGATTATAATATTTCTTTTGCACAAAAGACTATCTCTGCTCAATCGACACATAAGATTGCTGGTTAGGACCAGTGTAAATTTGTCGAGGACGGAAGATCTTGCGCGCGCCGAGATCTCGTTGCTCCTTCCAGTGAGCCAGCCAGCCCGGAACTCTACCTAGCGCAAACATAACCGTAAACATATTCACCGGAATTCCCAGTGCCTTATAAATTATTCCTGAGTAGAAATCTACATTCGGGTACAGCTTACGCTCCACAAAATACGGATCGTTGAGAGCTTCTTCTTCAAGACCTTTAGCGATATCAAGAAGAGGATCATTAATACCAAGTTTGTTAAGAACCGTTTCACAAGACCTTCTCAGGATCTTAGCGCGTGGATCAAAATTCTTATAAACTCTGTGACCAAAACCCATTAAACGAATTTTTGATTTTTTATCTTTTACTTTTGCTAAGTAAGTTTTATAATCATCTCCGCTTTGGTGAATATTTTCAAGCATCTCCAAAACCGCTTGGTTAGCGCCTCCGTGCAGAGGACCCCAAAGAGCCGCGATCCCCGCCGACATACAAGCATAAATGCTCGCGCCAGAACTCTGAACCGTGCGAACAGTAGATGTAGAGCAGTTTTGCTCATGATCAGCATGCAAAATCAAAAGCTGATTGACGACTTTAACAATATCAGGATCGATATGATAAGGCTCAGTCGGCATCGCAAACATCATATTTAGGAAGTTTGCGCAATAACTTAGTGAGTTATCCGGATATATAAGAGGCTGACCAATAGACTTTTTGTAAGAAAACGCAGCTATGGTTCTGAGCTTAGAAAGCAATCTAATAATATCGACTTGCACCTGCTCATCACGATCTTCGATAGATTGCGGATAGTAAGTAGAGAGCGAACAAGTCATCGAACTTAAAATTGCCATAGGATGCGCGCTACTAGGGAATCCTGCAAAAAGATGAATCATATCTTCGTGAAGAAGAGAGTGGCGCGTTAGACCTTTTGAAAAATTTTCTAACTCTTCTTTATTAGGAAGTTTGCCGTAAATCAATAGATAAGCGGTTTCCACGAAGGTAGATTTATCAGCAAGCTCCTCGATATCAATTCCGCGATATCTAAGAATACCTTCCTCACCATCAATAAAACAAATAGAACTCTGACAAGAACCGGTGTTCACGAATCCATAATCCATCGTGATCAAACCAGTGTCAGCTCGCAAATTAGAAATATCAAGCGCTCGTTCTTTTTCTGTGCCCTCTATAATCGGTAAGTCATAAACTTTTCCATCCAGATTTAATTGTGCAGTTTTAGTAGTGACAGCCGTATCAAGGTTCATAATTATTATTTTCCCGTTTTTTAGGGGTTTATAACTTCATTATAAGACACCTTGGATTTATGGCTCTAGGCGGGATTTTTTGGCTTTTTATTATCCTTACCGTTCTTATCTTCAAGATCGATTTTAAAGGGTAACAGCGGAACAGCATTAGAATTATAAATACTTGTTACGGGCATATCAGACCAAGCGTAACGCAAGGATTTATAAGTATCCAAAAGGCCATCATGAAAAACTATTATAGAATTTTTTTCGACTTTGATTTTGGCTGGCACTATAGAACCGGTTTTAGTTACCCACTCAAAACCGTTTGGACCTTCAGTGTTTTTTTGATAGAGTCCATTGGTAGAACCTGCAAAAAATATATCCAATGTAGTTTTACCTTTTTTAAAAGATTTAAACTCAAGATTATCAGCGTCATTTTTTTTGCCGTATAAATATTTCAAAGCAAGATTAGAGAGCCTTGCACCCACTTCCTCTTTTTCTTTTGGATGAACATCACCGTCAGCGTCCCCCAGGTCAAACGCTGTCGCCATATAGTGTAGAGGGATTTGCTTGGTGAGCTGATGCTGAACCAGACGAAACTTAGGCAGGTTATCTTTTAGGGTGGTTTCTTTATAAGCCGCTAGCTGAACGGAAAAGAAAGGTAATTTATCATTTTTGTAGCGTTCGCGCCAATCAGAAACAAGAGCCTTAAATAAATCATCATAGAGCTCAGGCTTATCGACATTAGCTTCACCTTGATACCAAAGAACAGCTTTTATATCATATGGTATCACTGTCGCTATGTGCGAATTAAAAAGCACTGTCGGGTATTCTTGCTCAGTCTGGGTCATAGCTTGCCACTGCGAGATTTTAAATGAGCTAGGGATACTCACGCCAATCTCAGAGCTAGACATCGATTCAGCGTAAGCTTGGATTTTTTCAGTAGAACTATCTGATGGTCGCAAACGAATATTTATTTGATTGGTACCTTGCAAAAGATTTTTATTGAGCGAACAAATATTAGAGCTTGGATTATCAGTGCCGACTTTTACGCCATTAAACCAAACGGTCTTAGGAATACTGCCTTCGCCAAGTTTGATTTTTAGATCTTTGGAATATAAAATATCAGGAAGTTCAAAAGAGCCTACAAGCCAATACTGAAGCGGCACAGAGAAATTCTCAAAAACTTCTTTATACTCAGGGAATTGAGCAAGAGATCTTTTGCTCATCCAATGCTCGATCTTTGTATTGCCCCAAGAGCTATGTATTATTCCGATTGGGACATTTACATTATCATAAATTCTTTTGGCAAAAGCATAAGCTACAGCTGATTGAAACCCAACTGTGGTGCGGCTATTAACTAGCCATTTACCATCAATATCTCTGCCAATTTTATCAAGAGGTTTGTTTTTTATGGTGACGAACCTGATTTGCTGGTAATTATCAGCGCTAGCAAGATTTTCTTCGTAATGGTTGCAAGCTGAAACCGTCCACTCCATATTGGATTGCCCCACAGCAAAAAACACATCGCCGACCAAAACATTATGAATAGTGATTCTATTCGCTCCAGAATTTAAATAAATTTCAAAAGGTCCGCCGGCACTATGAGGCTTCATTTCAGCTTTCCATGCGCCTTTGTCATTGGCTTTTGCACTATATTTTTTTCGATCAAACTTAATAGATACTTTAGCTCCAGGTTTAGCCCAGCCCCAAATCTTAATCGGTACGTCTCTTTGGAGCACCATATTGTCAGAGAATAAGCCATGCACTTTAAGCTCATTATCCACATTAGAATTGAGTAGAAAACAAGACGTGCAAAAAAAACTTAAAACCAAAAACAGAAAAAATTTTTTCATAAACTTTTTAACCAAATAGCAATTCCAAAAGCTATTTCTTCTCTAATAGGATACCAAATCCAATCATGATCAGCACCAGAAAAAATCTTAATGGATTTATTAGAAGACGCAATCTTTTTAAAATAATTATTTTGAGTTTCGTTATCTACGACCTGATCATCTTTCATTTGTATGAGTAATACCGGGTTTTTAATATTTGTGAGATTAGATTTAGTGTAATTACCAAGCTGTAAAATCTCAAACAATAAAGTCTGAGTCACAGAACTCACTCTTAGAGGATCTTTCATGGCTGGAGTCTCTTGCATTTTTTCTGAAACTGGCATCTCGACGTAAACATCTCGCGCGAACAAACATTTATCAATCAAATATTTAAATAGAGTCGATATCACAAAAAAAGGATTAAAAGTTTTTGATGAACCTTTGTAACCAGGCACAGAAAGAATCAAACTATCTCCAGGTCTGAGCTGAATATTAGATACCAAAACCGCTCCCAGACTGTGTCCTAGTATCGATATCTTAGCGTCAGGATTCTGGGCGACTAGAGCTTGATATTTTTTCTTCACAAAATCGATCCACTCTTGAAAACTATCAATATGTCCTCTAGTAAAATGGCTAGGAATCCGTCCTAGAGCATGATTCTGCCCGAAGCCCGGTAAATCATAAGCATAAAAATCTATATTATATTTTTGAAGTTCGGTTTTCAAATTATCAAACCAGCCACTATGGCCACCAAGACCATGAACAGCTAGAATAATTTGTTTACTAGACATAAAGTGAATTCACCACTAACCATCTTATACCCATACTTACCAAAACCCCGAGAAAAGAACCCACCAAAACCTCTTTGGGACTGTGTCCAAGAAGTTCTTTTAGTTTAGCGCCGCTAAGCTTGTGTTCTTCGGAGAATAATTCTTGAATAATTTTATTGAGTACTGTCGCCTGCCTACCTGCCGCTCGGCGCACTCCAGCTGAATCATAGAGCACCACTGCTGAAACAGCAAAAGCAAGTGCAAAATACATCGAACTAAAACCTTCGATCAAACCCACTGAGCAAGCCATCGCCACGATAGAAGAGCTATGACTAGAGGGCATACCGCCCGTTGTTACTAACATACGAGGATCTAACTTCTTAAATCTAATTGCATAAATAATAGTCTTCAGCACTTGGGCTATTACATTAGCCGCGACTAAAGAAGTAATTACTTCGTATCCTGTAGAATCAATTGTTTCGAGAAATGACATAATCAGCTACTAGATTAAGTTTATCAGCATAAATCAGGCTGTCTAGTATCTTTTGCTTGGCTTGATCGATTAGATCCCAAGCGATCTGCTTGGATTTCTCTATTCCATACTCTTTTACATAGGTATGCTTATTTTGCTTAATATCTTTTTGGCTAGTTTTGCCGAGCTGATCGGTGCTCGCTGAGCAATCCAGCACATCATCAATAATCTGAAACGCCAGCCCCAGATTAGTCGCAAACAAATCCAGCGCCTCAAGTTTTTCTGGACTCACACCAGCGAGCTTAGCTGGCAAGGTTATGGAAGCCTTTAGCAGAGCTCCTGTCTTGAGTGCGTCCATTTCTTTTACTTGATCTATTTGCAGATCCTCTGACTGAGATAATTCCAAGTCCATAGCTTGCCCCTGGATCATGGCACATATCGCCTGCAAAAACTCTATTTGAACGGGTCCTAGCTTATTGTGGTAGGCGATCGGAGTAAAATCAGCAAGAACTTTTAGAGGATAAACCATCAAAAAATCTCCAGCGAGTAAAGCATTCGCATCTCCAAAAACCTTATGATTAGTGGCTTTGCCGCGACGAAGATCATCATCATCCATACAAGGCAAATCATCATGAATTAAAGATCCACAGTGAACCAGTTCGACAGCCAGCGCTAAACCCGCTCCAGGATTAGCACTAAAGCTCATGGGCTCGCGCTGTTTGAGCACCGCTTCTGCACTAAGTAAACTTAAGATCGCTCTTAATCGCTTACCACCATTGAGAATACTATAAGAGACAGCCTCTTTTAAAACTCCGCCTAAACCAAAATCAGCCTCTAGAATCCAGCGCGCAAGCTCTTTATCGACGCAGTCTTTATAAGGCGCAAGTACTTGTTTGTAGTCGACTTCTTGTTTTTGTTTCATCAGCTTAGATTTCAATAATAGTAGCGCCCCAGGTCAAACCCGCACCAAAACCGACAAGCGCGATTTTTAGTGTAGTACCATCTTCACGATATTTGATTTTGCCTTGTTCCAAAGCCTCATCTAGAGCGATGGGGATACTTGCCGCGCTGGTATTTCCATACCTATCGATATTGACTATAACCTTATCACTAGATAAACCCAATCTGCGAGCGGCACTATTAATAATTCTGACATTCGCTTGATGCGGAACCAAGTAGTCGATTTGATCTGGGCTAATACCCGAAAGCTCACAAGCCTTGTCAAGCGCATCAGGAACGGCTTTTACAGCAAACTCATACACCGCTGGTCCATCCATAAACACCATTTCCCGAGTCTCGGTTATATCTTTTTGAGCGACTGGATAATGCGAACCTTGATTTTTTAGGAATAGTGAACATTGCTCATCACCGGCTGATCGAATATAAAAAGGGTGCATGCAATTTTTTTCTAGTGAAGTGGCAGTTACCAAAGCCGCTCCAGCACCGTCTCCAAAAATAATTGCCGTTTTTCTATCTGACCAATCGACAAACTTACTCATTAGATCAACGGCAATCATCAAGACGTTTTTACACTGCCCAGATTGAATAAAATTATAAGCAGTATTAAGTCCATAAATAAAACCGGTGCACGCCGCTGAGATATCAAAAGCCGCTGCTTTAGTAGCACCAAGTTTAGACTGGATCAAGCAAGCAGTGCTCGGAAACAAAAAATCGCCAGTTGCAGTTGAGCAAATAATTAAATCAATATCTTCAGGCTTGACATCAATTCCCTGATATTTTTTTGCGCTTTCTAGGGCCATAAGCGCAGAAAAACAGCCAAGCGAAACTGCAGTTTCCTCAGGCTTGTTAGGATCGACGACCCTCCTTTCTTTTATGCCCGTTCTTTGGACTATCCAATCGTCAGTAGTCTCAAATAACTTCTCAAGATCGAAGTTAGTGACCACTTTTTCGGGGAGAGCACGCCCCCAGCCTATGATTTTTGCGCCATATTGCATGATATTTATGATTATAACAGATTTCTGACATCGGTGTCAGAAATACCCGTGCCAAGTCTAAATTATGGTGTTATACTCATAATTAAGGTTAAGAAACCAAAAGCTTTTCTAGCCAGTCATTATGAATCTAACTATGCTTAATCAAGAAGAAGATAATTTAAACAAAACCGAACAAGCTCAAAAGCTTCACAAATTGCTTGCAAAATATAAAAAAACTCAAGATAAAAAAGTTAGAGATCAAATTGTTGAAATGAATTTTACTCTTGTCAAAAAAATCGCCCATGGTCTAGCTAGAAGAAGCACTGACCCTGTTGATGATTTGATTCAAATCGGCTCTATCGGCTTGATTAAAGCGATTGACTATTTTAATCCGGAAGCGGGAGCTAAGTTTACCACTTACGCGACACACTTGATTACCGGAGAAATCAGACACTATCTAAGAGATAAAACTTCTATGATCCGCGCGCCAAGAGAGTTACAGGAGTTAAGTTTTAGAATCAATAAAATCGTAAATAAACTGCGCACAGAATTTGGGCGTGATCCTACCGATCTGGAGATCGCTGAAGTTTTGCAAGATGTCAAACAAAGCAAAATCCAAGAGGCTTACGAAGTCGATCGCAGACGCACACTTGTGTCCCTAGACCAATCTATTAACACTGGATCTTCATCTCTCGATAACGATACTTATCTAATTGATACTTTGATGGATATAAAAGAGCATAAGCGCAATGACACTCGGGAAGAGTATTTCACGGTGCAAGAGCTACTAAAAAATCTTAAGCCTTCACTTGCTCAGATTATTGATTTGATTTATTTTCAAGACATTCCACAAGCAGAAGTAGCTGATCATTTGGGTATATCTCAGATGCAGGTCTCTCGCAGACTCAAAAAAGCTACTGCTGCGCTCCAAGAATTAATGGTCGCGAATTTGCAAAACGGCGGCTCAACAATATTTGGTGGGAGCAGAGGCTCAAAACCTAATAGCAAAAAAATCTCAAGATCCAGTCTGGGAGCTAAACTCCAGCAAGTACAGCTCGATAATAATCTTTAATCATGAATACTACATCAAAAGAGGAACAAACTTTAAGTAACGCAGAAAGTATCTTAGCTGATATTGCAATCAATGCTCAGCTCGCTGATTACAGTCCGGTTAAAGGGTGCATGGTGATTAGACCTTATGGCTACGCTATTTGGGACAATATCAAAAACATCCTCGATAAAATGATAAAAGATACCGGACATGAAAACGCCTACTTCCCAATGCTAGTCCCTGAGAGCTTCCTACA
>Ga0169931_10001998_pt1 | contig 33503 bp, 28 predicted proteins | sample Kivu_15m_20L_FD_129675 | JGI IMG/M metagenome (GOLD analysis project Ga0169931, IMG submission 129675) | Freshwater microbial communities from Lake Kivu, Western Province, Rwanda to study Microbial Dark Matter (Phase II) - Kivu_15m_20L... | ecosystem: Environmental > Aquatic > Freshwater > Lake...
TCGTGGGGCCCATGATGATCCAGGGTTCGGCGCACAGCGCCCCAAGCGATCGCGCTGACGCTTTGGGGTGATCGCGCGCCACGGCAATGACGCCATCGACCTGAAACAGCGGTTCAACGCGGAAGTCGCTGCCCAGCCCGGTGGCGGGCACTGGCCCGATCGCGAAGTCGATCCGCTGGTCGCGAAACGCATCGAGAAGTTGCGGGTAAACGATTTCGTTGACCAGGACCTCGGCATCCGGCAGGGTCTGGAGCAACTGCCGAATGGCGAATGGCACCACCAGCATCATCGGCACGGGCGATGCAGCCACTGAGATCAGGCCACCGGTTTCACCGCGCAGCAGTTGCAGGTCTTCCTGACAGCGCTTGAGCTCTGCCGAAATGGTGCGGGCTCTTGCCGCCAGCGATTTTCCGGAAGGGGTCAGCACGGTACCCCGTGCGCCTCGAGCCACCAGCGAAACGCCCGCGGATCGCTCAAGCTGCGCCACGATGCGCGATAGCACCGGTTGCGTAACCCCGAGCCGCCTGGCGGCCGCGCCGATACTGCCCGCGTCAGAGATGGCAAGCAGCGCCTGCAGTTGTCGCAGCGTAATCGGATCATCGTACATGCCATGCTTCTACAACATGGGTCATGACGATAACACCTCTTCTAGACCGAATGCGATTTGAGTAAAAAGGCAAATCCAAAAAAGGGAGAGGGCGATGACTGAGACAGCGCACCATGCGTCTCCGATCCTGATCGCCGGCGGCGGAATTGGTGGCTTGTCGGCAGCGCTTGCGCTGGCTGGCGCAGGACTGCCGGTACGCGTGCTGGAACAGGCCGATGCGTTCCGGGAAATCGGCGCCGGATTGCAGATTGGCCCCAACGCGTTTCGCGTATTCGAACGTTTGGGCGTCACCCAGGCCGTGTCTGATATCGCCACCTTTCCGAGCTCTATGGCAGTCATCGATGCGCTCGATGGTTCAACAATCACGTCGTTGCCGCTTGGCGAGGGTTTCACCAGGCGCTTCGGGTACCCGTATGGGTTGATGCACCGCGCTGATCTGCACGGCGTGCTGCTGGAGGCCTGCCGGGCACGTCCCGGGGCAATCGAACTCCTGACCGGCAGTCGGATTGCGTCGTTCAACGATGACGGTTCCAAGGTTCAGGTGGAAACCGCGGCGGGCGCCGTCCATCGCGGCGCGGCCCTGATCGGCGCCGATGGCCTGTGGTCGATGATTCGCCAGGCCCTGGTGGGAGACGGCGAGCCGAGGCTGGCAGGTCATGTCTGTTACCGGGCGATTGTCCCCACCGAGGACATTTCCGCCGTGCTCAAAGCCAATTCGATGGCCTTGTGGGTGGGCCCCAAGCTTCACATGGTGCTTTGGCCCATGCGGAAAGAACGCTTCTACAACGTGACCGTCGTGTTCCACAGTGATCGTTTCGACACGGGCTGGGATGCAGCGGGAAATCGCGAACCCCTCCTGGAGCACTTCGCCTGCACCTGGCAGCCGGTGCGCGAGATGCTGGCGTCGATTTCGGACTGGCGAACCTATGTGATGCGCGATCGCGAGCCCATCCGCAACTGGAGTCGGGGCCGCGTGACGCTGCTTGGCGACGCTGCCCATCCGATGCTGCAATACCTGGCGCAGGGGGCGTGCATGGCGATGGAAGATGCGGTGTGTCTGGCCGACTGCGTAAGCGACACCAGGGGGGCCTATGAGCAGGCTTTCATTCAATATCAGCAGAAGCGCTATCTGCGAACCACGCGGGTGCAACTGACCGCGCGGCTCTATGGCCATGTCTACCATGCGGAGGGCGCAGCCGCTGATTTGCGCAGTGCGTTCCTGCAATCGCGCACCGCTGATCAAACCTTCGATTCGATGGCCTGGATCTACCAGGCGCAATAACGGCTGATAACTTTCGAACAGGAGACTCCGAATGATTCCGCTTCACAGCTTGCTCTCTCACACGCTCCGGACCGCATGCGCGGTGGGTCTTGCGCTCTGCGCTGCGGCTCCAGCTCTGGCGCAGGACTATCCGAATAAGCCCGTTCGCCTGGTGGTTCCGGCATTCGTCGGAACACCTATCGACATTATTTCGCGTCAGGTGGCCACCCGCCTTACCCAGGAACTGGGCCAGCCGGTGGTGGTTGACAACAAGCCGGGCGGCACAGGCATCGTGGGTGCTTCAGATGTGCTGCGACAGCCCGCCGACGGCTACACCCTGATGACGCTCTACATGCCGATGACGGTCTCGCAGTCTGTGAACCGGCAGGTTACGTTTGATCTGAGACGAGACTTCGTCCCCATCGTTCAGACAGTCTTTTCCTACAACGTGCTGGTGGTGCCGCCATCGGTTCCAGTCAACACGCCGGCTGAACTCGTCGCGCTGCTGAAGTCCAAGCCTGGGCAACTCAACTTCGCGTCGGGCGGGGTGACCTCACCGGCGCATCTGGCGGGAGAGTTGCTTACGCTTCAAACCGGCACCCGCGCGCTGCATGTGCCGTACAACAACTTTCCGCAGGCCATTGGTGATTTGCTTGCGGGGCGGATCGAGTTCATGTTCGCCGCCACGCCGCCCGTGGTGGGGCACATCGCGGCCGGACGCCTCCGTCCGCTGGCGGTCACGGGTGATCGGCGTCTGCCGGTGTTGAAGGATGTTCCGACGATGGTCGAATCAGGCTTCCCAGACTTCGTCGTTCGAGACTGGCAAGGATTCATGGTCCGTGCAGGCACGCCGCCAGCAGTTGTTGAGCGCATCAACGCAGCGGTGCGTCGCATCGTTGCCAACCCTGAGGCGATTGAAGGATTGGCCAAGCTTGGCGCGGTACCTTCGGCCGGTACGGCGGCAGAATTCGGCAAGCTGGTTGCCTCCGAGGTGGAGTCCTGGGCCCGTGTGGTGAAAGCCGCCAATATTTCGATGGAATAAGGGCGGGAACCCTCACATGCGCAAGCTTCGCAATGTTCTGTTCATCATGGCCGACCAGCTTCGATGGGACTACCTGTCGTGCTACGGGCGATCGCCCGTGGCAACGCCCAACATCGACCGGATCGCCGCCCGCGGCGTGAGGTTTGATCGCGCGTATTGCAGTTCGCCTGTCTGCGGGCCCTCGCGCATGTCGTTCTACACCGGGCGTACCGCCTTCAGCCACGGCGCAAGCTGGAACTTTGTGCCGCTGCCCGTGGATGAGCGCACGCTGGGCGACTATCTGAAGCCCACCGGTGCCCGCGTGGCGCTGGTGGGTAAGACCCACATGGTTCCCGATCTCGAAGGCCTGAAGCGATTGGGCGTTGATCCTCGCACCGATCTTGGCGTTCATCTGTCGCAATGTGGCTTCGAGCCCTATGAACGCGACGATGGCGTGCATCCACCGACCAAGGCCAATCCCGACCTGCGCTACAACCGCTTCCTGCGTGAGCTTGGCTACGGGGGTGACAATCCCTGGCATGACCACGCCAACTCGGCGCTCGGCGAAGACGGAAGCATCCTGTCGGGCTGGTCGCTGCGCCATGCGGGGCGGCCGGCAAGGGTCGCCGAGCAGCACTCGGAAACCGCATACATGACCGATCGGGCGCTGCAGTTCATTCGCGAAACAGGTGATCGTCCCTGGGTGCTGCATCTGTCTTACATCAAGCCGCACTGGCCACTGATGGCGCCTGCGCCGTATCACGCACTGTATGGTCCTGATGATGTGCCCGCTCCGGTGCGAAGCGCGGCGGAACGTGAGCGCGCGCATCCGGTCGTACGCGCTTTCATGGATATCGAGTGCTCGAAAACTTACTCTGATGACGCGAAGCGTGCCGTGGCGGTGCCCACCTACATGGGCCTGATCAAGCAGCTTGATGATCACCTGGGGCGACTGCTGCGCGAACTGGAGCAGAGCGGACGACTCGACGACACGGCGATCATTTTCACCAGTGACCATGGCGATTATCTTGGGGACCACTGGCTTGGCGAAAAAGAACTGTTCCACGATGCAAGTGCGCGGATTCCTCTGATCATCAGCGACCCCGATCCCTCAGCCGATGCGAGTCGCGGAGCCATTGATTCAAGACTGGTTGAGGCAATCGATATCGTTCCCACCATTCTCGACTGGATGGGACTTGAAGACCCGGGTCAGCGACTCGAAGGGCGGTCGCTCGCCGCAGGCATGCGTGGCGACGCCGGGCACTGGCGAGACTGCGCCTTCAGCGAAATCGATTACGCGTTCTATCGGTCACGGCTTACGCTGGGTGTGTCGCCAAACGCTGCCCGCGCCTGGATGGTCCGTAACGAGCGCTGGAAGTACGTCCACTACAAGGGTTTCGCGCCGCAGCTGTTTGATCTGCAGGAAGATCCGGACGAACTGGTGGATCTGGGCGATGCCTCAGGCCTTGCCGCTGTGCGGGCCGAGATGCAGGCCATGCTTATTGATCGGCTCACTGACCGCCGAAATCGCGTGACGATGTCCGATCAGGTGGTGGCTGATCGAACCGATGGCAGCACGCGTGCAGGCGTGATCATTGGGAAGTGGTAAGCGCTTAGCGCTAAGCTTGCTTGTCTTGCAAGGCACCAAGCGATGAACCGAGGAAGGTTAGCGGCCTCACCGGTTGGTGGGCCGTAGCGCTCAGGCCGTTGCCATGCCGCCGACGGGCTGGCCGTGCCGCTCCAGGCCGCGTCAAACTCTTTCTCGCTGGTGTAGAAGTGCAGAATGCCCTGCGTGCGCTGATCGTAAGCAATGCCAGTATCGCGGCGAAGCTGCTGCAGCGTGTCGCGGCTGTAGGTTCCCAGCCTGACGATCTGTTCAATGTTGCGCCGGGTGCGCGCGGGCGTGCACTCGCGCAAGAACTGCAGGCCCCAACGCCACTGCCGGGCGTCTGCCCGCAGGCGAAACAATAGCGGTGCATCCTCCTGGCCTAACCACTTCAGCACTTTCAAGGGCGCGGATGGATTGGCCCAGGGCTCTGCATGGCTGACAGAAATCTGGCCCCCGTTCGCAAAACTGGTTTCGGCAGCCGCCGCCGCCTGTCGGTCGACCACGGTGACATCGTGCCCCTGCTGGCGCAGGAAGTAGGCGGAAGTGACGCCAAGCAGACCGGCTCCGAGCACGATGACTTTCATGTCCAATCCTTGATGGAAGTGGGTGGATGAAGTGATCGTATGAAAGAGCCGGGGTTTAAGTCCAATGCATTGTTTGTGTTGAAACAATGCATTTAGGTTATTGAATGAACGCCTGCTCGGAGATTGCTGGCTGTTTGCAGAATCCTATGAACTGGCCGAGAGCGGAGATCGTTTTCGGCTGCAGGCCTGCCGACAGGCCTTGAGTCTTACGATCAGATTGACTGGGGAAGGGTGGGGTGGCTGATGGGATTCGAACTGTTTTCCCTAGATTTAAATAGTTCGAGTCAAAGTGACGCAAACCGATTCACGCACGTATGTCCACCACATGTAGTCCGTCCAGGCGCAAGGCCGGAGCTTGGGACTTTTTCTTCTGCGCTGCAGCCTGAGAAGCCATATTTGCAAAATTGCTCTTGATTTCCCTGACCAGCTGCTGAGCCAAGTAGATGCTTCCGGCCTGTAAAAATTTTGACAATCGCACAAACTGAGCATCAGCCAGGGTAGAAGCATCAAAGTTAACCAGTGCCTGAAAGGCATGCCTTGCAGCATCTAAGTTTCCGCTATTGATCGCCTCGAAAAGTGCAAGCATCTTTTGGCGATGTCGTTGCTGCTTGTCGTGGGACGCTCCGCCGTGTCCGGCGTAGCTTCCCGAGCGGGCATTCACCCGCATCATGTTGGCGGTTTCCATAGACAACTCCTTCAAGTGCTGACTATTTCATGCAAGCCTTTCTGGCTGGGTTGTAGGGGATTGACCGTTTCACAGGACCTAGTTTGATGGTTCAATAAAAATTGAATGTCAGGAAATTGGTCAATCAATTAAAACCACGCATAACGCATGCCAGCCCTCTTGCGGCAACTATTTGCCACAAAGAGGACGCCACAAGTAAGAAGGCCCGACAGGTCTGGGACCGTATCGGGCCTGACTGAAGGCACGAGAGGCCTACGGTCTGGTGCGTGGACGGAGGTGAGAAATTAGATCGCCGCTATCGCGATCATGCTCCCCCTGATGTCCTTCGGACAAGACCCGACTGAGCCGGAGAGCCTTTACCGTATCGCCCGGTTCCTGCTGGTTCCGGACTCCAATAGCGATGAGATCACACGGGGACTTCGATACCTCAAGCGCTCAGCAGACGGTGGGTACGAGCCTGCTGCTCGCGACTACGCTCGACGGCTGGAATCCGGCACTGACATTCCTAAGGACGAGACTGCTGCCCGTCGGTACTATCAGGTTGCCGCTCAACAGGGTGATCCGGTTTCCCCGCTTTCTCTTGCGCGGATGTGTCAAGACGGTCGAGGTGGCGATCAGGACGAACAAGCGGCATTCCGCCTGCGCAGCGAAGCCGCCGCCACGGGTGATCCGAATGCTCAGTATGCGCTGGGGTACGTCTTTATTACCGGGGTAGGTACCGAAAGAAATCCGAGTACGGCCGCGTTCTGGTTCAGGCTCGCAGCGGAGCAAGGGCACCGGTCTGCTCAGGCAGGTTTGGGGATGCTATATCGGGTTGGCAGAGGGCTCCCCCAAGACCGGGATCAAGAACCCCGCGTTTACCCATCAGGTCGAATACCAATGGGAGGAAATCGTGGACGCTGCAGATCTGTACGGCGCTGGCGTCCTGCCAGCCAAAACCCAGACCAGACATACGGCGCTCCATTTCTCCCAGAACCCAGTCAGCTTTGCGGCGCAAGCCCTCAGGGGACAGGTCTCCCCGCGCGATCGCGTGATCACGGTAGTCACCCTTGCCCTCAGGCGCTTCGGCGCTTCCGGCCACGATGAAAGAGGCGCCAGCGTGAGGTTAGGGCACCGTATAACTGAATGCGAAAATTCCCGGCTCAGCTGGCGGCGCGACGACCGGGCACACGTTGCTTCGCGCGACGGGATTCACCTGCTCCTCTCCCATCAGGCCCTAGACGCGAAGTGTCGCGATGTAAATCGCATTGAAGTCCCTGAAGCCCTGCTCGTTGAAAGGGGCGGGCGATCGAAGTTCGCACGCGCACAGGGCCTGGCGCGGACGGCCCAGCGCGTCAAGATATCGCGCGATGAGTTCGAATCCCGAGGCCAGCGGTACCACGCTCGATAAGCGCACCCGCTCAATTCGCAACCCCTGTTCCGCATTAACCCCTCCCGAGTACTGTGACACAGCTGGTATGAAGCGATAGCCTCCCAGGCTGAATGATCGCGTTGTGTACATGCTGACTTCCTTTGTTTTGACGAGTTTTGGATGGCGTTGTCGACCGAACCTATCGACGCCGCGGCAGCCGTTCAGGACTCATGGCGCATCGAAGCCTGCTCGCCCGGCCGATCAGTTCAGAGGACGACGGAGTCGACCCGCTTCGACTTGGATCAAGGCGGGTACGACGGACCATGGCCGACGCGCTGGAGAGATTCGGGCCCTGGCTGGCGGTCGAAGGCCCGCGCGAACTGAGCCTGCTGGTCGGCCACCTCTATCCACAACTCGCACCCGATCTGCTCGAGCAATGCCTCGCGCGTTGCCAGGAGACCGCGATCTGGTCGTGTCGTCCGCACATATCTCGCGCAGGATTTCAGCGTCTGGCACAAAGCCTCCAGTCGACTTGCTTCATCTCGCAAGCCGCCCCCTACGAGGACTGTGTGGCGCCCTGGGCGCAGGCACCGCTTTAACGGTTGGCGACGCCCACCTCACGGGCCAGCGGGCCGTAGGTTGAACTGAAATGGTCTATGTGCGCCCTGACGGCTTCAGGCGTGTTGTCGGCTGCCACCGGAACCGTATGCCCGAAGCCGACCAGCCGCGCACGCACCTCCGGGTGTTCAAGCGCCGCCGCGAACTGCCGGTTGAGTTCGCGCTGAATCGCTGCCGGCGTGCCCCGGGGCGCGAGGACATAGTTGGTGATTTCGACAGCAAGGTCGGGAAATCCTGATTCGCTCAGCGTCGGCGTATCAGGTAAGCGGCTCGAGCGCTTGCCCGAGGTGATGGCAAGCGGCCTGAGTCGACCCTCCTGGATATGCGGCAACATCAGCGTCTGCGTATCAAACACCACCTGGACTTCATTCGCGCGCAGTGCCTGGATCATGGGGGCGTTCCCCTTGTAGGGCACATGCACCATCCTGAGTCCGGCGACCTTGTTGAAGTGTTCCCCCACCAGATGCTGCGGGCCGCCGATTCCGGACGACCCCCAAGTCACCCTTTCGGGCTCAGCGCGCACCCGCGCAATGAACCGTGCGAGGTCAGGAAAGCGCGGACCGTTTTCGCTGTTGGTCGCCAGTACGAAAGGATAGGAATAGACGATTGCGATTGGTGTGAAATCATGGCTGGGATGCCATGACAGCCCCGCCACGACGGGCAGCACTGCGTTTGAACTGGTCGCAATCAGCAACACATGCCCGTCGGCGGCTGCCCGCATCAGCTCCGCCACGGCGATCGCCCCGCCACCGCCCGGTTTGGCCTCCACGATCACGGGCTGGCCGATCGTCTCCGTCAAACGCCCCGCCACGATTCGCGCAACGATGTCGGTGCCCCCACCCGCCGCAAACGGAATGATCAACCGGATCGGACGCTCAGGAAACTTGGCCGGCTGCGCTGCGACCACCAGCGGCGCAGCCGCCAACATCATCCAAAAGACCGCTTTGAGAAGAGCAATCATGAGATTTCCCCAGAATGTTCGCCTATACGGCGGAGGGTCCCGACACCGGTTCAAATCCGTGAATGCGCCGAAGGAACCGCGCGCTTTCCGAACCGTCGATGGCTGGCGTGTTGAGCCCCGCCTGGTGCACGGTGACATACCCCTGGTAACCGGCCTTGGCGAGCTGCGCCATCACGCCTGAGAAGTCAATGCCACGCGAGTCCCAGAGTGGAATCTGTTCGAATCGGATGGGCCCCCGGCACCAGGTGGTAATGACCGAAGGCCCCGCCGGATCGAGCCGCTGGTTCTGCAGGTACACATTGAAGAGATAGGGGGCCAATCGGGCGATGGTGTCCGCGCCATACGACTCGCCACACAACTCAAGATTGGCGGGCTCGTAGGTGATGCCGAAATTGTCGCAGCCGATCCGTTCAACCACCCGCAGCATGGGTTCGACCTGCTCGAAGAGCGACTGGTTATGGCATTGATGAACCAGACGGATGTTGCGCTCGCGCGCCTCGAGACTCGCCCGTCGCGCCCACGCGATATCGTCTTCGACACGCAGCGCCACCCGGATGAGCTTGCAGTCAAACGCCTGGGCGAGATCCAGGAACGGGGTGATCGCCCGCAAGGCATCAGGCCCCGCATCGGAGTTTTCGGGAATGGCAAAGTCGCCGGTGATCATCGATACGGCCAGCCCGCGACGCTTGAGCAGCGACGCCGCCTGATCGATCTGCTCGCGAGGACTGTGAACCCCTACCTGGGAGGCGCGCATGCACACCGCGTGATAGCCGCTCGATACCCCGATATCCGCAAGTTCGGACAAGTTGAGCGCGGCGACCCGTTTGTTGAAAAACTGTTCGCCCACGCGCGCGGACAATGAGAGCTTCATCGAATCAGACAGGTTGGATAGACTCTGCCAACATAACGCAGCCAACCAGGTCTGTCACGCGGCAAGCGCACTGGGCGAGATCAGCGGATCGCGGGCCAACCGATGGACACCACTCGGCGCATCAGATAGATTTTGCCGATCCCACCGGCTGCCGCCTCTGATGATGCGTAAGGGGTGGACGCGCGCTCGACACTTCACATCCCACGCCATGCATCCTTCCTCCCTTCCTGCCGATATCGTTGAACGCCTGCGCGTGCGCAGAGGGCGCCAACACCTCTACGATCGCCTTGACTGTAGCAGGAGCGCGCTGGTGGTGATCGACATGCAGAACGCGTTTTTGCGCGCGGGTGCACCGTCTGAAACCCCGGCCGCGCGCGCGATCGTGCCCCAGATCAACCGTCTGGCACGAGCGGTAAGAGCAGGCGGCGGGCTCGTGGCCTTCACGCTGGGCACGTTCGCGCGCAGCGGCCCCGATGCCTGGCCGCACTTCTTCGAGCATATGGTGAACCCGGCGCACGCTGAGGCCATACTCACCGCGCTGAGCCCCGGCTCGTCCGATCATGGCCTGTGGCCAGCGTTGGAACTTGCGGCCGGCGATCTGCAACTCGCGAAGAAACGCTACAGCGCGTTCTTCCCCGGAGCCTGCGAACTCCCGCGACATCTTCATGAACGCGACATCGACACAGTGATCATTGCCGGCACGCTCACCAACGTCTGCTGCGAGGCGTCCGCGCGCGATGCCATGATGGCCGACTACAAGGTAGTGATGGCCAGTGATGCCAACGCCGCACGATCCGACGCCGAGCATCTGGGCGCGCTCGTCAGCCTGGCGCAGTTTTTTGCGGACGTGCGATCGACCGACGAGATCATCACCATGCTGACATCGCCACGCGCCCCGGCATAAGGCGCAGGGCGTTCAGGCGCAGATCACGTCGATCAGAGCCTGCCGGCGATGCACCCGGACCTGCTCGATCGCCTCGGTGAGCGCTTGCCGAAGCTCCTCCCAGGTCTCGACCCGGGCGCCCCAGCCACCGCAGGCCTGAACCACCTGATCAAAGCGCGGCATGGGGCGCAGATCCGATAGCGCCATTCCCTCCCGCATCGCATGCCCACCCGGGTACATCGCCCGGGTGGCCCGGTCCACCGCGCCATAACCGCTGTTGTTGAGGACCAGGGTAAGCACTGGGATGTCATGCATGGCTGCGCTGTGATGGCAGGCCAGCGGATTGGCAAATGAGTAGCTGCCGTCGCCCAGGGCAGCCACCACCAGCGCCTCGGGCCTGGCAAGGCGAGCCCCGAGCGCAGCCGGCAACCCCCACCCCAGGCCTCCCACCGGACTGGATCCGAAATAGCTGCCGGGCGCCTCGAGTCCCAGCGCCGCAGGCACCAGCGAATATTCATTGATCACGATCGCATCCGGATGTCCGGCGAGCGCGAGGCCCAGCGCATGGCTTGCCGCAGCCATGGTGAGCGGCAGCCCGGGCCCTTGTCCCGCCTCGATCGCCTGCTTGAGCGCATGCCTTCGAACCAGCGCCTTCTCCTCGATCCAGACCTGACGCGATGTCGGGGGTGGGCCACCGTGCGACAGCGCCTTCTCGAGTGCTCGCAAACAGGCGAGCGGCTCGACCGACAGATTGATGTCGCTCCGAAAACCGCGTACCGGATACCGCGAGAACAGGGAATCGACGCCCACCTGCATCACCGGTATGCCTGGGCGCGGCTCGGCCTGACCCGGAATCCAGGGCACGTCGCTATCGAGCACCAGCACTGCATCAGCATCCGCCAGCCAGGGCTGCACTTCGTAACCACCATGCATCGGATGCGAGTTGGGGAGATTCAGATAACGTGGGCGAAATTCAACCACCGGCCAGGCGTGCTGGCGCGCGAGTCGCGCCAGCACCGACACGGCTTGCGGGTCGCGCCCGGCTCGGGACGTGATGATCAACGGACGCTCTGCCAGCGCGAGCACACGCGCCATCTCGGCAATCCGTTCGGAGTCGGGCTCGACCGCCGCGACCAGCGCCTGCGCGCTCGCCACCGCTGGCGCCGCACAGGACTCGAACATGACCTCCCTGGGAAGGCTCAAGTACACCGGCCCCTGCGGCTGCGCACAGGAGATAGCGATCGCCCGGTCGATTACGGTCTCCAGCTGATGCGCAGCCCTCAACTCATAGTCCCACTTGCAGTGCTCGCGGACGATCCCCGCCTGATCGAACATCTCCTGGGCCCAGTGGATATTGAGTGACCGGCTGGCGAGCGACCCTTTCTCGAACCAGGGCGTGCGACCCGCCGCGAGCAACATCGGAATGTTCTCGCGCGACGCATTGATCAGCCCGCACAATGCGTTGGCGGTACCCACGTTGACGTGTACCATCACCGCCTGCGCTCGCCCGGTCACCATCGTCACGCCGTAGGCCATGCCGACGGCGACATTCTCGTGGGGAACCAGCAATGTTCGCGGCACCGACCTCGCGTCCGCCCGAACCTTTGCCAGGGCCTCCACGATCGACGGAAAATCGGTGCCGGAATTGACAAAAAAGAATGCGACGCCGCGACTGGCGAGCAGTTGCAGCAGGACCTCGCCCGCGGGCAAGGTCGGGTCGGAGGAAGATGGCAGGTGAGCGTTCATGTTGGAACCCGGTCGGCCGCCGAATCAGCATCGGTGCGTAGCATCGTTGCGATAGGCAGCGCGGTCAACTTCATCGCTCAACCAATATGAACCGGATGAAACGCTCCAGGAGGTTGATTGTGAAACGTTCGCCCATGCTCTTCTCATGCGCCCTGCTGGGTCTTGCCGCGCTGGCCTGGCCGATGCGGGAGGTACAGGCTCAAAGCCCATCGTCCGCCCGTCTTCAGATCGGCGTGCTCACCTCGCTCACGGGCTCGATGGCCGCGCCCGGCGTTTTTCAGATGAACGGCTTTCGTCTGGCCGTCGAGGAGGTCAACGCCTCGGGCGGCCTGACGATCGCCGGGCGTAGTTATACGCTTGAGCTGAAGGTCTACGACACCCGTGCCAATCCGAGCGAGGGGGCTTCCGCCATGCAGCGGCTGGCCACCGTCGACAAGGTGCCGGTCGTGCTGGGTGAACTCTCATCGGGCGTTGCCGCGGCCATCGCCCCCATCGCGCAGGACTATTCGCTGCCGCTGGTCCTCACTGTGCCCACCGGGCCAAACCTCACCGAGCAGAACAACCCGTTTCTGTTTCGTGTCAATGCGCACAACAACCAGTTGAACCAGGCGCTGGCCGACTTTGTGAGTAGGCAGGGTTGGGCACCGATCTCCTTTATTGCCTGGAACAATGACGCGGGCCGTGGCGGCGTCACTGGCATGCGCCAGCTCCTGCCCGCGGCCACCAAGGACGGGTACGTGGGCTACTTCAACGTCGGCGAGCTCGACTTTTCAAGTCATGTCTCGAATGTCCGCAACAGCCGTGCCCAGGCTGTGATGCTGTTCATGGATGAGGAACCCGGCAGCCTCGCCATCCGGCAGATCCGGGACGCCGGACTGAAGACCCAGATCGTGGGTACGCTCGCCATGGGGTCGGACCGCTTCCTGAAGCGGCTCGATGCCCAACGGCTGGACGGCATGGTGCAGTACAACGCCTTCCCGCCCAACGCCGATGTGCCGCGCATCCGTAATTTCAGTCAACGCTACAAGGCGAAATACGGCGAGGAGGCGCACGGCTTTGCCGCCCAGTCGTATGACGGACTGATGGTGGCAGTCGCCGCGATGCGCGCAGCCGGAACGGTCAACAATGGCAAGGCCATTCGGGACGCTCTCGCCCGGATCAGGCATCAGGGCGTGATCGGCGACATTCAGTTTGACGCCAAGGGCCAGGCGCACCCGAGCGTTTACGTCACCCAGTGGTGTGCCGACGGAACTCGCCGCATCCTCTATCCAGACAGTGTAAAGGCCGGCTGCGGCGCAGGCTGACGCCGAGTGGTCTGACGCACCATGGGCGAAGCGCTGCTCGAGCAGGTGATCAATGGCCTGATGATGGGCTCGCTGTACGTGCTGGTCGCACTCGGCATGGTGCTGATCTACGGCGTGATGCATGTGGTGAACTTTGCGCATGGCGTACTGTTCACCCTGGGCGGCTATGTAGGGGTGTTCTGTTATCAGCATCTCGCGCCCAGCTACCCGCTCGCGCTTCTGCTTTCGATCGCTTCGCTCGCCGTCCTGGGCCTGGCGATCGAGCGTCTGGTGTTTCACCCGCTCGATGGCAACCTGCGCAACCAGGTGATCGCCTCGCTGGGGCTCATCCTGTTTCTTGAAAATCTCATCATCGCCGTTTGGGGAGCTACGGCGCTTCAGTGGAAGGTGGCGAGTACCGAACACCTGGTGAGCATCGGATCGCTCCAGTTCAGCGCCCATCACCTGGGCATCATCGTCATCACGCTTGCCCTGGTCGCGGTCCTGGGTGTTTTTCTCAAGTACTCCCGCTTCGGCACCGCGATCCGCGCAACCAGTCAAAGCCGCGAGGCCGCCATCGTGGTCGGCATTCCGGTGCGACGCGTTCAGCGCAGCAGCTTTGCGATCGGTTGCATGCTGGCAGGTTTGGGAGGCGGGCTGGTCGGCCCCCTGTTCCTGGTGTTCCCACAGATGGGCGATGTCCCGCTCGTCAAAGGTCTGGCGGGCATCCTGCTGGGCGGGATGGGTAGCGTCCCAGGCGCTGTCGTGGGCGGCATGCTGCTCGGCGTCACCGAGTCGGTGTCCACGCTATTCCTGCCCACCGACTATCGCGACTCGATCGCCTTCATGGTGATGGTGCTCATTCTCCTGTTTCGACCGCAGGGGCTCTTCGGGCAGCGGATCCGGGGGGAAGACTGATGCGCCGGATGGCGATCGTGTCACGCGCACTCGGCGTGCTGGCTTTGATCGGACTCCTCACCGCCCCGGTCTGGGCAGCGGGCCACCCTTATGTGCTCCACATGCTGGTGCTCTCCTGCATCGTTTCGATCGCAGCGGTGGGCCTCAACCTGATGCTGGGCTACGGCGGGTTGGTGAGCCTTGGCCACATGGGTTTTGCCGGGCTGGGCGCCTATGTGGCGGCGGTACTGATGGTCGATGCGCGCTGGGGGTTCTGGAGTGCGCTGGGAACGGCTGCGATCGCATCCGCGATCGCAGGGGCCCTGATCGGCCTAATCTGTTTCCGGTTCAGAGGGCACTTCTTCATGATCGTCACGCTTGCCTTCGGACTGCTGCTGCATGCGGTCATGAACAACTGGGATGATGTGACGCGAGGTGCAGCCGGTCTGCCCGGCGTGCCCCGTCCGGCCGCCTGGCGCTGGGGGGATACGGTGATCAGCTTCGGACAGCTGCCGAATTTCTACTACCTCGCGCTTGCGATCACGCTTGCCGTCTTTGCGTTGCAGTATGTCGTGGTGCGCTCCGACCTGGGCCGGGTGCTCGGATCGATCCGGCAGGACGAACGACTGGCGCGTGCGCGAGGCGTCAACGTGATCGTTTTCAAGACCGTGGTGTTCGCGCTCGGTTCGGCGCTTGCGGGCGTGAGCGGAGTGCTGCAGGTGTCGTTTCTCAGAGTGGCCGCGCCAGCGAGTTTCAACATGCTGGAGAGCATCAACACCGTGCTGGTGGTGATTGTGGGTGGCGCGGGTTTTCTCGTTGGTCCAGCGGTCGGGGCATTGCTCTATGTCACGCTGCCGGAGGCGCTGCGGCTCGCCAACGAGTGGCGACTGGTCATCTTCGGTGGCCTCCTGGTGATCATGATGCTGTTCGCCCCGCAAGGCATTGCCGGGCTCGCGTACACGCTGTGGCAGCGCATCACCGGCGATCGGTCTGCGCGATGAGCGTGCTCGAGATCAGAGGGCTGCACAAGGCCTATGGTGGCATTCAGGCACTCGATGATGCGGATTTCGTCATCGAGTCGCCTGGTCTGTACGGCCTGATCGGCCCGAACGGCGCCGGCAAGACCACCCTCTTCGATGTTGTGGCGGGTACGGTCCAGGCGGATTCGGGGAGCGTGCGCTTTGGCGGCCAGGACATCACAGGCTGGCCCTCGCATCGACGCGCCCTGGGCGGTATCTCGCGAAGTTTTCAGGAGTGTCGAGTCCTGCCCGAAGAATCCTGTCTGGACAACGTGCTGTTCGCAGCCCAGCCGAAAGGCCTGGCTGCGTGCATGTGGCAAGCCTTCACCCGAAACAATGCCCATCGGCGTCGCGTCACCGACGAGGCCATGCGGCTCCTTGGGCTGGTGCGGCTGCAGGGTCACGCTCACACGCCTGCGGCCCAGCTCTCCTTTGGTCAGAAGCGCCTCCTTGAACTGGTCTCGGTTTTCATGAGCTCGCCGCGCCTGCTGCTACTCGACGAACCCGCCTCGGGCGTGAATCCGGCGCTGCTCGAGGTGCTGTCCGATTTCATTTGCACCATGTATGCGGAGGAGGCTCGCGCCTTTCTGATCGTTGAGCACAACATGGAATTCATCATGGCGCTCGCTTCGGACATCATCGTGATGCATCAGGGTAAGGTGCTCGAACGCGGCAGCCCCCAGGCGGTGCAGGCGAGTCCACGGGTGCTCGAGGCCTACCTGGGATGACTACGACGCTACGCCTGGAGGGCTTCGGTGCGGGCTACGGTGCGCGCCTCATCATTGAAGACGTCTCCCTCGACGTAAACGCCGGCGAAATCGTCACCATCATTGGCCATAACGGCGCGGGTAAATCCACGCTGCTTCGCGGTCTCTTCAACCTCGTGCCCGTCCGGCAGGGCCGGATACTGCTCAACGGGCAGCCGGTCATGCACCTCGCTTCCGATCGCCTGCTCACCACCGGCATGGCGTTCATTCCGCAACACCGCAGCATCTTTCCCCGGCTCACCATCGCGGAAAACCTCAGGATGGGCGCCTACACTGTGCGCGACCCGGCTGTTCTGGCCGAACGCATGGCGCGCGTACTTGCGCTGTTTCCCATTCTCCGGAACCGGCTTGGTCAGTTGGCCGGATTGATGTCGGGCGGCGAGCAGCGGATGCTGGAAATCGCCCGCACCCTTCTGCAGGACCCGATAGTCATCATGCTCGATGAGCCCTCCATCGGCCTCGCGCCCCGAATGGTGGATGCGGTCTTCGATACCGTGAGACTGCTTCGCGATCAGGGCAAGGCTGTGCTGATGGTGGAACAGAATGTGCGCAAGGCCTTATCGGCTTCTGATCGCGGTGCGGTGATGGAACTCGGCAGTCTGCGGCTGGTCGATCAGGCGCAGCACCTGATCGACGACGAACGCGTGGCGCGGCTCTATATGGGTCGTCGATGATCGCAAGCCTGCCGCGGACGCCTGCGTCGGCAGGCTGCCCGGTGAAGCGCTTCAGGCATCGCGTGACCGCGGTCGCGCCACATGCCGGCACTCAGCTCAGCCCGCCGATCTGGCTGCAGCCCGAATCCGGGCCTGAGCAACCTCTTCACTCGGTTCGAGAATGCTTTCAGGCGCCAGTTCGCCTGGCCTGATCAGGACATGGTCGATCACTCCGGCGTATTGAAACGCCCCGTGGTGCGCATAACGCTCGCTCACGGACAGGCGGCGCGACAGGCCAACGCTCATGCCAGCGGTGGGGATACGAAGCATCGTGGGCGACAGGTCAACCTCGGTTGCACAAGGCTTGTCATGCAGCCACGCGCTTGCCTGACCTTTTCTCGCACCTGTGGCCGAATACTCATGGTTCTCACCCGCCTCGGTCTCGAATTCATCGATCATCTGGCGTAACCGGGCCGGATCTACTGGCGCGAGGTCGTTGATCTCGGCAGGATCATCGACAAGATTGAAAAGCATCCAGTTATCGAGATCAATCGACTTATCCGGCGTCTGCAGTGACACGATCTTCCATGAACCGGAGATATACGCACGGCTGCCCTGCAGCTCATAGTGCTGGCGATCCCTCGCGGGCGGCGCGTCCGGGGCAAGCACATTGCGCTCGGCGCTCGCCGACGCCAGCACACGAAGCTTGCCGGACTGAACATGGGCAATCAGCGACGGCGCGCCATCAAACATGATCTGTACCTGCCCCCCCACCAGATCGGTAACCGTCGGGTAGGTTAGCGGAACTCAACCGTCTGACCCACGCTTAGGGGGGTACCCCGGGGGTGGGGGTCGGCTGGCGGGGATTTGGAAGCGGTGGGGGTAGCCGTACGCCAAGCGGTGCGGTTCTAGCCCATAGGCCACGCAGCCCGTAGGACGCGCACCCTGTACCGGAGTCTGTAAACAGTCTGTAAATGCCCAGAAACCAAAAAGCCCAGCCGGGAGGGGTGGGCTAAATGCTTGATTTAATTGGGGTGGCTGATGGGATTCGAACCCACGACAACCGGAATCACAATCCGGGACTCTACCACTGAGCTACAGCCACCACCGAAACTGGCCTGCCCGACAGGAATCGAACCTGTGACCCTCAGCTTAGAAGGCTGATGCTCTATCCAACTGAGCTACGGGCAGCAAATTCTTGAAACAACCGCTGTCGTGCGACAGAACTTCGCCCTCTCCGGCAAAGCCGACCCGTTGATTGGACGGCTTGGCAATGCCCGGAAGGGATGGTCGGGGCGAGAGGATTCGAACCTCCGACATCTTGCTCCCAAAGCAAGCACTCTACCAGGCTGAGCTACGCCCCGAGAACCCAAAATTATAGCGTAAACGAAGCCGCGCAAGGTGAACGGGGCGATCGGGGAATACAATCCTGGCATGAGCAAGACACTCACCCCGAATCAAAACGAGCTGAAAAAGGCCGCAGCGCGCGCCGCCCTCGAGCACCTGGTGCCAGGAGAGGTGGTGGGCGTGGGCAGCGGCTCAACCGTCAATTTCTTTATTGACGAACTGGGCGCTCGCAGCAGCCAATTTCCACGCGCCGTGTCGAGCTCATCGGGCTCAACCGAGCGCTTGCTCGCCCACGGTATTGAAGTGCTCGACTTGAACGACGTGATTGCAGCGGGTCGACGGATTCCGGTTTACGTGGATGGCGCCGATGAAATCAATGCCTCGTTGCAGATGGTCAAGGGCGGCGGCGGCGCACTGACCCGCGAAAAGATCGTTGCCGCAGCAAGTGAGCAGTTTGTCTGCATCGTGGATCGCAGCAAATGGGTCGAGCAGTTGGGGCGCTTTCCGCTGCCTGTCGAAGTGATTCCGATGGCAGTTGAGTGGATCAGCGTACGGCTTCGCCGCCTGGGTGGCCAGCCCACCCTGCGGGCAGGCAACGCAACCGACAACGGCAATCTGATTCTGGATGTGGCCGGGCTGCGCATCGAAAACCCAGGCTCGCTGGAAGAGGAAATCAACCAGTGGGCAGGCGTCGTGACGGTGGGTCTGTTTGCGCGGCAGCCGGCGTCGGTGGCGCTGGTTGCAACGCCCGACGGCGTTGAAGCCCGGCGCGCCAAGCCTGCTACGCGCTAGGCGGCACGTATCCCGCGGGTTTGTCCCCGCCGTCGCCAAAGAAATATTTTTCCATTTGCGTGGCCAGGTACTTGCGCGCGCGCGCATCGGCAAGGTTCAAACGGTTTTCATTGACCAGCATGGTCTGATGCTTGACCCATCCCTGCCAGGCTTCCTTGCTCACGCTTTCCCAGATGCGCTTGCCGAGTTCGCCCGGATAGGGTGGAAAGTCAAGTCCGTCTGCGTCGCGTTGAAGCTTCACGCAAAAAATACTGCGCGCCATTGAGTTCCCCTTTTAATGTGACTTGAGCATACCGCGTTCGAGCCGCGTTGCCCGATGAGATTCACCGTTTTCGCCAGGGCCATCAGAGGTCTTTGATGAGCACTTGGGACATGCGCTGCCAGTTGTAGAGTTGCCGGCGCTCGGTGGGTAATTGGTCAATGCTGGACTGCACAAAGCCGCGCTTCAGGAACCAGTGCATCGTTCGCGTGGTGAGCACGAACAGCTTCTTGAGCCCGGCGGCCCGGGCGCGCTGTTCGATACGCTTCAGGATGCGCTCGCCATCGCCCTGTCCCTGAGCGCCAGGCGACACGGCAAGGCAGGCCATTTCGCCAATGGCATGCTGGGTAAACGGGTAGAGCGCCGCGCAGCCGAAGATCACGCCGTCATGTTCGATGACGGTGAAATTACCGATCTCGCGCTCGATCAACGCGCGATCGCGCCGCACCAGCGTGCCGTCTTCCTCGAGCGGGCGCATCAGCGCAAGCAACCCGCCAACATCGTCGGCAGTGGCTTCGCGCAGTTCCTCAAGCGTCTCTTCAACCAGCATCGTGCCGACGCCGTCATGGCTGAAGAGTTCGAGCAGCACACTGCCGTCGGGGTCAAACGGAATGATGTGGGCGCGCGCAACACCCCCCTCACAGGCGCGCAGCGCATGTCGCAGATAGAAGGCGCTATCGGCCTGAAGCGATCCGCCCTCCAGCAGCGTTCGCGCCTGCGCCTCGGAAATTTCGCCGCGCACGGCACCTTGCGGATCGGCGATTGCACCTGCTTCCGAAAGAAAAATCAGCTTTTCGGCATCGAGCGCGATCGCTGTGCTGGCGGCGACGTCCTCCATGCTGAGATTGAAGGCTTCACCGGTGGGCGAAAAGCCCAGCGGCGACAGCAACACGATGGTGCCGCTGTCAAGCGCCAGCCGGATGGTGGCAACATCAATCTTGCGGGTGAGGCCGGTCTGCAGAAAATCAACGCCTTCCACGATTCCCACCGGGCGTGCGGTAACCAGATTGCCAGACAGGATACGAATCGCTGAATGCGCCATGGGCGTGTTGGGCAGCCCCTGAGAAAACGCAGCTTCGATATCAAGGCGCAGTTCGCCGGCGGCTTCTTTTGCGCACTCGAGCGCCACGGCGTCGGTGACGCGCATGGTGTTGACATAGCGGCTCTGGGCGCCGCGCAGCCGCAGTTGTTCATCGACCTGCGGGCGCGAACCATGCACGAGGACAATTCGCATGCCCATCGCATGAAGCAGCCCAAGGTCATGGGCCAGCGCGGTAAGACGGCCCTGCGCAAACAGCTCGCCTGGCGCGCCAATCACGAACGTGCTGCCCCGGAACGCATGAATGTAGGGCGCGACCGTGCGCAGCCAGCTGACGAAACGAGCGGGATCGAGCCCGGATTCGGGAGAATTTGAGGCAGTCATCCCGCAATTATAATTTCGTCGCATGAAACCCACCGCCCGGCCACCAGGGCCGGTCGCCGCTTCCCCTGCCGTTCAGGCGGCTGAACGGCCCGTCACCCGCGCCTCCCCCAAGCCCCCGCCCCCTGCTGCGGTTCGGGTGCCCTTGCCGTCGCTCAATTTTCCCGAGGCGCTGCCGGTATCGGCTCACGCTGACGTGATTGCGCAAGCCATCCGCGAGTCGCCTGTAGTCATCGTGTGCGGCGAAACAGGCTCGGGCAAGACCACGCAGCTCCCCAAGATCTGCGCGCTGGCGGGGCGTGGCCAGGCCGGTCTGATCGGCCATACCCAACCGCGCAGAATCGCTGCAACCTCGGTGGCGGCTCGAATTGCTGAAGAGCTGGGCTCGCCCCTTGGCACGCACGTGGGCTATAAGATTCGATTTGGCGAGCGTTTCTCGCCCGGTGCCACCATCAAGCTGATGACCGACGGCGTGTTGCTGGCCGAAACCCAGTCGGATCCGCGCCTGCGTCAGTACGACACGATCATCGTTGACGAGGCGCACGAGCGAAGTCTGAACATTGACTTTCTGCTGGGCTATCTGAAGCGTCTGCTGGAGGGACCACGACGCCACGATCTGCGCGTGGTCATTACCTCTGCCACGATCGACGCCCAGCGCTTTGCCGCGCACTTTGCGATGGGCGGGCGCCCAGCGCCGGTCATCGAAGTGTCTGGGCGGCTGTATCCCGTGGAAATTCGCTATCAGGGCTTCGATGACGCGCATCGAGACGATGACGACGAAACCGATCTGCCCTCGCGTATTGATGAGGCGATTGAAACGCTCTGGCGCGAGGCGCCTGGTGATGCGCTGGTGTTTCTTCCCGGCGAGCGTGAAATTCGCGATGTTGCTGATCATCTGCGCAGACTCTGCGCGCGTGAGCAAGCCTCGCGCAGCCACTCGCCTTGGGCAAGGGGCCCGGTGGAGATCCTGCCGCTTTACTCGCGACTCGCGGCTGCCGACCAGCAGCGCATCTTTTCGGGATCCACCGGCAGGCGGGTGGTGCTCGCAACCAACGTTGCGGAAACCTCTCTGACAGTTCCTGGAATTCGCTATGTGATCGATAGCGGCGTCGCGAGGGTCAAACGCTATCGATACCGCGGCAAGGTGGAACAGCTGCAGATCGAGCCCGTGTCGCAGGCAGCAGCCAACCAGCGCGCCGGCCGCTGCGGACGCGTGGCTGACGGCGTCTGCATTCGATTGTTCGATGAAGCCGATTTCCTGGGCCGACCCAGGTTCACCGATCCCGAGGTGCTGCGGTCCTCTCTGGCTGCGGTCATTCTTCGAATGAAAGCGCTCCGGCTTGAAGACATCGAAGCGTTTCCGTTCCTCGACCCGCCGCCGCGGCGGGCGATCGCCGATGGCCTGGCCCTGCTGGCCGAACTGGGTGCAATCGACGTTCACCACTCGCTGACGCCCATCGGCCAGCGCCTGTCGCGACTGCCGGTTGACCCTCGAATTGGGCGCATGCTGCTCGAGGCGGCCGAGCGCCGATGCCTGCGCGAGGTTCTGGTGATTGCGTCGGCGCTGTCAGTTCAAGATCCTCGTGAACGGCCGATGGAAGCGCAGCAGGCAGCCGACGAGGCACATCGGCGCTTCGCAGACGAGCACTCCGACTTCGCGTCGCTGCTGAAGGTTTGGGATTACTGGCACGGCGAGCAGCGGGAACGCGAATCAAACCGAAAGCTTGCTCAGAAGCTTGAGCGCGAGTTCCTGTCGGTGCGCCGTCTTCGCGAATGGGCCGATGTGCATTCCCAGCTCGTTGAGGCCGTGCGCGAGAACAACTGGGCGGTCAATACCGAGCCTGCTCCGCCCGAGTCAGTGCATCGCGCACTGCTCGCCGGCCTGCTGGGTAACCTGGGCACGCGGGCACCCGACGAGGCCACTTATGCCGGCACGCATCAGGTGCGATTTGCCATTCACCCATCCTCGTCCGTGCTGAAGAAGGCGCCGCGCTGGGTGATGGCTGCCGAGATCGTTGACACGGCTCGGACCTACGCGCGTACCGTAGCGCGCATCGATCCCCTCTGGGTCGAGCAGGCAGCAGGCCATCTCATTCAGCGCAGCCATAGCGATCCCGCCTGGTCCAAACAGTCTGGCCAGGCGTTCGAGCTGGAACGGGGCATGATTTATGGCCTGGTGCTGTACTCGCAGCGGCGCGTGCTGCTGGCCCCTCGCAATCCGGCGCTCGCGCGTGAGTTGCTCATCCGCGAAGGGCTGGTGGGCGAAGGGATCGATGCCAAGCTGCCATTTCTGCTGCATAACCGCAGGCTGATCGCTGAAATCGAAAAGCTGGAGCAAAAGATTCGTCGCCCAGACCTGCTGGTCGACGATCAATTTCTGTTCGATTGGTACGACGCCAGGCTGCCGGAGCGCGTCACCTCGCTGCAGCGTCTCGAGCAATGGTTGGGCAAGGCATCGCCGGTTGAGGCCAAAGCGCTGATGCTGTCGCGCGAGCAGTTGATGCGACGCGAGGAAACCGGCGTTGCGAGCGATGCGTTTCCTCGCCAACTGCTGATGCGGGGAGCCAGTTTCGAACTCGATTACCGGTTTGACCCGGGTGCCGATGACGATGGCGTCACGGTGCGCGTTCCCGTGGTGCTTCTGAACCAGGTTGACCCGGTGCGCTGCGAATGGCTGGTTTCCGGCATGCTGCGAGACAAGGTGCAGGCGCTGGTCAAGTCGCTGCCACCCAAGATTCGCAGGGTGGCGGTACCGATTCCTGATTATGCCGAGGCGTTCGTTCACCGGATGGGCGAACGGGTAGGCGAAAGTCCGCTTGCGCAGGCGATTCTGATGGATCTGGCCGAAACCTTCAGCGTTCGCGCACAACTGACCGACTTTCGAATCGAGAGCGTGCCGGCGCATCTGTTCATGCGCTTTGTGGTCACCGATGCGCATGGCGCTCGCCTGGGCGCCGGGCGGAATTTGGCGCTGCTGAAGAGCGAGTTCGGCGACCGCGCCCAGGGCGCCTTCCGACAGGCGTTATCGGCGTTGGGCTTGAGCGCTTCCGGGCAGGGACCCGCCGAGAGCCCAGGCAAGACGACGCCCGGGCCCGCCGGACAGGCCGCCAGGCTTGGGCGAGGTACACCGGGGCCTCAGGGCGCCGGCGGCTCAGGCTCTGAACGTGGCGCGGCCACGGACGCGCCGCCCGACGCGAGGCACCCCGCCGTGCCGTCGCTACCGCTTGCGGGCGAACGACATACCGATTGGCGCTTTGGCGCGCTACCCGAGATCCTCGAACTCGAACAGCGGATTGACGGGCGCCGCCAGACGCTGATTGGCTATCCCGCGCTGGTCGATCGCAGCGATTCCGTTGAGCTTGCGGTGTTCGATGACGCCGATGAGGCCGCACGCGAGCATCGGCGCGGCCTGATTCGCCTCTTTCGGATTGCGCTCCGCGAGCCCCTGCGATTTTTCGAGCGGAATATCGGCGATTTTCAGAAGATGTCGCTGCAGTTTGCGAGTTTCGGAAGCGCAGAGGATCTCAAAAACGATCTGGTGTCGGCCCTCATCGTGCGGGCATGCCTTGCCGAGCCGCTACCGGCCGACGAAGCGGGCTTTCGGGCTCGCCTGGAGACGTCGCGGCCCCGCCTCACGCTCATTGGCCAGGAACTGGCGCGTGTCACGGCGGAGGTGCTGGCAGAGCATTCAGCGCTGGTGCGAAAGCTTACGCAGGCGCGGGCCTGGCCGTCAGCGTCTGACGACGTTCAGAGTCAGCTGGCCGGGCTTTTCCCCAAGCGGTTCATCGTGCAGACGCCGTGGGAGCAGCTGCGGCATTTGCCGCGCTACCTGCGGGCGGCTGCGATGCGTCTCGATAAGCTGCGTGAAGATCCCGCTCGCGATGCCAGGCTCATGGCCGAGATATCGCCGCTTCTGCTGAACTTTCGGCGTGCAGTGTCGCAGCGCAAAGGGGCGGCTGATGCCCGCCTCGAAGAGTTCCGATGGATGATCGAGGAACTCAGGGTGTCAATGTTCGCGCAGACGCTTCGTACACCCATGCCGGTTTCAGTGAAGCGGCTGCAGAAAGCCTGGGAAGCGATTCGCGAGTAGTCGCCTGCTACCTACCGAAGCCCGGTGGCCCAGATGATGGTGGTCACCGTGACCACCGCTATCAGCGTTCCGCCCAGGATTGCTGCGCTGATTGCCGGAGTGGGCAGCCCGTAGCGTTGCGCGATGATGAAGGTGTTGCTGGCGGCGGGTAGGGCGGCGCAGACCACGCCTGCGGCAGCCACCGTGGGGTCGAGCGGCCAGATCAGCATCATCATCAGCGCCGCGACCGTTGGTGTCAGCACCAGTTTGATGGCCACCAGGGTGCTGATTTCCTGGTTGAAGCGAAAGGGCCTGCCGCCCAGCGCGGCTCCGATCGCAAACAGCGCGCAGGGACCTGCCGCGTTGGCGAGCATTCGGGTGAAGGTGTCGGCCGCTTGTGGCAATGAGAATCCGGCCGCAGAAAATACCAGCCCCACGAAGATCGACCCGAGCAGGGGCGACACCAGCACACTGCGCGCGGCCGTGACAATCGATCCCATCAATCCGACGCGGCGGTCGCGCTGCAACTCCAGGATCAGGATGGTGAGCGCAATCAGCACAATGTTGTCGGTGATGACGGCCAGGGTGACAGTGGGCAGCAGGTGATCGCCCAGCTGTCCGAGCAGCGCGAGGCCAAGGTAGCCGACATTGCCATGCGAGGCGCCCAGTGCGAACGAGGCGGACTCGGACACCGAGCGACTGGGTTGTCCCAGGGCGGTGCGTCGGGCGATCAGGTAGGCGAGCCCAAAGGACGTCAGGCCCGCCACAGCGATACCCGCTGCCAGGCCGGGCTCAAACAGCTCTTCAAGCGGGCGCAGCGCCACGACGCGGAACAGCATCGACGGCAGCGCGAACCAGTACACGAAGGCGTTGATGCCGTCGATCGCCCCGGCGGGCAGCATGGCGCGGGCGGCGGCGACGTAGCCGCACAACACCAGCGCAAAAACCGGAGCCGTGACATTGAGAACATCAAGCATCAGGCTGCCGAGTGTAGCGGTTTGCGGCACAATTGCTGTTCCATCCATTTTTTGTCGAAGCAGCAATGTCGTATTGCAGCAGCAGCGCTCGCCGTCGTTTCGTTCAACACGCAGCGGGCGCATCGGCCGCTGCCGCCGGGCTCTTGCCGCTGGGCGCCCGGTCCAGCAGCCCGTCCACCGCGGCACGCCCGCCGGAGTGGGTCTATGTGCTCAACTCCCGCGACGCGTCGGTGTCTCTTATCGACAAGGCCGCGCGGACCGAGTCGCGGCGAATCACCGTCGGCAAAGAGCCACACCATCTGTATCCCACACCCGATGGCCGCTCGCTGATTGTTGGCAACGCCATGAGCGACGACCTGGTGTTTTTCGACCCGGTCACAGCCGACATCCAGCGACGTATTCCGTCGATCGACGACCCGTATCAGCTTGGCTTTTCACCTGATACGCGCTGGTTTGTCACCGCGGCGCTCAGGCTGGATCGGGTTGATATCTACCGTTACGAACGCGGCGAGTTGAAACTCGAAAAACGCCTGTCAATCCCGAAGGCGCCCAGCCATATCTGGTTCTCCGCTGACAGCAGCATGGTGTTTGCCACGCTGCAGGACAGCAATGAGATCGTCGCAATCAGCCTGCAAAAGCTTGAGCCGGTCTGGAAGCTTCGCACGGGCAAGCAGCCTGCCGGAATCGTCATCACACCCGATGATCGTCATCTGCTGGTAGGCGTCATGGGCGAAAATTTCGTCGATGTCATTGATTGGCGTGCGCAGAAGAGCATCCGGAGGATCGTTACCGGGCGCGGCGCCCACAACCTTCGCGGGCTGGGCGATCAGCGACACGTGTTTGTCACGAATCGAGTTGACAATTCGGTCAGTTGCATTGACATGCGCACGTTCCAGGTGGTCAGCAGCTTCCCCGTACCGGGTGGCCCCGACTGCATGGAAATCACCTCTGACCGAAAAACCATGTGGATCACCAACCGCTTTGCCAGGCAGGTATCGCTGGTCGATCTCGCCAATGGCCGCATCATCCACACCATCGGTGTCGGGCGCTCGCCGCATGGCATCTTCTTCACTGATCGTGCGCCGCTGATCTGACGCGCGAGCGCACGGTGCCGCTTCGCCCAACCACCCGTCGCAGGCTCTGTGTGATGGCCGCCGCAGCCTGGGTGGCTGCCGCGCCCGCCCGCGCCGCCGCGCCCGGCGCGGTCGATCCGGGTGCCAGTTACACGTGTAAAGGCTGGCTGTATCTCACTTTGGATACCGGCAGCATGCGCGACGCCGAACTGATTGCCGACATCTTGAAACGTCACCAGGTCAGGGCCACGTTTTTCCTCGCCAGCGAGAAAACCGTTCGGGGTGACCACTCCCTGGATCTTTCGTGGACACCGTATTGGCGGGCCAGGGCGGCCGAAGGGCACCGCTTCGGCAGCCATACCTTTGATCATGTGTATCTGCGGGAGGGGCGTGCCGGACAAACGCCCCAGGGGGCCTTTGTTGCGCGGCCACAGTTCGGCGAGTCGGCGGGCAAGGATCAGGTCTGGAATTCGGCGGATCTGTGTCGCGAGTTGAAACGCGTCGAGCATCGGTTCCGCGACATGACGGGGCAGGGCCTGGAGCCGCTCTGGCGGGCTCCCGGTGGTCGAGCCCCAGCCGTCGCCATGGATGCCGCTGTGGGGTGCGGGTTTCGGCATGTACACTGGGCAGATGCTGGGTTTCTGGGCGACGAGCTGCCCTCGGATAAGTTTCCGAACGACAAGTTGCTGGCCCAGGCGCTGTCGCGACTCCGAAGCGGCGATATTCTGATGGCGCATCTGGGCATCTGGTCTCGTAAAGACCCGTTTGCGCCGATGCTCGATCCGCTGATCGCCGGTCTGCGGAAAAAGCATTTCTGTTTTGCCACGCTCGATCATCATCCCGACTACCGACGTTAAAACGCCATGCTCGATTCACTGATTCACGCCTTTGTTGCCACGCAAACCTGGATTCACGAGACGCTTCTGCAGCCTGTCATGTTCACGCTTGGCCTGATGCATCTGAGCGAAATGGCCTTTGATGCGCTCGAATGGGTTCTGATTGGTCTGATCGAAGTGGTGGGCATGGTGGTTGTGTTGGGCCTGCTCGAGCGGTGGATGCCTGCTGAACCTTCGGCTGGGCGAAAAGAATGGCGGGTCGATGTGGTGTACGCGATGCTCAGGCGGGTCGGCGTTGTGCCGCTGTTGGCGTTTGCGCTCTTTACGCCCCTGGTTGACGCGATTGAGGCGCAGCTTCGCTTCGCGGGCATTTCGCGACTTCCGCTTGATTCGGCTCTGCCGGGCATCACCGATGTTCCCTGGGTCAGTTTTCTGATCTACCTGGTGGTGTTTGATTTCGTCGATTACTGGCTGCATCGCGCGCAGCACCGCTGGCCCTGGTGGTGGGAACTGCACGCGGTTCACCATAGCCAGCGGCAGATGACCTTCTGGACCGAAGACCGTAACCATCTGATCGACGATCTGCTGCGTGATGGTCTGATGGCGCTGCTCGCGGTGGCCATTGGCGTTGCGCCCGGCCAGTTCATCGGCATCGTGGTGGTGTCGCGCCTCCTGCAAAGCGTTCAGCATGCGAATCTGCGCTGGCGCTATGGTCGCCTGGGCGAGCAGCTGCTTGTCAGTCCCAGTTTCCATCGGCTCCATCATGCAGTTGACTTTGGCCATGACGGTCCCGCGCGTGGATGCAACTTTGCCGTGCTGTTTCCGGTCTGGGATCGCCTGTTCGGCACCCTGAACAACCGGCCTGGCTTTGTACCCACCGGAATTCGCGATCAGGTCGAAGGGCGCGACTACGGCAAAGGTTTTTTCCGCCAGCACTGGCTGGCCATCAGTCGGATCTTCGGGCGCGCCTGAGCGCTGATCCGATTCACAGCGCAGCCGCGGCACGACTCGGGTCCGAAACGTCGCCGACCTGCGCGCAGGAGTTCATGGATGGCGTTGGGTCTGATCATCATCGGTGACGAAATTCTGTCGGGCAAGCGGCAGGACAAACACTTTGCCAAGGTTCTTGAGCTGACCTCCGCACGCGGTATGGAGCTTGCCTGGGTGCGCTATCTTGGTGATGAACGTGCCCGGATCGTTCATGCGCTGCGCGATTCTTTTGCCAGCGGTGACACCGTGCTGTCGTGTGGCGGCATTGGTGCGACCCCGGACGACCACACACGACAGGCAGCGGCCGAGGCGCTTGACGTTCCGCTTGCGCTGCATCCGGAAGCCGCCGACCTGATTCGGCAGCGTGCGGCCGAGATGGCGCGCGAGGGCAAAGCGTCGGCCAACCCCGACGCGCCCGAGAATCGGCAGCGACTCAAGATGGGCGAGTTTCCTGAAGGCGCTCGCATCATTCCGAATCCCTACAACCGCATTCCCGGATTCGCTATCCGCCGGCACTACTTTGTGCCAGGTTTTCCTGTGATGGCCTGGCCCATGATCGAGGCCCTGCTGGACGGCGAACTGATCGGCGAGCGCCCCGGGGCTGCGCGAGTCGAGCGTTCATTTCTGGTGTATGAGCTGGCCGAGTCAACCGTGACGCCGCTGATGGAGGCGCTCGAGCGGGAACTGCCCGGTGTACGAACGTTCAGTCTGCCGTCGGTGGGCGAGGACGGTAGCCGCCGTCACATCGAGCTGGGCGTCAAGGGCGAGGCGGCGGTGGTCGATGATGCGCTTCAGCGCTTGCGGCGCGGCGCGCTTACGCTCGGAGGCCAGCTTGGCCCTTGAGCGCAGAACCTCAGCGGGCTGACCGCGACACGATCGACATCCGGCAAGCACGGTCGCCGTGACAGCCTCATAATTGCCCGGAAACAACGGAGAACGCCGATGAACATGCCGGCCGAGGCGATGCTGCGCGACGTGCAGCTCGATGACAAGTACACCGCAGACCAGGGTCAGGTTTACATGACCGGTACCCAGGCGCTGGTGAGGCTGCCGCTGATGCAGCGGCGTCGCGACCTGGCTGCGGGTTTGAATACGGGGGGCTACATCAGCGGCTATCGGGGATCGCCGATTGGTGCCTACGACCAGGCGTTGTGGCGCGCCAAAAAGCATCTTGATGAGCATCACGTGCGCTTTGTTCCTGGGCTCAATGAAGATCTGGCGGCCACCGCAATCTGGGGAACGCAGCAGCTGCATTTCTTTCCGGGTGCGCAGTACGACGGCGTGTTTTCAATCTGGTACGGGAAAGGGCCGGGCGTTGATCGAACCGGCGATGCCTTCCGCCACGCGAATCAGGCGGGCAGCGCCGTCAACGGTGGGGTGATCGCAATTGGTGGCGACGACCACGGCGCCAAGTCGTCCACGGTGGCCGCTCAAACCGATCATATTTTTATCGCGGTTTCGATGCCGGTGCTGGCGCCGGCCACGGTCCAGGACTACATCGATCTGGGACTGCACGCCTTTGCGCTGTCGCGGTTCTCTGGCTGCTGGGTCGGTTTCAAGGCGGTCACCGATACGCTTGAAACCGCGGGTATTGTTGACGTGTCGTCTGACCGGCTCAACATTGTGCTGCCGCAGGATGTTCCGATGCCTCCGGGGGGGCTTAACGCCCGCTGGCCCGAAGAGCCTTTCCTGAAGCTCGAAGAGCGGCTGGTTCGATGGAAGCTGCCAGCAGTGCGCGCCTACGCGCGGGCCAACCGGCTTGATCGCAACAGCCTGGGTCGGCCGGATGGGGCGCCCGCACGGCTGGGCATTCTGTCCACCGGCAAAGCCTATCTCGACACGATGCAGGCGCTGGTTGAACTGGGCATTGATGACGCCACCGCGCGCCATATCGGCTTGCGGGTGTATCGGGTGGCCATGCCCTGGCCGCTTGAGCCCGAGAGCGCGCGCGAGTTCTGTGCCGGCTGCGAGGAAGTGTTGGTCATCGAGGAGAAGCGCTCGATCATCGAATCGCAGTTGAAAGAAATTCTTTATGGACTCGAGCAGCGTCCGCTTGTCACGGGCAAGCGCGACGAGCGTGACGCACCGCTGGTGCCGGAGGCGGGCGAACTGTCCCCCGCGATCCTGGCCCGAATTATCGCAGCCCGGCTACGGCGTCATACGGGTCGCCTGTCTGATGCGTTTGGTGAGTCCGATACCGAGATCGAGTCCCGCATGGCTCGGCGCCTTGAGGAGTTCGAGTCGCGCGAACGCGGAATGTCCAAGCTCGCAGTGCCGATCGAGCGCATTCCGTATTTCTGCTCGGGTTGCCCGCACAACACATCGACACGGGTGCCAGAAGGGTCTCGCGCCAACGCAGGCATTGGGTGCCACTACATGGCGCAGTGGATGGACCGCTCCACGGCAAGCTTTACGCAGATGGGCGGCGAGGGTATGACCTGGGTGGGGCAGGCGCCGTTTTCCGCCACACCTCATGTGTTCCAGAACATCGGCGACGGCACATATTTCCATTCCGGCTCGCTCGCCATCCGCCATGCGATCGCCACCAACACGCCGATCACCTACAAGATTCTTTTCAACGATGCGGTAGCGATGACCGGCGGTCAGCGCCACGATGGATCCCTGACCCCCGACCGCATCGTCGCGCAAGTGTTGGCCGAGGGCGTCACCCGGGTGGTGGTGGTCACCGATGAACCCGAAAAATACCCAGCGGGATATTTCCCCGCGTCGGTGCCGGTTCACCACCGCGACGACCTCGACCGCGTTCAGCGCGAGCTGCGCGAGTTTCGCGGCGTGTCGGTGCTGGTTTACGACCAGACCTGTGCTGCGGAAAAGCGCCGCCGTCGCAAGCGTGGTGCTTTCCCCGACCCGGACAAGCGCGCCTTCATCAATGAGGCCGTCTGCGAGGGCTGCGGCGATTGCGGCGTCAAGTCCAATTGCGTGTCGATCGAGCCGGTGGAAACCGAGTTTGGCCGAAAGCGCGCAATCAACCAATCGTCGTGTAACAAAGACTTTTCGTGCGTGAACGGCTTCTGCCCAAGCTTTGTCACGCTCGAAGGCGCCAAGCCCAAACGCGGGCGGGCCAGCCAGGTTGCGCCGGATGCCGCGCAGGTTGCGCTGCCTGGGGTCACGCTGCCCGATATCCAGGGCGCATGGTCGCTGCTGGTCACCGGCATCGGCGGAACCGGCGTGGTCACGATCGGGCAGATTCTCGGTATGGCCGCGCACCTGGAGGGCAAGGGCGTCACGGTGCTCGACATGGCCGGCCTTGCGCAAAAAAATGGCGCGGTCATGAGCTTCGTGCGCATCGGGGCCGACCAGCAGGCGCTTCATGCCCCGCGAATCGGTCTGGCTTCGGCCGATGCAGTCATCGGCTGCGATGTCGTTGTCACCGCCGGGCGCGAGGCAATGCAGCGGGTGTTGTCGGGGCGTACGCGTGTCGCAGTCAATGTGGCCAGTACACCCACCGCCGATTTCACCCGAAATGCCGACTGGAGCTTCCCACTCAATGGCATGGAGCAGACCATTGCCGATGCAGTGGGCGAATCCAATGCATCGTTCGTCGATGCAACCCGCCTCGCCACCGGCCTGTTGGGCGACGCCATCACCGCGAATCTGTTCATGCTGGGCTATGCCTGGCAGCTGGGGATGATTCCCTTGTCGGCGCGTGCCATCGAACGTGCCATTGAACTGAACGAAGTCTCGGTGGGCACCAATCTGGCGGCGTTCCTGTGGGGGCGGCGGGCGGCGGTGGATCCGGCGCAGGTTGAGCAACTGGCTGCTCCGCCAAAGACGTTACCGCCGTCCAGAATGCTGTCCGCCACGCTTGATGAACTGATCGCTCGTCGCGTGGATTTTCTCGCCGACTACCAGAATGACGTATGGGCGGCGCGCTATCGCGCGCTGGTCGATCGCGTGCGTGCGGCTGAACGCTCGCTGGGACTACCCGTCGGCGATTCGCCCGAGGCGATGCCACTGACTGCTGCAGTAGCCAAAAACTTTTACCGCCTCATGTCCTACAAGGACGAATATGAAGTGGCGCGTCTTTACACGACCGGTGACTTCGAACGGACAGTGCGTGAGCAGTTTGAAGGCGAGGTTCGGATGCGCTTTCATCTGGCGCCGCCGCTTCTGTCGCGGCGCAATGAGAAGGGTGAACTGATCAAGCGAAGCTGGGGGCCCTGGGTGCTGAGCGTGTTTCGAGTACTCGCACGCCTGCGCGGGCTGCGCGGAACGCCGTTTGACCTGTTCGGCTACACCGAAGAGCGCCGGATGGAGCGGCGGCTTATCGACGAATACGAGACGCTGCTTGACCGGCTGATCGCCGAACTGACGCCGGCACGCCATGATCTCGCGGTTCGCCTCGCCTCATTTCCAGAGCAGATCCGAGGGTTCGGACACGTCAAGGAGCGCAATGTCCACGCTGCACTGGCCTCACGCGATCAGGGGCTGGTGGGCTGGCAGTCGGCGGGCACGTCTTCGTCTGATCAACCTGTTCCCCAAATGGAAACGGCCCGTTGACCGGGCCGTTTCCGTGCTCTCTAGCCCGTAGGCTGGAGCTTGAGGAGGAGGCTTACGAAACTTCAGGCGGCTTTTTTGGCCGAGCGGCTGTTAACCGTTTTGCTGGCCGCTGCCACGTTGGCCTCAGCCATTTCCACCACTTGCTTGGTGGCGCGGCTGACTTGATCAAACGCGGTGTTGGCGGCCGAGACAGCCGACTTCACCAGCGTCATGACGCCTTCGCTGCCAGCGGGGGCATTGCGAGCCATCGAATCGATCGCGGCAAACAGCTGCTTGTTGCCGTCGGCCATTTGTTTTTCAACCAGGCGAGCCAGTTCGGCGCTGGTTTCCGAGGCGATTTCGTAGCAATGCTTGGCGTACGAAGCGGCCTTGTCGGCGCTCGGTTGCAAGGAGGTGGCCGACA
>Ga0169931_10001999_pt1 | contig 33499 bp, 25 predicted proteins | sample Kivu_15m_20L_FD_129675 | JGI IMG/M metagenome (GOLD analysis project Ga0169931, IMG submission 129675) | Freshwater microbial communities from Lake Kivu, Western Province, Rwanda to study Microbial Dark Matter (Phase II) - Kivu_15m_20L... | ecosystem: Environmental > Aquatic > Freshwater > Lake...
CTGAGGCGTTGCTGCATTGGCTCCGTGGACATCGAATGACCACGGGTCATTGGCTGGGGGCGGTCCTGCCGATGTTTCGCAGCGGCTGTCGCGATCATGAAGTTGCGGAGTTCGTCTGGCTCCCACTTTCGGGCTGGAGGAGAGTGGAGCCCGAACTCGAAAAGTACCTGAATGTATTCTTTCGTTGGCCGATGGTGATCATCGCCATCTTGGTCGTCCCGATTGTGGCGATCGAAATGCTTGCTGCCGAGTGGCTGGACGAAAGTCTCATCGCACGGCGCGGACTGGAAATCTTGACCGCCGTGATTTGGGTCGCATTTACGCTTGAGTTCATTCTGATGATTTCGGTAACTCCGAAAAAGCTCAAGTATGTTCTGAGGCACTGGTTGGAAATTCTAGTGATCGCCTTGCCGATGCTCGCGTTCCTGAGAACGGCTCGCCTTGGCCGATTGGCTCGACTTAAAGACCTGAGCAAAACCGTCCGGGTCTATCGGACAAAAGGCTTGTACGCTCGTTGGTGGCGAGCGATCGTCGCCTTGGAACTGATCGACCGCGTCCAGCGCCTCGACATGGATAGCTATCTCAGCAGCTTGGAGGATCAGTACGAAGAAAAACGAGAGGAAATTAACCGGCTAGAGCAAAAGCTTGAAGAGACTCGCAAAGAGGTCGCCGCCCGAAAGGCCAAAACTGAACCGCCCTCCGAAATCGCCGATCATCGGCGAGTTGCCTGACCGGAGTCCCGCAGAGTGGGTCCTTCCTCTCCCGAGTCAATCCATCACTTCCAGCGAATAAAAGGCCTTCGGTTCTCGCTTGGCAAGACCTGCCCAATCTTTGCCGCCCGCGGGAAGCTCCGACTAGCGAGGTAAGCCAAAAGTGGCTGAACCTTTTCCTGATCGACTCCGAGCAGCACACCGCCGCAAGTTTGGGGGTCATACAAAGCCGCTTTCTTCAGATCGGAGAGGAGAGCACCGGAGCTGTCGACTCGCGCCGCGAATGTCTCATTATCCGGCGCCAGGGTACTGAGATGGCCTGCCGAGACGGCTGGCGCAAAACCGTCTAGCAGGGGGAGTGTCTCAAGCTCAATTTCAGCACCGCAGTGGCTCGCTTCGAGCATCTCGATCAGGTGCCCCGCTAGTCCAAAGCCGGTCACATCTGTCATTGCCTGCGGCTGGAACTTGGCAACCACCTCTAGCATGACCTCGTTGCTCACCAGAAGATGCTGCTCGAGCCTCAGATAATCGGCTCCCTTGAGATCGCCTTGCATATTAGCGGCGAGTAGTGCCCCGGTGCCCAGCGGCTTCGTCAAAACCAGCGCCGCGCCCGGCGCGAGCCCGTTCTTTTTAAGTGGAGGCGCAAGCTGCTCACCGAGAATCGTAAAGCCAAGTGCCAGCTGCAACCCTTCGATCGTGTGACCGCCGGCGAGTTCGACGCCGGCTCGAACAAATTCCTCGCTCGCTCCGAGCATCACTTCACGGAGGAGTCGCTGCTGCCCTCGGGGGTGTCCCAGAGGGATTTGAATATTTGCCAAAGCAACAGTCGGCCGAGCGCCCATGACATAGAGATCACTGAGCGCATTCAAGGCTGCGATCCGACCGGCAAGAAAGGGTTCATTCACGGGGGCGACAAAAAAATCTGTCGTCAGCGTCGCTTGGCCGCTCGGTACCTTGACGATGGCTGCGTCATCCGGCTCAGCCAAGCCAACGACTACTTTGCCCGAATCATGACGGGGGAGTTCCTTGAGCGTCTCGGCTAACAGTGTCGCCCCAATTTTTCCTCCGCAACCAAGGCAGCGGGGGCGCTCTTCATTCATCACCGAATCAGCTGGCATCTGCGGTGGACGGTAGTCCTGATACATTCTCATGAAGCGGGTGTCGATCCGATTCTTCATCCGCCACCAACTGGGGCCTTCCAAAGACCAGCCGCGATATTCCGCGATCGCTCGCCCATCTCCAAGGTTGAGCAATTTTAGAAAATCCCGCTGCGGACGGTAAACTTGCAGCGATTCACCACGCAGTGCCCGCTGCAGGTTCTCCCAGAGCACAGGTCCCTGGCGGACAGCGTAGACACCAGCTTTGTCTGTTGGCGAATCGACCAGCGTTCCGCTGTCACCAACGGCAAAGATTGAGTCGTCGCTCACAGTCTGCAATGTGGAGCGGGTCGCCAAGAAGCCACGCTGGTCTCGCTCTAAATCGAGATTCGAAAAAACGGCTGGACCTCGCGCGGTCGTTGCCCAGATGACGACATCAGCAGACAGGCTACGGCCCGACAACGCGTGGCAACCCGTGCGGTCAACCCCTGCGATCCGCTCGCCACGAATCAGCTCGATATCAAAGCGACGACAAGCCTCAACGGCTTTTTTAACCGTACTTGATTTCAGCCCACTGCCAATCTCTGCCGCGCCGGTCACTAGCGTGATTTCAAGTTTTTCTAAGCCGAAAAGCACCTCGGCCAGCGGACTGGATTGAGCCGATGATCTGCGATTCCAAGCGGAGCGGAGACACCATCCGATTTCCAGCGAGCCGGCTCCTCCTCCGACTATCAGCACTCGGCATTCGCGATGAGTAGAAGCAATATCCTGCAGCCGCGACTTGAGGCGCTGCAAGAAAGTTTGCATCGGCTTGACCGTGATTAGTCCAGCGGGGTCGTCGACTGTGACACCGTCGAAGGAGGGCTGAGAGCCGATTCCGATCGAGAGCAAGTCATAATCGAGCGGCGGCCGTTTGGCGAAGTGTAATTGGCGCTGGCGGCGATCAATCCCAGTGACCTCATCGAGCACCAACCGCGTGCTGCCGCCAGCGGTCAGTCGTACGAGATCGATTTCCATTTCGTCAACGCGATATTGCCCAGCCAATACTCCGGGAAACATTCCCGAGTAAGTCGCCACCGGGTAATTGGATAGGCAAATCAGCTGGGTGTCCGGTAGCGGCTGCATTCTCCACATGCGGAGGATGTGGGCGTTCGTATGTCCCACACCCCAGAGCACCAGATTCTGTTTTGCCAGCCGAGCTTGCATGATTCAATTCAATCTGGGGATTGCAGCAGCCAATTGCCGAAAAGCGGGATATGATAGAAACCTGCGCGGAAACACTCTGGAATAGTACGCTAGAGATGTTCGGCGAATTGTAACCGATTCCCACAGCCTTGCTCATCACTGTTCAGTATGCTTGCCAGTCTCTATCGCATGGCCCGTCATGATTAGTTTGGCGAGAAGTTTACCTAGCCTCACGACGGTGCCCAGAGAGGATTCACCCCCGAGGGCCGACCGGCCGTCGGACGGCTGGCTAGTTTGGCTCGTGCTGGCCGCTTTGTGCTTTGTTTTTTTTGGTCAGCCGACTCCGGACGTCAATGAATCGCACTACCTTCCCAAGGCGAAGCAGTTTTGGGATTCGAGTTGGTGCCCTGGCGATCTATTTCTTGGGTCGGCAGACGCCCACTGGTTGTTTTTCGCCACGAGCGGTTGGGTAACTCGCTTTGTTTCGCTGGAGTGGTACGCGTGGATCGGCCGGCTCGCGAGTTGGCTGTTGTTTGCGTTTGCGTGGCTGGAGTTGTCGCGAGCCATCTCGCCGCGAAAATGGCTTCCGGTGCTGACCCTGCCGCTGTTCTTCTTGTTCAATTTGCGGTTTCATTTAGCGGGCGAGTGGGTGGTCGGCGGCTTTGAGGGGAAATCCCTCGCTTACGGCTTTGGCGTTTGGGCCCTCGCGGCGTGGTTAACAGGTCATTGGCCTCGCACGATTTTGCTTCTCGGTGCCGCGATTGGCTTTCACGCTCTCGCTGGTCTCTGGTTATCACTGGCAATTGGTCTGGTAACTCTCTCCTTGGGTCCATTTGGAATCGCTCATGCGATGCGTGAGACGCTGGGACAACGCTCGCTGGGTGGCTGGCTCCAAATTCTTGCTGGTGTCGGCTTGGCGATTGCGGGAGTCCTGCCGGGATTACTGAGTCAATCAGGAGCGACCCCGGAGCAACTGCGCGGAGCGGCTGTGATCCAAGTCACACAGCGACTAAGTCACCATCTTTGGTTCTCAGCTTTTCCCACATTGAGGATCGCGCTGTTCGCCTTACTGACGGCGGTTTGTCTATTTCTCAGTCGCAAAGTGCTTTGGCCGCGAGAGCTTGAATTGCTGTTTCGGCTGGCGATGATGGGCTTGTTGTTCAACCTGGCTGGGCTGTGTCTATCGGCTGCCACAGCGGAGCAGGGGAGCGTCGGGGAGATCGCTTTTTCGCTGCTGCGGTTTTACTGGTTTCGTTTTGCTGACTTGGCAGTGCCATTGGCGGTGACGATGGGGTTGGGCTGGTTGCTTGCGGCTTGGCACCGAGCAGGCAATCCGCGACAGCTGATCTGGATCACGCGATTCGTCGGGATATTTTTGATCGCAGCCTGTGGGCTTCAAGCTTTCGAGAATTGGCAACCCGGAATGGCCGCGGGAGATATTGCGGCACTAGAACGGTATCCGGGAGAACCGCAACGGGAACGAGACTTAGCGAAGAACTGGCGGCAAGTTTGCGAGTGGGTCGCGAGAAACACGCCTGTTGATGCGAGATTCATCACGCCTGCCAAGCAGCAGACCTTCAAGTGGCACGCAGGACGAAGCGAGGTCGTTTGCTGGAAAGACATGCCGCAGGACCCCGCATCGATCATTGAGTGGGCGGACCGCATTTCCAGCGTTTACCGGCCGCAAATCGATTACGACTTGGGCTTGCTGGCGTTTGACGATGAGCAATTACGGGAACTCGGTGCGCGGTATGGTGCAGAGTACTTGCTGCTTCCCCAGGCAGCTTATGACCGGGTCCTCGACCGCTGTGAGTTGCCGTGCATTTACCCCGAGGACCGCGCGGCGCGGGTTTCGTTTGTCATTCTGAAGTTGAAGAGTCCTTGAGAGGGCCGTTAAAGGCTGGGACTCATGGGACTCATGGGACGGGAAATTTGATCCGAGCCGCACTGGCGCTTTCGGCGGGGTCGGGAGACCCGCGCCGAGCGCGGGCATCCCGCATTCCGCTTTACGGCTCTCGAATACTTGAATCGATGGCGCCCATCAACGGATAGAGTACATACTCGATCACGCGTCGCTTGCCGACCTTGATATCTGCGTCAGCGGTCATACCTGGGAGCAGGCGATAATCTTTTGCTCGGAAATTGACTTGGTCCTTCGCCAGCGTCACGCGTGCTCGAAAGGTCGTGATCGGCGGTCCGGGCTGCTGTGATTCTTTTTCAAAAGAGCCTTCGCTGATCGTGCGTATTGTGCCCTCCAGCCAACCGTTTTTCTGATAGGGAAACGCCGAGAGTTTTACTCGAACGAAGTCTCCGACCTTGATGTTAGAGATATCCTTCCCGGCGATTTCTACTTCGACTTCCAGTTCAGCATCTAGCGGAGTCAGCTTGAAGAGAGCCTCTCCCGGTTGAACAACCGACCCGACGGTCCTGTCAGCGACTTCCTGAACATAAAATTCCTTGTAGGGAAGGTCCTGCGGAACGCGAATTTCGACTAATTCACTGGTGCGACGAGCTTTCTTCAGTTCCTCCTCGCTCGTGTTCTTTTTCTCGGCGGCTTCGACTAACTGTTTTGCCACATCGGCCCGCCAACTGGCGACATAGGCCTCTTTGCGTTTCTTAATTGACTCGGTCTCGGCAGCCAACTCTTTCTGCTTGCCTTCGAGGACTTCGATATTCTTCCGCGAGTCCATTGTCTGGATATCCCAGCGCATCACATCGATATCGGAAACGGAGCCTTGTTGCTTCAGCTTGCTCCGCGCCTCGAGTGCATCTTCAAGCTTGACCAATTTCTCCCGTTCCGTGGCCAGTTCCACTTGCGTGTTCTTTTGCTGAGTCTCGATTTTACTCAACTCTGATTCAAATTCCGCGAGCTTGGAATCGTACTCATTCTTTCGCTCGACATAAGCCATTTGCTGCATCAACCAATCGCGATGGTTTTCGTGTCCGGACAGATCGAAATTGACCCGATCGCGCTCGCAATTCAATCTCGCAATTTGGGCTTCAAGGGCGAGCAGCTTTTGCTCGAGTTGAGCCAAATCGGCAGCGGAAAAAGTTGGATCAAGTGTTGCGAGGACGTCTCCTGCCCTGACGATGTCGCCAAAACGGGCTTCCATCGCACGAATCGGGGCGGTGTTCGGCGTTTGGATGATCACTTGCTTATCGGCAGCAGTCAATTTGCCCGGCGAGGTAACTATCTTGTCCACCTCTGCCCAGTAGGACCAGGCGATCACGGCAATGATCATTGCCACGACCGTGTAGAGCGTCCAACGCAAGCCACCGGGAACGCGAGCTTGCTCGATTTCAACCGCGTCTGGTTGAAACTCGTTTAACAGACGGTCGGTCTGGGGATTACTGGCGCGCAAGTCATCGAGCGCTGCGCGGCGGCGCGAGTCTCGTTGCTGACGAACGCGCTCTTTTAATGTCGGCCCACTTGCTGATGCCATAAATCGCGGTAAACCTTGCAGGAGTTAAGCAATTGCTGATGATTTCCCATCGAATCGACCTTGGCCCGATTGAGCACGACGATCGCATCGCAGCCAGTCAGAGTGGTCAGACGGTGGGAGACAATAATTACAGTACGGCCCTTGGCAATTCGGGCGAGGTTGGCTTGGATAATTGCTTCGCTTTCCGGATCGAGGGCGCTGGTCGCCTCGTCGAATACGAGAATTCGCGGGTCGGTAATCAAAGCTCGAGCGATGGCGAGTCGTTGCTTTTGGCCGCCCGAAAGGTTGGAGCCGTTTTCCTCGAGCATCGTGTCGTAAGACTGAGGCAAACGTTCGATGAATTCGTCGGCGCCGGCCATCTTGGCGGCAAAGACGACTTCCTGAAACGAAGCGTTGGGCTTGGCCATCGCGATGTTCTCGCGAACAGAGCCGCGGAAGAGGAAATTATCCTGGAGTACCACGCCAATGTTCTGCCGCAAGTGCGAGACGTCTAGTTCCCGCATGTCGAAGCCGTCCACTCGGAGCAGACCGGACTGCGGCTGGTACATCCCTTGGAGCAATCGGGTCAATGTCGTTTTTCCGCTACCACTTCTACCGACCACCCCGACGACTTTTCCAGCGGGAATTTTGATCGAGACATGATCGAGTGCGGGTGGCGATGTCGGAGCATAGGCAAACGTGACATTTTCGAATTCAACCGAGCCCTGAATGATGGGGCGAAGTCCTTGACCAATGCCAGCCTCTTTGGGCTGGTTCATCACCGCGCCCAACATCCGCACGCTGAGAGCAGCCTCTTGGTACGAGTGCACCAAGGAAACCAGTTGGACAAGCGGAGCCGTCACCCGGCCGCTGATCATTTGAAAAGCAACCAGCGCGCCGACGCTGAGTTGGTTCTCAAAAACCATGCTCGCCCCGAACCAGACGACCGCAACAGTCATCAGCTTTTCAAGGAACTTGGAGATGGTCGTCGCGATAGTTGAAATCTTGCCGACCTTAAAATGCATCGATACCGATTCGGCCGTGCGCTGGTCCCATTTCTTTCGTTGGACCGGCTCCATACTCAGAGCCTTGACAGTCTGCGCCCCGTGAATCGTCTCGACCAGCATCGCCTGGCGATTGCCTTCGGCGAAGTAGAGAGATTCAAGGCGACGTCGATATGGACCAAGCAGCACGCCGATATTCAAAGCCAGCAAGCCGGAAAACCCTAGGACAATTAACGTTAATGTCTTGCTGTAGTAGAAGTAAAGAATCGGCAAGAAGACAAATAGTGCGGTTGCATCCAGCATCGTTGTAAACAGACTTCCGGTGAGGAACTCGCGAATCTTGGAAGTCTGCTGCATATGCTTGGCGAGCACACCAGCGGAGATATGCTCGAAGAAAGTCATTGGCAGGCTGAGCATCTGCTGGAAAGTCCGAGTCGATACACGGACGTCAATTTTCGAGGTGGCATGCAGCAGCAGAAAGCTTCTCAGAAATCCGAGAATCGCATCAAACAGCAAAGCGATGCAGATTCCGACCGTGATTACCTGCAAGGTGGAAACCGCATAGTTAACCAAAACCTTGTCGATCACGATCTGAAAATAAAGCGGGACCACCAAGGAGATCAAGTGAATGAAAAAGACGGCGAGCGCAACATCGATAAACGAAGAGCGTTGCTTCCACATCTCCGGGAGAAACCAGCGGAGACTGAAAGGCTGGTTTTGGTCCAGCATCGTGAAGGTGCGTTTGGCGAGTAACAGGTCGCCCTTCCAGGAGCGCTCAAACTCTTCCCGATCGAGAAAGATAAAGTCGGGGCGGTCGGCGAGGGGATCAAAGATCGCGACTTGGCTGACGGCCTTGCCATCCTCAAGCTCTTTTCGCCTCATCCCGACAATGATGACGTAATTGCCGTTCTGCAGTCGAGCCATTACGGGGAAGGCCTGCTGCATTCGTTCCAGGTGTTTCCAGGTCAAACGAGCTGCGCGGGCTTTGAGGCCCACGTCTCTGGCCATGCGCAATAGGCGGCGCTGGTCCGGCTCATTTTCCTCGAGCGAGTAGTCGTGAATCAGGCGATCAGCACTGACATCCAAGCCGTGATGCCGTCCAACAAGAGAGAGACATTTCACTGCTGTGTGCTTACCACGCTCGGAACTCGCATCTTCAGCTGAGTCAGAAAGGTTGCCGCCTCCCGATGGAACGTCTCGATTAAGGTTGGACGCAGGGGAACCGTACTGAGCGCCGACTGGGGCCTTGCGGGCCGCTTCGTTGGCGGTGTTCTCGGTTTGTTCGTCCGACTTGTCAGTTTCCATCATGTTCTGGCCCGAAGTATTTTGTTCGTTCAATCATAGGCGCTGTGTGCTCCATGGCAAAAGTGATTGCCTGATGCAGCGACGAAGAAGCCGGCGGGGGCCTTGATTGACTGAACTCTCTCGGAGGCGACAGGTTGCAAGCCGTCTGGCCACAACGACGAAGTCGCTTCGCGTTAGTCAACAAAAAAACCTCGCTGGCGGGAACCAGCGAGGTTCAGTTGGTCAAAATCCGCCCGGTAATTCTAAACCGGGGTAGCGATGTAACCGAATTGAGTCTGAGAGTTTGTCACTTGGAAACGTCTCGCGACGTCGGTCGATTGGACAAAGACGGAATTCAAGTCAATATCGTTGCCAATCTTATTACCCTGAGAATCGACAAATCGGAGCGTTTCGACACGGCTTCCGCCCCAAGCCATATCCTTGATGACTACTGAGCCAAGGCTTTCACCCTGATTGAAGGTCATATCGATTCTCAAATCGCGTCCGAACTTGCGGAAGATGAAATCATCTTCGAGGGCATTCAGGCGACCGATTGGGTCGCTGATCTCGATGATTTCACGACCACCATTGGATTCTTCACGAACCACGTCATTGCCGTCGCCCATCGACCAAACGTAGGTGTCATTGCCCGTGCCGCCACGCAGCACGTCGTCGCCACCGTTGCCGACTAAGCGGTCATTGCCCTCGTTGCCGAAGAGCAGGTTCCGAATCTCGTTGCCAAACATCGTGTCTGAATCACGGGTGCCACGAGCGTTCTCAATCACACAGCCAAAAGGAATCCAGAGACTGCCGGCAACGCCATTGAGCGATGACAAGCGACCTTCACGCAGGTCGATGATACCACCTCGGATTTGATTACCCATATTAATAGTGTCTTCACCACCGCCGTCCCACAGGGCCTGCATTTGAGTGTTGGCCAACTCATAGACGTAGGTGTCGTTACCGGTGCGGAACGTCTTGTTAGCCCCGTATAGGGTTTGCAGCGCCATGATGTCGTACAACATCGGCGTCATCGGGTAATCATTACGTCCTGGTGTATTGGAGTAACTCATTACCGAGTTGCGATGATTATCGACGGCGGTTGGGAGCGTTGGCGGATTCTCGAAAGGGTGCTTTAAGCCAAGTGCGTGACCGAGTTCGTGAACGAAGGTCAAGCGACCGTAGCCACCATTTGTGTTGTCTGGATTGTTCGGGTCAGTCGGCCCGCTGTTCGAAAACCAAATGTCCGACTGGGGATTTCGATCCAGCGGAATTCCCCCAAAAGTCCAAGGAGCAGGCAGGTAAGCGTAGGCTTGCGAGCCATCCTGCGTGTTCGCACCGATCACAATGTCGATGTCATCGCCCAAGATATTGAACGGACGTTCGACAAATTCCAGATTGAAGTAGGTTTGGTAGTTTTGGAAAACGCTGCGGACCATCTCACGTTGACTGGCCGACAGAGCAATCGTTCCATCACGCTCCTGAGCGTCATCGGCGTAATAGCTGGGTACCGAGGTTCCGTTTGGAATGAAACCGTAAGTGATTCGCCACTTGCCCGTCGCGGCATTGAAATCTTCTCGAGCATGAGTGCCAGAGTAGAGCGCCTTGTCAGCAACTGGTTCGGTTGAGACGTTGAATTTTTCCCAATTAGTCCAGAAGGTGCCGTTGTAGGCGCGGACGAGCATGTTGTCGAAACTGCGTCCGAGGTCGTTCGCACCGCCCTTGACCTGAAGATTGGCAAAATCCGCCGCGGAGAGCGAGTAGACCGAGTTCGGCAAGAAATCGTTGCCGTTCAGGGAAAACTTCGCTGTCGTGCTGCCTGACGTCAAGTCGACAACTTGGTACTGAATGAGCGGAGGCCCCGCATCACCTCGAGTAAACAGCGAATTTGCTGGTACTTCTTGCAGTTCGTCGAGCACGATGGCGCGAGTCGCGAAATCGATACGTGGCTTCACCACAGCAGAAATGCTTCCGGAGGCCAAGTCGCTCCAATATCGTCCGTCGTAAACCTGAATTTGGTACTGTTCGTTTTCAGCAAATGCCGAGTAGTTGTAGCGAACTGCAGAAAGTTGCTGAAAAGGAAGTTCGAAGAACGTTCCTGAGGCTTGTCGCACACCATTGACGGTGAAGAAGCCACTATCAGCCGCTACGCCCGTGTCGAGGAAACGAATCATCTTCATCGTGTTTCCGTCAGCGTCCGAGACGGTGAACATCGATTGAGCTTCAATGACGGAACCGACGCCACCTTGCAGGCTGTAAACACCGACAACAGGCTTGAACTGATTCGGCGTGGTCAACATCGTGAATTCGGAAACTTCACTCCACTTCTTGCCGTCGAACGCCATTACCCCAACCTTTTCAGAGTCAGGACCCCAGCTTCCGCCAACGTAGCGAATCGCAGGCAAATCAGCAGCTTCGATCAAATGCCAAGTTGCCGATGCCAAACGAGTGCCGCGAAGAGTCAAATAGCCACTGCTCGCGTGGTTGGCGCGATCGACGAGGTAATACTTCGTGATGGGATATTCATCCGGGTCATAAACCGAAATCAAATCGGTAATTGACCGCATTTCACTTTCCAGAATTTCGCCGTCTTGAGTCGTGACGACTGGCGGGCGATTGTTCGCGTTGACGGTGCTCATCACGCCGAAGGCAGCCGAACTCCAAAACTTGCCGTCGTACACCTGAACGCCGATTGACTCTGCGTCGAGCAGAAGTGCGGCGGAGTACGTTACAGAATTCAGTTGGGCCGAAGTGATTTCGATCCAACCACCAGCGATTTGTTTGGCACCGGCAAGAGAGAAGAAGCCGGAGTAACTGGCTGAGCCATTGTCACGGAAGCGATATCGGGTGATCGCATTTCCGTCGAGGTCGTTTACCTCGAACAAATCCTTGAACAAAACCGAAGCACCAATTTCGACATTGGTGTTCTTTACCGTAACTGTTGGAGCAAAATTGTTGGGCATTTAGCTGGTTCCTGCGATGAGGGCGTTCCTGCGAGCGAGAGTTCGCAGGGGCGGATTCTGGGGGATTGGGAATCCAGAACGCAATAATGAGGGCAATCCGAACGGGGAAAAAGAGCTTTTCCCCGACGGAATGCGTTCATTATAGACAGCCCACAAATACAGAGTCCAGTTTTTTTCCCTTAGAAATTGGGGGATTTGGGAGGGTTCGATCGCACCGGATTTGCCGATCCTGCGGCCCCACCAGCGTCTCCACCCTCACGAGGACGGACCAAACCAGCGTCAATCAGTTGCTTCACGAGGTTTTCCATTGCGCTGAAACTTCGCAGAAATCCTTCGGGTGGCAGAACGATTCGGCACTTGTTCTTCAAGCGTGGCTTGTTGTCCTGGTCTTGCTGAGACCCTACCAAAGAGACCAAGTCCATGCGAACCATCCCACCTGAAAGCGAGATTTCCCCAATGCCGTCAGCGTAGATTTCGTCATTCATGTCCATCTTATTTCTCCTCTGATTTTGACCGCAGTTTAAGAATGTTTAGCTTGTTGGCGAGTGGACACATTAGCCGGCGAATACCGATTCACTATCACCCACCGCTGTTGACTTCAAAAAATCCATCGGAGTCACGAATTGGCCTGACACCCGAAACCGAAAATTGTGGGGCGTTAAGAACTTGTGGTTCTCAAGGAATTGTGGTTCTCAAGGAAACTGCCATCGCTTAGGCCAAAGGCCTCAAGACAAACGCTCTCGAGCAAGTAACACTCGCAAGGGAACCCTCAAGCAAAAACACGGCAAGCGAGTTCGTACAAGTCACCGCTCGAGCCGCCCCAATTCGTATTCTCAACCAGATGTTGTATCAATGCGTTCAATCAGCAGCAAGCATTCAAGCTCCGAACTGAACGCGCTTTAAACGCTTTTTCCGCAACCGCTCCGCCATCTTCTGAATAATCGAAAGACCCAGCAGCAACCCTCCCATTCCACCCAAACACCCCACTCTCAATCGCAAGCTGCGTTTTGCCTGCCCCAGAGAAGAAGCGGATTCGAAAAAATTCAGGAAAAATCACGTCGACAAAGCGGCCCGAAATTCGCTATAAGCCGCTGCTTAACAAACAGAAAGGGGCGTTATGCGCCAAACTCCCACAACCTTCGGAACGCTCGTAAGTTTGCTACGGGTCTCCGGAATGGACTCACCCAATCGGCTTGCTGCGGGACTCTGCTTAGGAATTTGCCTGGGCTTACTTCCCAAGCTCTCGCTTTTAACTTGGTGCATCGCCGCCCTGTGCGTTCTGAGCACCGCCAATCTACTCACGCTGCTGCTCGGATTCACTTGCGGTTGCCTGCTGATTCCAGTCATTGACCCGCTCGCAATGCAGTTCGGAGAACGACTAATCGGCTGGGATTTTCTCGCCTCGTTTTTCAGTTCAGTGATAAATGCGCCCTACGGCAATCTGCTGCAATTGGATAATTCCGCAATGACGGGCAATCTGGCGTGCGGAGCGTTGGCGTTTCTCCCCGCTTTTTTCCTCGCTCGCGCAATGTTTCATCGATTTCAGCCCGTCCTTGAAACCTGGCTCGCTGGCCGGCCCACGACGGGCTGGATGGTGGCAGCAAACAACCAATCGAAGTCGACAAACTAATTACGGATCAATCGCTCCTTGTCGTCTTATTCGTTAAGCGGCACGCTCTCGGTTCAAGGAAGAACGCTCGATGTTTCGCCCGCATGTCTTCTTCGTTCGACTGATCATCCTTTGCCTTGCAGTGCTGAGTTTTTGGCTCTCCGCGCCAGGCTGGCTACAGCCACTCGTTCGGCATCAAGTGCAACGCTCCTTCGGAACGGCGATCGATTTCGAGCGCTGTCAACTCGACTGGAATCGCCACGGCATTGAACTACAAAATGTACAAATCGCCGATCCACAGGACCCGCTCCGCAATCTGGTTCAAGCCAACAGCGCCTGGCTGGAGTTCGACCCCGCCTCGCTTTGGACTCGCCAGTGGAAGATCGAAAAAGTTCGCTGGAACGAAGTTGTTCTCGGTTCGCCTCGGGAAAAACTCGCAGGCGACCGATTGAATGGCGCCACGTTTGGCTCAAGTTACCCGAGCGGCCCGCGGCTGAACTACGACTTGAACGGAGCCGCAAAGCGTTGGCTCGATCAGGTCCAGTCGCTACCACCGGTTGACCAAGGCGCTTCAGCAGCTGAATTTGCCGCCGCCAGCAAGACCATCCGCGCGAATTGGGAACATGACTTCAAACAACACCGCGAGAGCACTGAGGAAATCGGCGCACAAATCTCAGCGCTCCAGTCCGAAATGAAACGGTCCGGTCGAAATCCATTGCGACTGGCTGAGGAAGAAAAAGCAGCTTTGACGCGACTTCGCCAGCTCGAAGGTCAATTGGAGCAAAGCCGACAGTGGCTGAGCAACTGGCCAGAAGTGCAGGCTCAAGCCATCACCCGGCTCGCCGCCAATCGCGAAAAAGGCATTCCCGCGCAGCTCTCCTCAAGTCGCTTCACCGCAAACACCAGGGCTGCGAGCGAAGCCCTACTCGTCTCCGAGGTCGACCTGCAAACTGCCCAACAGGCAGTCGATTGGTGCCTCACCCTCAATCGCCGTTTGTCATCACTTCAGGCCACCAGCAACCGCCCCGGGCAACGAGGGAAAATCATTCCAATCCGCGGCGTGGAGCCAATCCCTGGACTGGTTATCTCAGACTTTCAATTCACCGGCGGACTGCACACCTCGGACGGACACATCGACTTTGCCGGAAGCGTCCAGCCCATCGCTGACCAACCTCAACTACTTGACCAACCGCTGCAGTTCCAACTCCGCGGACAGGGAAAATCTCCTTTTCAAATCGACGGAACTATTGCTTACCAAAGTGGCACTCCCGTTCAAACCATGCGGATCGAACTTTTGCCCACGACGGTCGCCACCGCAGAGCTTGGCACCGCCTCTTCGGTGCTGATCACGACCAGCTCGCATCGAATGCAAGCCGAAGCTGTTTTGGAAATCACCGGAGACCAGATTGAAGGTGAAATCATTTGTTATCACTCTCAACTCGGATTGTTCGTCAATGCACTGAACGACATCGCCGGCGGACAAAACGTCCAAGAGAAGCTCAACCGCCATCTCTCGACAATCAAGAACATTGAAGTCGTCGCCAAAGTCAGCGGAACCGTGGCAGCGCCCGAGATTACCTTTTCGTCGAACCTCGGTGAAAGCTTTACGCCTGCTCTAGCTGAGTGTCTGAACGAGGCGCATTATCAAAGGCAAACTTACGACCAAGCACTGATCGAGCAGACCTACGAGACTGTGATCAAGTCATTGACGGATTATTCAGAATCCGAAGTTGCCAGCCTCACCGAACTGCTGCAAAGAGAGCAGGTGCGTTTGAGCGAACTCGATCAACGCATGCCAGCCAACGGGCTGAGGTTTCGTTAATCCAACCTCGCAGTTGACTTGCGAGCTCAATCCACGAAGTCCCTGATCCCGCTCAACGGCAGAGCTCGACGATGCTCGGCCTAGGTCTCCCTCTGCGGGGCATGTCAGGTTACTGCGTCGAGCCTTGTCGCAAAGCCAAGCGGGACCAAATACGAAATGCGGCGAACCGCATCAGGGAATTCAGCGGCACAATCGTTTTCGTCTGTTCAGAAAGATCCAACACCGGACTGTAAAGGGAACTCGACTCGCGAAGTTGATCCGCCGGGAGTAACATGCCCAGCTTTAATCCCGGCCAACGCATTAGCCCGCGAAGGGACCGCACTCTCCAATCGCTGCTCGACTTGCATTTGATCGACCGTACAAAGTACCCCGGCCACGCGTCGACAAGCATCCAACGCGACTTGCTTCTCGTAAAACGAACCAACCTCGCCCTTCAGCGTTGCGACTCCACCGGCAACGCTCACCTCCAAATTGCGGAGGGCCGAAAAATGCCTGGAGCGCAGAAAGCTTTCAATCCGCTTCCGCAAATCATCATCCGGGTAGTCGACCCGGATAAACAAACCGGACTCTCCTCGACTTGCATCCATCTTCCGCTCCCTCTTAAACCCGCAGCTGTAGCAATCGCCGCCTCACCTCCTGATGACTGAAGGCTCAGCCAACAGTTGGACTATCATCTTATCGCATCTACTTCTGAAACAAGTTGATTTTTCAAGAAAAAAGAAAAAAGAGTGATAGCACTCGCTGGACGTTTGATTTGTCGAGCGACTTCGAATTCAGGTTTACATTTTTTAAAGAAGCAGAGATACTTCTCAACGTTGCTGAGCGTTGGGGATTCGGTTGACCGGTCCGAATCGCCGCCCGACTTGGTCGGCAGACGCGATCAGGAGTTGAGTTTTTCCAAGCGAGAGGTTCATGCGTGTTTGAGTGCCTTGGAATCAGCCAATTATCGAGTTTGCGAACCTCGTTCTTCCAAGATGTAATCCGATCGGCGGCTGCTGGTTGCACGTCGATTGGTATTTGGCGAAGCAAAGTCGATGAAATCGGTATCGCAGAGGCTGTCGACCTCGTCTTTGAGATGAAACTGGCCGTCAGCAGTCTGAGCTGGTGCGGTGGCTTTACCGGATCGGAAGGTGGCTCCTTCGCGATGCAAGTTGATGATGCACTTGAGGCCATCGAGCAAGCAGCTGCTTTTCGAGCCGGTTGTTTGCTAATTCAACCGGGGGCATTGAATGGCCATATCCACCGACACGCCAAACGCCTCCTGGAAGATGCATTTAAAATTCTACTGCCCGTCGCTGAGGACTACGGAGTGCGGCTGGCTCTTGAGCCGATGCGAGCTTCGAGTTGGACGCTCCTCAACGGCCTGGAAGAGACCGTGAAATTCGTAGAGCAATTCCCCAAATCCCAAGTTGGGCTTGTTTGGGATCTCGGACACCTTGGAATGGACAACGCGGCATTCGAGCGACTCCCCCAATTGGTCGACCGAATCGCAGTCGTGCAGCTTGCTGACCAACGCTCCGCAAACAATCGCAGCGGCCGCTGTAGTTTGGGAGAGGGCCAGGCTCCACTGGTCGAATGGTTGAGTCAGTTCGGCAAGGCTGGTTACCGGGGCGGCTGGGAAATTGAGACGCCAGCCAGCAATTTGATCGCAAGGCGAGACACCTGCCGGTGGCAGGATTCAATAGACCTGATTCGAGGCCTAGTTTCCTCGGCACCTTCGGTTTCACGCAGGTCGCAGCGCTGAGCCGCTCGCTATCCCGCTGCCATCGCCAAGCAAGCAGCTTTCTCGATAATTGCCTGTCATTCGACGCCCCTCGTCGCTTTCCAGCCGGCTTCGGTCACGTTCGGCGAGTGAGTAGAATTGGATTGTCCGCGAACCTTTTGCGGTGGTCTCCTGTCCTGCTTAATCGACTCCACTCCACTGGCCAGCGAAAAAATGCTTCGCGTCAATCAACACATCTCGATTCCGCGCTCCGAATTTAAATTCACCTACGCGCGTTCGCCCGGGCCGGGTGGTCAGAACGTCAACAAGCTGAACACGAAGGCTATCCTGCGTTGGCATTTGGAAAGCTCTCCATCAGTTCCCAACGCGGTCAAAGCGAGGTTTCGCAGCCGCTTTCCCACCCGAATCAACGCTGCCGGCGAAGTAATGATCACCAGCCATGAGCACCGGGAGCAAGCGAGTAACGCGGCTGCTTGCCTTGAGCGACTCCGCGACCTGCTGCTGAAAGTAGCCCAACCCCCAAAGCAGCGCAAAGAGACCCGGCCGACTGCCGGGTCGCAACGACGCCGCCTTGAAAACAAAAAGAAAGTTTCCGAAAAGAAGCAAATGCGGTCGCGGCGGTCTGATGATTGACACTTGCCGGTAAAACCGCACCCCGAAAACAATACCCACTGCCGCCCTACGTTTCGCTGCGACCGACACAGCCCATCCACTCCCCCGTGAATCGCTGACAGGTTGTTAAAATTCGGGCGGAAGAGAAAACTCCCCGGGTTCTATAATTAAAGCAGCGTCACAACTGGCTTGCCTGAAAGGCTCTGAAGAGGTATCCGCCAATGGCCGAACGCGAAGACATCGACCACATTCTCAAGCATTGGCCCTTCGACCCCTCCTCCGTAACCGTACGGAAACTCTGGGTAAACTCCCGCCAAGTACTGCAACTGCGACTCGATCTGGGACTTTTGCAGATGGAGGTCAAGTTTCGCCCCGATGGCAAACGGCCACACGGGTCCAAAACTTATCTCGACTACCTCAAGCGGCAGATAAAAAAGAGCAAGGAAAAGTTTGTGCTCACCGAAGAGCAACGGTCCGAGATCGACCGCGAATTCGTCCAGTTCTACCATCGCCGGATCTGCTGGCTGCACCTCCACGAGTTCGACCGAGCCGTAGAAGACGCCGACCATACGCTGCAACTCATGGACCTCGGTAAACATTATTCGTCCGATGAAGAATGGACCATCTCTCACGAGCAGTATCGCCCCTTTGTCCTTTACCACCGAACCCAAGCTGCCGCGCTGGCCCTAATTGAATCGGGCGGCGAGAACTACGGCGAAAGGGCAATCGACGAGATCAATCAGGGCCTGGAAAAAATCCGCCAACTCTTCGTTCGCTACGAGGCAGAAGAGCAATATCAAGAAGACGAACTGGTCCAGCAATTAATTACGCTTCGCGACAACTTGCGAAACCGCTTTGACTCTGAGCGCAGCCTCCGCGAGCGATTAGCCGAAGCAATCGCTGCCGAAGACTACGAACGAGCCGCTCAAATTCGCGACCAATTGACTAACCAGCCTGGTGCTTGAGCCGCTGGGTCTGTAATAACTGGGAAGCTGACCTCCAGAGAATCGCCTGGAGTAATCCTGCCCCTTGCCTCCGTTTGTGCTTTTGAGGCAAGTCAAAAACTCATCGAACTTTCTCGCCAAAGCAAAGTCGATACCTTCCCCCGCGCGGCGTGTTCAATTCCCGCACTCTTCCCGTGCTGCGGCGCGCTACTCAACGCACGCCAGCAACCGAGTCTTTCATCCCTTACCTGCATGAAGCTGCAGTCACCAGCAAATCTTCAAACAGCCGTGAAACGCTAGCACGCAGCCAATCTCATTTCGCTAAGACAACGAGTTCTTAGAAATCATTTTGCGACGCCAGCATATCTTTATTTGGGATTCAAACCGCAATTGTAAGGATTTCAGACTCGTTTCTCACAATTTCACAGAGTCACATCAGCCTTGCGCGGGCGTAAAAAAATTTACGCAACGCGGGCTCACCCTCAATTTATCGAACAAAAGTTACGAATCGCGGACACCTTCGGTCAATCTAGCGAACTTCTTTAGGAGATTTTTCGTCTATTGGCGCAATTAATGCATTCATCCAACGAATGTGTTTCTGTTTCTTTCTCAATGTAATGGAGTGCTATCAATGCTTGTACTATCACGGAAGCCCAACGAAGAAATCCTGATTGGCGAGAACATCAAGATCACGGTTCTCAAGGTCAAGGGAAACACCGTCCGAATCGGAATCGAAGCTCCCCAGTCGGTTAAGGTAAAACGTGGCGAACTTCCCGCCGACCAACCCGTTCGGCAAGAAGTTGAGCTGACCCTCAGCTTTTCGCCCGAGCAAGAAGTCGTCAGTGCCAACTCAGCCGTCGACCAAACCGCTGTTCTGCGATTCGAAAAGCCTGCCACCTCGCCCAAGCGAAATGGCCGCCGCGTGGCTACTTCCAAATCAGACTCTCTGACAACTCCGGCGAATTCCGAGGTGTCGGCTCATTCCGGAAGCTCAACGCCTGGTGCGAACCGAATCAAGGACATTCTGGCTCGACTAGCCACCGGTATCAGCAACGACGACTTGTCGATGGACTAAGCCGCCCAAGGTGAGAAAGCGAGATTCAGACGCGGCTAGGTTCCGTTCATTGCTTACAAATGCAAACCATTGGATATGTTGCAAATCGCAGCGTGTCAGGACCAAAAGCTTTTCGCGGCTAATGGGTAATTTCGAGAGCTTAATTTCCGCAATTTTTTTGCAGGAGACTTGAAAGATTAGACCCTAATCAACAAAAAAGCCCCGGCCTTCGGGCACGGGGCTGATGAACTCGGGCACAGGGCTGATGAACTCGGGCACAGGGCTGATGAACGTAGTCTGGCATCGAACCAGAAAAATTCTTTTCGGCACAAAGACCATTCAATGGTCTCCATTTGGACGCCGATTTAAGTTGCCCGATCACCGAGCTTTCAAAAAAAGCAGCTCGAACAACCGGGAACGCGATTCAGGAACGGCGGACGGACCCGCCTTTTTCCTGAAATCTAGCGAGGAGCCTCTTCGCCCTCGTCACCTTCAACTTTGGACTGAGCCCCCTCTTGAATGGCATACAGCCGATTGCGGTTGGCGATGTACAAGGTGTCATTCGCGACGATCGGGCTGGTGAAGCAGGCGCTCTCCATGTAGATCTCGCCCAGCTTTTCCATTTCGGGGGCACAGCGGAAAATCGCAATCTCACCATCCGAATCGCCGATATAAACGCGGTCGTTGACGATCAGCGGCGAGGCCCAGGACTCCGACTCCATATTATAAGCCCAGTGCGGCTTGCCGGTCTTGGCATCGAGGCAGTGGAACACGCCGGTCTGGTCAGCGATAAACAGCAGATTGTTCTTGATTGCAACCGAGCCCACCGCGCGGTGCATGGCGAGCTCATTTTCTTCGATATCTTCCCCGCCGTAGTGCCAAACGGCAGCCGAGTTCGGATTATCTCGTTCGAAATCACCATCAGCCTCCACACAAGCAACGAGCCGCTTGTGTGCAATTGGCGTCTTGGGGTCGGCTGAATTGAAAACCAGCGTCGGGCTGACATCACCTCGCTTCGTTGGATCGATACACCAAAGATGCCCTTCACCTTCGAGATGTTCTGGGTCTTCTCCAACAGCAACATAAACCAAGCCGTCGTAAATCACCGGTGTCGCGACCACATGGTTTCGGGTCGCGCCGCGGAGCGCGTACTTTGATTTCTTTGGGTTGCAATCAAACTTCCAGAGCAATTCCGCCTTGCCGTCTTTGCCGCGGGCGGAGAATGAATAAAGCCAACCATCGCCGCCACCAAACAAGACCTGTTCGATTCCACCCAGCGTCCCGTAGGCAGGCGACGACCATTGTCCATGAAGTACGTTTTCGCCGGGAGAATTGTCGGTCCAGAGTACCTTGCCCGAGTTCCGGTCCATGACAAGAAAACTCGGAGAGGCGTTGGCAGGCAAATTGACGTGTCCTTCATCGACTCCATTGGAGGTGATCACAAACAACAACTCGCCTGCGCAAGTCACCGAGCAACTGCACATATTGTGCTGAGATACCTTCAGCTCTTTCATCATGTCGAGCTTCCAAACGACGTCGGCCTCGTCTTTGTTCTCGTTTGGCTCTTTGCTGAACGGCCCGTCGTTTTCTCCATCCAGAAATCCCTCTGAATCGAGGCAAACGACTTCACCGCGACTGGAGACGTACCACAATCGGTCGCCATCGATCATCGGAACCGAGCAGATCCCTTGGTCGGGCCAATCATGGACGCGACCGGTGGGCAGCTTTTCGTTGCAATGCTGCCAGAGAAACTTGCCGGTCTGTTCGTCAAAACAGATCAGTGCACCGAGATCAACGCTATTAGGGAATCGCGGGACATATCCGGCACCATTGTTCGTGCCAACGTAAACTTTGCCGTTTGCGACAACGGGGTTACCGTAAGTTTCCGACCCTAGCTTGGCGGACCAGCGAATGTTCTTGCCCGTCGTGACGTCCCATTCGAGCGGGATCTTTTCGGCGACGACGACATTGTTTCGGAACGGCGACCCGAGCCACTGCCCCCAATCGCTCGCCCCGATTTTCAATTGACTAGCCGTCTCGCGAACTTGCTTCGTTGGATCGAGCGGTTCTTGGCCGAACGCCTGCCGCTCGTTTGCCAAAAACATTGCCGACCAAACAACGCCGCAAACTGCCACACTCCGCCTGCAAAACAGCCGGCGAATAGATTTCCAACAATTGCTCATAACGATGCAACTCCCATATTTAGCGGCTCAACGGGCCAAGCGAATCAACAAACCTAGCTCGGCACGATTCGATGTTCAACTTACTTATTCGCACTAACTTCCACATTGTCAATGTAGAACTCAGCCACAGACGAGTTACCAAAGAGACCTGGACTGCCACTTAGGTTTGGCGTTTTGTCGGTCGCTTCAATAGTCCACTCGGTTGGTTCCGGCTCTCCGCGCTTCCAGACTTTGCCTCTCAATGTGACGCCATCCTTTCCGGTTTCACTTCGAAACTTCATCGTGTACCACTGTCCGGGCGTCCAATCGAAAGGAATTGTCTTGGCGAATCGCAGCTCCAATCTTGGAGTCCAAGAACGAATCTGCAATTGCCCTTTGCCCATCAAGTCGAGGGTGTAGCGCTGATTGATTAGCCCCATGTCGGCGCGACGGTCGGTCTCGCCAGTGGCGTAGAGTTCGGCTTGGATCGTGTAGTCGTGGAAGCTGGTAAAGCCCATCCAGGATTGACTGCGAGTTCCCTTGGGAATTGTTGAAATCTTGACCAAGACCGATTGACCATCAAATTCTTTGGGCTGGTGCCGATAAGCTGCGCCAATCCACGTCCCTGGCACTTGCTTGTCGTCAAAGGTGAATTTCCAGGGCAGGGGAGGAATCACCCGAATTCGGGCTTTGCTGGTCAATTCGCCAACTTGTGCGGTGACCGTCACTACCACATGCTCATTTGCGGTCGGGGCCACAAAGTTGCCCTGCTCGTCAATCGTTCCCGCTGAGGCGGAGTACTTTACGCCAGCAACCGGGACTGCTTGCCCTTGCGCATTAAACCCCCTGACCTTGTAGGCCTGCTTTTGACCTGGAGCCAAAAGCAACTCGACTGGAGTCAATTGAATGTGAGCCAGTTCGGTTCCATTTTCCGCGAGCGGCTTCTCGTAAAAAGTAAACGAGCGGGGCGAATCGGCTGCTTTTGATTCGGGTGTCCCGATGCAGTACAGCGCTTTGGTCGTAGCCAAGTAGATTTTTCCTTCGGAGACGATCGGCGAAGTCAAAACCTCGTCGCCCGGCAGTTTGACCTTGGCAATTTCCTTCACACCGTCAGCTGTCGGCTCAAGAATCCAATAAGACTTCGTATCGACGACATGGATTTTACCGTCGACGAAAATCGGCGCTCCAAACATGTTTTGGCCAAGCTTCTTCTCGCTGATCTTTTTCCCAGTCGCCGCATCGACACAGACGAGCATCCCACCGTCCTCAGCGAAATAAACCCGCCCGTCGACAAAGATCGGCGAACTTCGGCCCGAGGTGATGCTCGGAATTTTCCAGAGCAACTTATTTTCGGGAATCTCCCCAGTCTGCCGACCGTCGAATGCGAAAATTGCTCCGAGCACAGTGGTGTCTGCACGATTTTTCTCGGAGTGACCACAGTAGACGATGTTGTCATGTACCAGCGGCGTGGTGTTCAGCCCACGAGTGGATGCGTCATACTTCCAAATAGTCTTGCCAGTCCGAGGCTGGATCGCATAAACCCCACCATCGGCAGCGCCGACGACCATCGCGGCTTGACCGTTGAAAGTTGTGAACACCGGGGTGCTATAAGTCGTATCTTCGGGTCGCACTTTGGTGCTAACCAGCCAAATCGCCTCACCCGTGTTTTTGTCGAAGGCAATGAAGCGGTGGGCCGGCACTGCGTTCTCACCATATTGTGTCATCACACCACTGATGATCACCAAGTCCTCGAAGACAACCGGGAAGTTGGTTCGGCCGCCGTAGGTACTGAGCATCCCGTACTCTTCCAGCAAAGATCGCTCCCAAATCATCTTGCCTGTCTTGCCATCGAGACATTGGAACAAGCAGCCCAAGCCGAGAACATAGACGCGGTCAGTCGCTGGGTCGCCGACGACACTTGACCAACCAACCCGCTCTGCCGGACCATCGGACAGGAAAACGTTGTGCACACTTTCCCAGAGCAATTCACCAGTTTTCGCATCAACGCAAACAGTCTTCTCGCCTTCCTCGGTGGTTTCTGGAAATGAACGGCAAACGAGGTAGACTCGGCCATTCATGATCACTGGAGTCGAACGCGAGGCGAATTCCTTTTTCGACCAGAGAAGATTCTCGCCCTTGGGAGACCACTTGGTCGCAACCCCAACATCTCGGGATACGCCATTCAATTCGGGTCCCCGCCAATGTACCCAATCGCCCGTGTTGTTAACGCTTTGAGCTGCCAATGAACCAACGGAACCCAAAAAGAAACCAACCAGAAGAGCCAGTCGCCAAGTGCAAAGCACCAGGTTTACACGGTCAACACTCTGGAGCGTCGCGCTCTGAATTGACGGGCAACTAAGTTCGTTGCTCTGGGTTTCTGCTCCGCTTCTCATCTGGATGCTCCTCCGATTCTTTTCAAATGATTCTTAATCAGGCTGTAACCTGCAATCTTCCGACAACTGGCAGTCACCAGTGGCGAATATCTCTCCGCCACCGCATTGGGCTCGTAAACCAGTCAAAAATCAGCCAGCTAATTCTTGCAAATTAAACCCCAACCGAAGACCAAGGTTTCCCTGCCCGCCGCGGGGCGACAATCTTTCCAGGATTGCAGTGGCTAACATCAGCGACATGCCCTCAACCGCGGAAAGTGAGGGGAAAGCTCAGCCCAAATTGCAACCAGCCGGCTGCCTCAAGCTAATCAACCTTCTGCGAACTCTTCGCTTCAACCTGCTTTCCGTATTGGAAACGGAGGTCTCTGTCAAAAGAATTCCTTGGGACTAAACGTGCAAAGATTATCCCAAAAAGCAAAGCCACAGCCAAGGTGCGACTAAAACAGCCCCCGGATCGCGGTGCCTGGAAATGTCGAAGGCTTAATTTGCTCCCCACCTATCGCTCGCATTCGGAAGCAGAGCAGGGCGTCACTGAGCAGACACGACCCAAGAGACTAGCGGTCAAGCTCGACCGAGTAGCCGGCGGGAAGCACCAGTCGATTCTGCTCATCCAGCTCACCCCGCTCGATGAGATGGTCGTAGAGAATTCGTTTGACATCCAGAATGGCGCGGGGGTGCTGATGAATCCTCTGATGTTCAGCATTCACAAACGTCTCCGACTCCACTCCGTGAATCGTGGCACTCTCTACGCTGACGACTCCATCCGTTGGATCGGACTTGAAAAGCCCACTCCAAAACGACTGCGAATCGATGCGCCCGATAATGTTGTGATACTTGACATACGGTCCGGTCTGACTCCCCAACATCTGCTGCACAAAGGGACTGCCCGGGGCCAGTGAGTCGATGCTCGTGCTAATCGTAAACGGCTTCGTGTTTTGAAAAATCTCTTCGTTTTGTTTGGCCAACTCGAGGTACTCATTGGTTACCGTCTGTGGCAAAGTGATCAGTTTTTGACCTAGCCAACGGGTCGTCTCATTCGCAAAACGACTGCCATGATGAGGAGTTCCGATCGTGACTACCCGGCTGACACTAGGTAAGGGCTGAAAAAAGTACGTTGCCCGCAACCTGTCAATTGTCTCCTGCTCACCCTTCAATTCTTCGAAGGGTTGATCGCTGAGGATCTTCCAAAAAGAATCGTCGCTTTCCATCGTCAACTGCCGGGCAATGAGCCCTCCCATGCTATGGCCCACCAAGACCATGTCACAAAGCGCCGGAGCCGGCTCGCCGGAACGGTTCAGCCGACTTCGAAGCTCATCAAGATTTTCGCGCACCTGCCGTGCGCTCTCCCAAAAGGGCTGTCCTGATGAATACAGGCAAAACCAGAACTGGTAATGCTGGCGAATATCCGGGTCGGCTCGCAGGTCGTTGAACATCTGCAGCCAAGTCACTGGGCTGGACCAAAGCCCATGGATCATCACGACCGGAATCTTTTTCGGGTCATAGGGCTCGAGCATGTAGATGCCTTGAAAGTCCTTCGCAAAGTCGGCATTCAACAATGCAAAGGTGGCAAACACATTGGTGTTGAGCAACGGGTCGTTTAGAAAGTAAGCCATCGGAGTCGTGATATCGCTTTCCAGCGGAATCCAACGCTCGTTGACTTGCACATAGACCTGCTCTAATGGATTGAGCAAAGAGAGCTTGGCATCCAAGTCGCGCGTCGGAGCTGTCTGAGCGGCTAAACTCTCATTGAATCGCAAAAACGCTGTAAACGCCATCGTCAGCCCCGGTGGATAGTGGCGTTCGCTCTCTTTGGGCTGCTCTGGTTGACGACGAACCGCTATCAGAGGAACACCCAGCCCATAAGTGTGATAATGATTATTCACACCGGTTGTTTGGTAATCTCGGACGATCTCGAATCGCTCGACATCCTCATCGTTCCAAAGCCCAGGCTGTTCGATTGAAAATCGCACGGTCCGGTCGAGCGTTTTCAACTCGACCACTTGGCCCACACGAAATGCGTCTTCCTTGATCAACCGCCGAATCACAGCTTCCAGCGAACGATTGTAGATATCGGAGATACTTCGAAACTGGGGGTCGTAAGCATTACGGTCCAGGTCCAGCTTCTGGTCAAACAAAAACTGATAGGAGCTGACCAGCGCGGTCGCATACATCTCTTGAGCCTTCTCCGCTTGCCCAAGCTTGCTGGCCCATTCACCTTCCTGAAAGGCAATCTCAGCCACGGAATGCTGCAAGTCCAGCGAAGACTTGCGAGCAGCGTATCCTTGTAGCTTGACGACCGTTTCCTTTCGCCCCAAAGCAAAGCTGTCCTCGAGCGCGTATCGCCGTAGAACCTGCTCCGTCCGCTCGGTCGGCTTCGGCGGCTTTGCCCAGCGTTTTGCAAACGGCCCAAACTTATTCGACTTTCGAATCGACTTAGTTCCGACCGAACCGCCCGTGGTGAAGTTGACAAAGCTGGCCGTGCGCCGCGCTGTCTCAATAGAAAGCGAGCGGCAACCTAGCCCGCACAGCGAGAGAGAAATCGCCAAGCAAAGCACCCACCAGTGGCGTGATGCAGCCTGCTGGCGGTGCGTTGTCGAATTGCGGCAAAGCGAACCCTGCACGGCGAATACTCAAGCGAACTGACCGGTCCGCTGGCAAGCTCCAACCTGCAGCACAACCGGATGAGAAAATACCGGCTGTAAGTAGTCAATCTACGCAATCTTGGTCAAGCCCGAACCACTGCTAGCGAGCCACCGAGTCCGCCCAATTGCTGCTCCAATTCAGTCCGACTTCTTCTTTTTTTTGCTTTCGGAACTGCCGGCAGCTTTATTCTTCGCCCCCGAATCCGAACCGCCGGACTTTGCCTCACCGGACTTTGAGTCGCCGGACTTCGATTCACTGCTGCCTGATGATTCACTTGCGGCTTTGTCCGAGCTCGCGCCTTTGCGGTAGCTCTCGCTTCGGTAGTCGGTCTGATAAAAGCCGCTTCCCTTGAAAACGACTGCCGCCCCGGTGCCAAACAAGCGAATCAGTTTTTTTCGCTTGCACTTGGGACAAACCGCCAAGGGATCATCCGTGATTTTTTGAAAGTGCTCGAAGCGATGCTCACAAGCTGAGCACTCGTAATCATAAGTTGGCATCGTGCATACTCCTCTCGGGATTGACTGAGAGTGATTTGGCAGTGAGGTTGGCCGGACTCTTCGGAACTCAACACCCGGAAAAAGGTCTCAGATAATAGCGCCTTACTCGGCTCTAGCTTGGCCCCGCGGAAACAATCACTTGCGACGGGCGAACAACTCGTTCGTAAAGTTGATAACCGGTGCGCAATTCATGCAACACTTCATTGGGCGGCACAGCATCGTTGACTTGGGTTTGCACTGCTTGATGCAGCTTCGGGTCGAATGGCTGGCCAACGGCGTCAATCTTTTGGCAACCGGCGGCCCGGAGCGTATCGTGAATCTGGTGGGCAACCATCCGAACACCTTGAGCCAAACCGCTGTCGGCTTGTTCCTGCGGAATCGAGCTTAAAGCTCGCTCAAGGTTATCCAGCGAATCGAGGATGCCGTTAATCAAACTGAGGCTGGCATACTTCATCTGCTCGTCCATTTCCCGACGTGTGCGACGACGGAAATTATCGAGGTCAGCTTGATATCGCAAGGCTCGGTTCTCGGCGTCTTGAAGTTGACCGCGCAGCGTATCCAGTTCACTCACGGGTTCCTCGCTTTTTTCAGTCATCTGTGAAGCAGCAAAGTCGAGAATCTCGTCTGAAGCGAATCCCATTCCGGACTCGCCCGGCTTTGAATCTTTGCCACCTGTTTGTTTTGCGTCTGACTCACTCATTTCTGTTTTCCCATCGCGTTACTAAAGTCTCGCGTTTTGTCTTCGCTCAAACCCAAGTCGCTTGTGTTTCCTTTCAGCCGACCGTTCGGAAGCACTGCGGCAAAATCAATTTTCCTGTTCCGCCGGCGTATCGCTGACCGGCTCATTTGATTTGAAGTAATCCCGAATTCGGTCGAGGAAATTCTTTCGCTGCGGCATGACGTCAACTTTTTCAAGTTCAGCCAGTTGCCGCAGAAGCTTCTCCTGCTCCGCTGAGAGCTTCTTAGGTGTTTCGATGAACGTCTGAACCACCAAATCGCCCACGCGTCCGCCTTGCGGTTCAGGCACGCCCCGTCCAGCCAACTTGAAGACGTCGCCGGACTGAGTGCCGCGCGGAACCTTGAGGCGGTCAGGACCACTCAACGTTGGCACCTCGATTTCCGAACCCAATGCGGCCTGGGTGTAACTGATCGGCAGTTGCAAAATCAGGTTGCGACCATCTCGTTGGAAAATCTTGTGCCGCTTCACATTGATGAAGCAGTAACAATCCCCAGCCGGCCCACCGTCAGGACTTGGTTCGCCCTGACCGGTCAATCGGACTCGCATTCCATCATCGACACCGGCCGGAATCTCGACATCGAGTTCGACTGCTGTCTTCAAATAACCTTGGCCACGGCAATCTTTGCAAGGGTCGACAATCCGCACCCCCGCGCCCCGACACACTGGGCAGGTCGTCTGCACGCTGAGGATGCCGGCGGACTGGACAATTTGTCCGCGGCCACCGCATTGCCCGCATCGCTGGGCCTGACTGCCCGGTTTACTACCGGTCGCGCCGCACGTTTTGCATTCCACGCTGCGGTTGAATTTGACTTGTTTGGTTGCCCCTTGTGCCACTTCCTCGAGGGTCAGCGAAACATCGACTCGCAAGTCATTGCCGCGGCGTTGCCTTCGCCCGCGACCGCCACCACCGAAAAAGTCTCCGAAGACGCCGCCTCCGAAGATGTCACTGAAAGCCGCAAAGATATCCTCGGCAGAATTAAATCCGCCACCGGCTCCCTCGACCCCGGCATGCCCAAAGCGGTCATAACGGGCTCGCTTGTCCTTGTCGCTCAAAACCTCATATGCTTCCGAGGCTTCTTTGAATTTGTGGCTCGCATCCTCGTCTCCGGCATTGCTGTCCGGATGGTACTTCACTGCCAGCTTGCGGTAAGCCTTCGCGATGTCCCGCTCGTCGGCATTCCGCTCGACTCCGAGCACTTCGTAGTAATCGCGTTTTGACATCGCAGCCAGTTCTCGCCGAACCGAGGAAACGAACAAGAGCCACTCGCGTTCACCTTGAATCGACGTTCAGGGCGAACTAATAAAAACGGGTCGCTGTTTGCCACAGCAACAGCGACCCGCAGGGGATTACCAATCTTTGTTGTCAATGTGAACCAACGCGAAACGAATCACTCGCTGGCCTTCACACAGGCAACGGATAGGGCGACCGCTTAAGCAATCACGCCTTCAGCCAATCGCTTCTTCTTGTCATCTTCCAAGGTCGAAACCATGGCATCGGTTGTCAGCAGCAAACCGGCGATGCTGGCGGCATTCACCAAAGCAGTTCGCACGACCTTTACCGGGTCGATCACACCTGCCTTGTACATGTCGACATACTCGCCCGAGTGAGCGTTGTAACCGACGTTGGTTGGCTTGTCGGTAACAATGTCTACAACTACCGCACCATCGATACCGCCGTTGTTGGCAATTTGACGAATCGGAGCATCGAGTGCATTCAGCACGATGTCGACACCGATCTTCTCGTCGCCCTTGGCCGAACCGCGAACCTTTTCAACCGCATCGCGACAACGCAGCAGAGCCACGCCACCACCGGGAAGAATGCCTTCTTCAACCGCCGCGCGGGTCGCATGCAAAGCGTCTTCAACGCGTGCCTTCTTTTGCTTCATGTCGGACTCGGTCTCGGCGCCAACGCTGATCACAGCGACACCGCCAGTCAACTTAGCCAAACGCTCTTGCAGCTTCTCCTTGTCGTAGTCGCTGTCGGTCTGGCCGATCTGCTTGCGAATCTGATCGATTCGGTTTTCAACATCCGATCGCTTGCCAGCGCCTTCGACAATCGTCGTGTTGTTCTTGTCGACGGTAATCTTCTTCGCCCGACCGAGTTGGCCGAGAGTGACGTTTTCCAGTTGGATACCCAAGTCTTCGCTGATCAGCGTTCCGCCAGTCAGCACGGCCATGTCACCCAACATCGCCTTGCGGCGGTCGCCAAAGCCGGGAGCCTTGACCGCACAAACGTTCAAGGTGCCGCGCAGCTTATTCACCACCAAGAGGGTCAATGCCTCAGCATCAACGTCTTCCGCGACGATCAGCAGCGGTTTGCCGACTTGTCCAACCTTCTCCAGAACCGGAACGAGGTCGCGGATATTGCTGATCTTCTTTTCGAACAACAACACGTAGGCGTCGTCGAATTCGCAAGCCATCACGGCCGGATTGTTGATGAAGTAAGGCGAGATAAAACCCTTATCGAACTGCATGCCGTCGACATATTCAACGGTGGTTTCAGTCGACTTGCCTTCCTCAACAGTAATCACACCGTCCTGGCCAACCCGGTGCAGGGCTTCAGCCAACAACTCGCCGATTACCATGTCATTGTTAGCGCTGATGGCGCCAACGGAAGCGACTTCTTCCTTGCGACTTACCTTTTTCGACATTTCGGTCAGACGAGCCTCAGCGGCGGCAACCGCCTTTTCGATGCCCCTTCGAACCGCCATCGGGTTGCTCCCGGCGACGATGTTTCGAATGCCTTCTTTGAAAATCGCACGAGCCAGAACGGTTGCAGTCGTCGTACCGTCACCAGCCAAGTCGGAAGTCTTTTGAGCTACTTCCACGACCAGCTTTGCGCCCATGTTTTCGAACTTGTCTTCCAGTTCGATTTCCTTGGCAACCGTCACACCGTCTTTGGTAACGGTCGGTCCGCCGAAGGACTTGGAAATGATCACGTTTCGACCAGTCGGACCCATGGTGATCGCCACTGCGTCCGCCAGTTTGTCGATGCCCGCGAGCATGCGACTGCGGGCATGATCTTCGAACACTAATTGTTTGGCCACGATTTTATTCCTTTGTCTGCTTCTTGATAAATGTGCACTACTGCTGCCAAATCAGCTTGCCAACTTCCGGCAGGGCAATCGCCAACCGCCGGTGTTGGACAAAAATATTGTCAAGCAAAAACACTAGACAACCTTGGCCAGGATGTCCGACTCGCGAAGGATCTTGACTTCTTCGCCATCGATTTCGATTTCGGTTCCGCCGTACTTACCGAAAATCACTTCGTCGCCAACCGCAACGGAGAGGGTTCCGCGGGTGCCGTTGTCCAACAACTTGCCCGGGCCAACCGCAACAACGGTTCCGCGCTGTGGCTTTTCCTTGGCGTTGTCCGGCAGAACGATTCCACCAGCGGTCACTTCTTCAGCGGCCATCGGCTCAACTACGACGCGGTCATCCAACGGACGAATCTTGATCTTTGCCATAACTTGTATTCCTTGTTTGATGATTTGATTTGGTTGATTTGCTTTGCTTGAATTGCTCGGTCAGGAGAGTGAAGTACGGCTGGAAACTACATCATTCCCATGCCACCCATACCCATTCCTCCCATGCCACCCATGCCGCCCATGCCCATATCACCACCCATGCCATGGTCGTGATGATGGTCGCCACCGCCGGCTTCTTCCTTCTTCGGAATCTCCGTGATCAGCGACTCAGTGGTCAGCAACAGGCTGGCAACGCTGGCTGCGTTTTGCAACGCGGTCTTCACAACCTTGGCTGGGTCGATAACGCCCTCAGCAACGAGGTCGCAGTACTCACCAGAATCAGCATTGAAGCCTTCGCTCTTGCTCTTCAGTTGTCGGACGCGATTGACCACAACAGAGCCCTCGAAACCTGCATTCTCAGCGATACTTCGCAGCGGATATTCCAGCACCTTGCGAATGATCCGAACGCCAGCTTGCTCGTCGTCCGAAAGACCCTTGAGAGCATCGAGAGCTTTTTCGGCGCGAATCAAAGCCACACCGCCACCGGGGACAATCCCTTCAGCCAGAGCGGCTGCCGTGGCGCTCTTGGCGTCATCCAGCAGATCCTTGCGTTCCTTCATTTCGGTTTCGGTTGCAGCACCGACGTTGATTTGAGCAACGCCGCCAGCCAGCTTGGCTAGCCGTTCCTGCAACTTCTCGCGATCGTAGTCGCTGTCGACCGTTTCGATCTCACGACGAATTTGAGCAACGCGAGCTTCAATTGCTTCCTTCTTCCCCGCTCCGCCAACCATCACGGTTTCCTCGGAGGTGACTCGCAGCTTCTTCACTCGACCCAAGTCGGTCAACTGGACGCTTTCCAAGTCGATGCCGCGGTCCTTGAAAATTGGATTGGCGCCGGTCAGAGCAGCAATGTCGCCCAAGATTGCCTTGCGGCGATCGCCGTAGCCAGGAGCCTTCACGGCGGCTACCTGCAGAATGCCACGCATCTTGTTGACAACCAGCGTCGCCAGTGCTTCGCCATCGACATCTTCAGCGATGATCAGCAGCTGCTTCTTCGCCTTGCTAACAGCTTCAAGCAGCGGAATCAGCGCCTTGTTCGAGGAGATCTTTTCTTCATAAATCAGGACATGGCAGTTCTCCATCTCCACACTGACTTCGTCTTGATTGGTCACGAAGTGAGGAGACAGGAAGCCGCGGTCAAACTGCATACCTTCGACAACTTCAACAGTCGTCTCGTTGCCGCGACCTTCTTCGATCGTGATGACACCATCTTTGCCGACCTTCAAAAAGGCATCGGCCAGAACATTGCCAATCGTCGGGTCGTTGTTGCCGGCAATCGTCGCAACTTGCTGAATCTCTTTTTTGCTCTTGGCGTCAATCGATTTGGCTTGACGAGAAACCTCGTCACAAATTGCAACAACTGCCTTGCTGATCCCGCGGGAGAGAGCCATCGGGTCAAAACCCGAAGCAATCATCTTCAACCCTTCGCGGAAAATTCCTTCAGCCAGAACCGTAGCGGTTGTGGTTCCGTCGCCAGCCACATCGTTGGTCTTGCTGGCCGCTTCCTTCACCAATTGAACGCCCAGGTTTTCGTACGGGTCGTCCAGTTCGATGTCCTCAGCAACGGTTACACCGTCCTTGGTCACCTTGGGGCTGCCCCAACCCTTGTCGAGAATCGCATTCCGGCCACGAGGCCCTAATGTGCTGCGCACGGCTCGAGCTAACTTGCTCACACCGGCCAGCAGCGGCTTTCGCGCCGCCTCGTCAAACACCATCTGCTTTGCACCCACAGGAATCCTCCATTAACTATTTGAAATCTGCCTGCTCGATATCTTTTTTAAGCTACGCTGAAAAACCACACGCAGCGACAATCAACTCAGCTTTCGAACCGAACGCTTAAGCTCAGGCTCGCTTTTCGTCAGGCCAGTCTCTCACGGAAAAGCAGTCTCTTCCGGAAGAACAGAACCCATCGAGCGAGCACGCCAAAACTTAAACAGCCCCGCCAACACAGCGAATAAGCCCCGCCAACACAGCGAATAAGCCCGGCCAACGCGGCGAATAAGCCCCGCCAACACGGCGAATAAGCCCCGCCAACACGGCGAATAAGCCCCGCCAACACAGCGACCTTTTCCTCACCCGAGCCCTAAGCTCAAGCTAAAAAATCAGCCTGCC